>SDBU01008540.1_pt1 | contig 11627 bp, 7 predicted proteins | sample 2277071 | NCBI WGS metagenome assembly SDBU01 (sample SAMN10397929, study PRJNA504765) | marine sediment metagenome | isolation source: marine sediment core GS08_GC12, 126 cmbsf | place: Arctic Ocean: Gakkel Ridge, Loki's castle | collected 2008 | reverse complement strand
CGAATTCGACGACGCCTCGCGCCTGACCAAGAAGATCCTGGGCAACGGCTGCTTCACCTACTACGAATACGACGCAGGAAGCAGGATCACGAGCATCAAGAACTGCCTCTCCGACGGCTCAGCCCTGGCGTACTTCCAGTACAGCTATGATGTCGGCTCCAGGATCACGTCCATCGGCCGAGAAGACGATACTCTGATATACTATACCTATGACGATGCCGACCGTCTCACCGCCGAAACGTGGAAGGATTCCGGCGCAAGCACCATCTATGCGTTCGAGTGGGACTATGATGGGGCAGGAAACCGTGTCTATCAGAAGAACAATGGGGACCAGGCATACTATGAACATGACGCCGCCAATGCCCTCACACGATTCCATGAGCTGACCGGCGATGCGTGGACCTACTTCAGCTATGATCCTCGAGGCAACTGCGCCCATATCCAGGAATCCGACGGCACAACCTACTTCGAGTACAACGACGCCAACCTGGTGAAGCAGATTAAGTACAAAGACACCACCATGAACTACTTCTACTACGATGCCCATCAGCAAAGATACGCCCTTCAGGATTCGGACGGCCTCCGCTACTTCACGTGGGACAACAACGGCATGAACCTCCTGGCCGAGCGCGACGCCTCAGGCACGGTGACCGCCGAATACACCCACGGCTACACACCCATAGATGGGATCGGGAGCCTTGTTGCAGCGAGGAAGTACGAAAGCGCAGCCACCTACTATCAGTACCCCGTCTACGATCACCGGGGCACGGTTGTGCGCCTGGTGGATGACGGCGACACCACCAAAGGCACCTACGAATACGACGCCTGGGGGCAGGTCATCCAGAATGAAATCAGCGCCCTAACCGCCACCAATCGCCTCCGGTACCAGTCCAACTGGCTGTATCTCAAGGATTCGCAAGGCCATCTATATCTCAGCCCCACAAGACTTTATCACTCGAACCTGGGCCGATTCCTGAGTCGTGATCCAAGCGATGCAATTGCAGGAAATTACCTATATGCCATAAAGAATATGCCGACATCACTTGATAGTACCGGCAGAGTCGGCTCAACTGTCTACCAGGCTGCAGTTGCGCTTTTTGCGTTTGGAGCCGGAGTTACATTATTGGTTTGGGGTCCCACGCCAAGCCTGTAAGTGCTGGGAGCGACGCTAATTGTAGAAGCGATGGCTTCCGCCATTGCCATGGCCTTTTCATATGCCTTCGAAAAGGAATTCTGGAAAAAGGGCAAAGCTAGGGGCGGTAGATATTCGCAAACCAGCGAGGCGATAGAGGCATGGCGTCACGATCACCCAGGCCGCAAAGGTAAAACCCCACTACCGAATATTTGGCCAGCTGAGCAAATCAGCGAAGAAGCGTTTTCAAAGTACGAGAAGGCACCTCCTGGAATGGACGTTATTGCCTCAGGCAGACCGATTTCGATAACGTACGCTGTGTACTACCACAATAAAAGTACAAAGATAATTCGATGGTGGCTGCAGATAGAGAATTCCATTATTATAACCTATCACAAAGACGGACAGCCGGACACCAAGACGACCTATGAATGGCCTCCGGGCGCTTATGAGTTCTGTGAGGGCAAGCCGTATCCTACTCTGGTAGCCTGACCAAGACAGCCGAAGAGGTAACAGAACCGTGCTTGGCCTTCGACGCATGTCGATGCAGGCAATGCGGATATTCGTTGAGCCGGCGGCAAGTGCTGTGCACGCGCCCTCGTGAGCTATCCAGGGTTAATCTGCAGATGGGCGGCTGATCGTATACCCTCGAATGTCTGTGCCCTTACAGACGTTAACTCGACTTGTGTATGCCTTTTCTCGGAGCGAACGGTGTCGTCGCGCAAAAGAGTAACCAAGGTTCTACTCGCAGTCTCTCTTCCCCTGCTCGTGGCACTCGCTCCGACTATGGCGTTGTTTGTGTGGGTGCGGCGTTCAGCCGGTTTCCTTGAAGAGCAACTGGCACATTGGAAAGTGATGAGTGGAGTAGACTCTCACGCGTCCTTCTATCCCAAACCAGTTCGAAGTGATGCGAATGCGGCACCACTGTACCTACGAGCCGCCAAGTTGATACACAGGATGGAAAATGCTGAAAACATCGTGAATCCCTATCAGGACAAGCCGTCGATTGCTCGCCTCGAACAAACGCGAGAATGGTCACAGATTGTCGAACTGGTCCGGCAGGCGTCGTCGTTCGAGGGCTGCAAATGGCCCGTTGACTATGGCTCTGCACAACACGCCGTCCGAACACCACACGCGGCGGATCGAGATGACGCACAACACGTCTGCATGTGGTTCCAGTATGCGGCGGAAGCACATAATGCCAGAGCTGAGAAAGACAAGGCGGTCGATTTCCTCCAAATGGCATTTGTTCTCTCTGATCGGATTGGATCCGAGCCGCTGCTGTCGGACCAGAGGTCTCACCAAGTCAAGGACCTGCGGCTTCTGAGGACGTACAACATGATCATCCGAGACGGGCAAGTGCCAGATTCACGCATTCTGGACATGCTGAAGAAACGAGATTATAGAGCACGTATGAGCAAGGCTTGGAAGGTACAGGTATCTCGTCATGCAGACTTCGATATCCCTGAGGCAGATTGGCCATATGCAGGCCATGCCCTCAACTGGCCCTACAAGTTTTTCCCCGAGTTCCTTTTGCGATCCGGAAGATACAGGGCGTGCGCGGCATATCTGGCCATTATGGCTGCAAACGTGGAGCTGTTTGAAAAACCTCACTATATGCGGAAATTGGAGCTGCCTGCTGAGTCGCCTTCTTACGTTTATCTGGCTATCGAGCCTGAGGAATACTTGGAGGTTCTTAGAGCCAGAAGCGCGCAGACGGCCGTCAACGAAGCCGTTCTCAGACTCGCTCTTTTGGCACATCAGCTGATCGAATACAAACACAAGCACGGGTTCTATCCCGAACATCTAGACACACCCGCCGATCCATACAACGGGAAGCCGATGAGATATAGAAAGACGGAACACGGCTTCATCCTTTCCAGTAACACTCCTATGATAGCGGGGGACGGCCAGCCTGTTGAATGGAGATGTGTGAAGTGATTCGGACTTGCTGTAGCGCAATCGGCCTAATAGGCTCTCTCGAGTGTTCCCGGGGAGTATTCCCGGGACATAATACTGGGTTATGCTTGGCAAGCCCGGGGGGTGTGGTACTTTCTTCTCATGCCAAGACTAGCGCGTGCAGTCATCCCAGGCGTGCCGCATCACCAGGTGCATCCGCGAGAACGGCGATGTGATAGGCTGCGCTCATAACGCCGAACTGAGTGTCCTTTGCTGCCGGTAGGAACGAGGGGCTGATGATCGAACTCGTATGTGTCTCCGATCTTCATCTGGGTGAGGGAGAATCGGTTCAATACCGGTTCCACAATCCCTACCAGCGGGTTTTTGCAACACTGTCCCGCGAGATCAGAAAGATCGCTGGGAACGATAGGCGGATCGGGACGTTCGTCCTGCTCGGCGACATTCCAGATATCTCCGAGGCGGAGACGGATGCGTTTCCGGATGCTGCGGCGTTCATTCGCAGGCTCACAAGGCGCTTTCAGATCAACCACCTGGTGTTCGTGCCGGGCAACCACGATCACCACCTTCTCGATCTGGCCGTGGGCAGGCGGAATCTCCTCAAGCACCTCGACGTCCGGAAGAACCCGCATGGCATCCTGCCTTTGCCAAGCTCGGCCTTCAGGGACAAAGCGAAATTCACTGATCTCTTCAACGGTTGCAAGGTCGGGAAGCTCTCCCTGTGTTACCCGAACTTCGAGTATCTTTCGAGAAACCGCAAGCGCCTGTTCTGGTTTACGCACGGCCACCTTTTCAGCAACTCGGTCCTGACCGTGGGGGCGATACGTCATCCGCTGGCGCGTCCGAGCAAGGCGCGAAGCGTGAAGACGCTCGTGTCGCGGACCTACGGCGTGATCGAATTCATATGGGAAAGGACGACTTTTCCGGGCCGCGAGGAGCTCTATGAGGCGCTGCGGTCGACCGAGCACCACATCTTCAAGGCGAAGGGGAAGAAACGGCTCCTGCGGTATCTGCTGGGCGTGTGCAGGATGGAGAGGCGGATTCAGCAAATGAGGAGACGGCATCCTGCGCTGCAGTCATTCAACTTCGTGTTCGGCCACACGCACGATGGGTTCCACGACAGGTGGTTCACGAACGTCGGCCGCGTGCGCACGCCGATCGACATATTCAACACCGGCGGCTGGCTCGTGGTGAGCCGAGACTTCATTCCGCACACGAAGGTATTCGCGATACTCGGCGACGGGGAGACCGTGTTCAGGGAGGCCTACTACGACAACCCAACGCTTGCAAAGATTTTCCGGTATCGGTCGTAATGAGGGATTGGGTTGTTTGGGTCCCGAGGGAGAGTGGGTAGATGGCGCAGGATGCGGACAAGGATCTGCGGGAGAAGGTGAACGACCTGCGGCGATCACTCGAGGGTCTGCTGGGGCCACTGCGAACGCCCTGGCGCACTGAGATCGAGGACGTCAGGTACAAGCTGGGCTTCGAGACGCCCAAACAATACTTGGAACTCGTCTCAACGCTTCTGGGACTGCCCGCGGATCTTGCGAACACCGCGCTGAAGGACATCGCGGACCTTCCGCAGTTCAGGGTAACGACCGACGTGAAATCAAAAGGCAAGATCGAAACATGCCTCTCACTTCTCGGGGATGTGACGAACGAGGTCTCCGGAGAAATTCCTCCCGCCGTCATGGAGATGCACCGCGAGCACGTGGCCGAAGCGACCAAGTTTCGCGATACGATCTTCGCTATCATCCTGGCCGCGGCAAAACTCGCGAAGTACGTGGGATGACTGCGTGAGGCGATAGGCTTGCTTCTTTGCAGCGTCTTCGGCGGCTGCGCACCGTCGGCAGAAGCTCCTTCGACGATCCACCCCAGCAACATGAGCCGCTGGGTGTCCATCGCCGCATTCTTGAGAGTGTCACAAGTTGACTTCAGCCGGAAGTAGTGTAAACTTCTGGTGCTGGCCCGCCCTGCTTGCTCAAGGGGAAACAGCGTGAGAGTGGCCATAAACGCATTCCCTGTCGTTCCCGGCATGACCGGTATCGGCGGGTACACGCGTGACCTTGTAGCCAGCACGATTCGCCACGGAGAGCCGCACAGCTATCTTTACCTGATCGGGCCGAATGGACCGAAATTGTCCCTTGACGGGAGAAAAGGCCTTCGGCAGCTCGTGGTGGAATCGCCCAGCCGTCTGTGGGAGCAACTGAATTTGCCGACTGAACTGAGTTCACGTGAAGTGCACCTGTACCACTCGCCGCTGTTTACGTGCCCGATCGTCAGGGAGGTCCCGAGCGTCATCACGATTCACGACGTGATCCCGGAGAGCAGGCCGGACCTGTGCTCGCCGGCTTTCCTCCGGTTCTACAGATCGTGCATTGGCCCTGCCACAAGGGCGGCTGAGTGGATCCTCACGACATCTGAGTTCTCGAGACAGGAGACGGTCAGGCACCTCGGTGTCCCGGAAGATAGGGTGCATGTGGCCTACCAGGGCATTTCGGAGGACCGGTTCTCGCCCGAAAATCAAACAAGGGTCCCCGCGTTGAGGGAGAAACTCGAACTTCCCGACAAATACGTGCTTTACGTGGGGATGCTTGATCGAAGGAAGAACGTTGAGCGATTGATCGCGGCGTTCGGCAAGGTTGCGAGGGATCTTACGGATGTCCAGCTCGTGATTGCTGGCAGGAAGGACGAGTCTGGATTTTCCATTGATTCGGCGATTCAGGCGACAGGGGCGCAGGACCGCGTTCTTCGGGTGGGCTACGTATCCGATGACGACCTGCCCGTGCTCTATGCGGGTGCTCACGTCTTCGCTTTCGTCTCGCTGGGTGAGGGCTTCGGCCGTCCGATTGTCGAGGCCATGGCCTCGGGCGTACCCGTTGTGACATCCAACTCCTCGTCTCTGCCTGAGATCGCGGGCGAGGCCGCGTTATTGGTCGACCCTGAGGATGTGAATGAGATAGCAGAGGCGCTCCGACGGTTGTGCAAGGATGAGAAATTCCGAACCTCGCTGTCGGAGCGCGGCTTGGTGCGCTCACGCGAGTTCACGCATCGCAAATTTGGGGAACGGCTGGTCGAGTTCTACGACATGGTTGAGGCGACTCTGTGAAAATCGCGCTGGACTGCAGATCGGTATTCCCTGGACGCGGCGGCATCGGACGCTATGCGGCGTCTCTCGCCAAGACGCTGACACAGATCGACACGAGGAATGAGTATCTGCTGCTGACCACGGAAAGGCAGACCGAACCGATCACGCGCGACGGGCGCGTCACCCAGCTTGCGCTGAAGGCGGCGATGATTGACGAGATCTGGGAGCAGTTGCACTTGCCCACGGTGCTCGAGGATCGCAAGGTTGACCTTTACCACAATCCGTGCTTTTCGCTTCCGGTGGTGAAGACTACTCGGTGGCGAGTGGCCACGGTTCACGATGTGGTCTTCCGCAGACATCCTGAACTCGTGAATCCAACGTTGCGGGACTATCTCGACCGTTGGAGCGAGCACGCGCTGGACGTTGCCGACGCCATCATCACGGCGACGGAGTTCTCCAAAAGGGACATTGTCGAGACCTATGGTGCGCTGGCCAAGAGAATCGAGGTCATTCCTCACGGCGTCGAGCAGAGGTTCCAGAGGCGGGAGGACAGAAATGCAGCGGCCGCATTGCGGAAGAAGTACAAGCTTCCGAGGCGGTTCGTGCTATATGTGGGCGCGATAGAGGCCAAGAAGAACATTGACCGGTTGCTTGAGGCATTTGCGATGCTGGTGAGGAACGGGCGGCACGGCGACAGAAAGCTCGTGCTCGCCGGTGGGCAAGGCGGCGGCGCATATGACCTGGAGCAGGCCACCAAGCAAGTGGGCCTCCAAGGTCACGTCGTGTACGTGGGGTACGTGTCCGATGAGGATGTCGTTACCCTGATGAACCTTGCCGATTTGTTTGTTTACCCGTCGCTCTATGAGGGATTCGGATTGCCGGCCCTGGAGGCGATGGCATGCGGTACACCGACGGTCGTGTCGGACGCCACCTGCCTGCCGGAAGTGGTCGCCGACGGTGCGCTGATCGCGCCGGCAGAGGATGCGGCGGGCCTCGCCGAGCGGATGGCGCAGGTCTTGAACGACAAGAAGCTGGAAGAGATGCTGATTCAGCGCGGTGTAAGACGGGCAAGAGAATTTGGGTGGGAGCGCACGGCCCGCTGGACGTTGGAGTTGTACGAATCGGTGGCAGGGGCTACTGCATGAAGATCATCCACGTGGCTTCCGAGTACCCGCCCCAGAAGGTGTTCGGTCTGGGGAGGTTTGTCCAGGACCTCGCCGTGGAACAGGCGCGGCAGGGAGATGAGGTCCATGTCGTGACCAACAGCATGGGCGGACGGGACCACGAAGTCATCGATCAGGGCGTCCACGTGCATCGTGTGGACTTCCCGCCTCCGCCGAAGCCGGCGGACAACGGGGCCACGGTGACGCAGTTCAACCTTCAGTTGCTGGAGAGGGTATTTCGCGACCGAATCTGCCCTGACGCCGACATCGTGAACGCGCACGATTGGCTCACTGCGCTTGCGGGGAAGGTGGTGGCCCGGAGGCTCGGGGCGCGGTTCGTCGTGACCATGCATGACGTGGTGATTGGGAAGCGGTTCGGCAGACTGGACAACGAGAACAAGTACGTCGGCAACATCGAGCGTTGGGCATGCCGGGAAGCTGATGCCGTCATCTGCGTGAGCAAGTATACGCGCGAGGAAGTCATCAAGCACTACGGCGCGCCGCCCGAAGGGACCTATGCCGTCCATAACGCGGTGTCGGAGGAGAGATTCGCTGCCCCTGATCCGACGCTGTTGAAGAGATTTCGACGTGCACTCGCCCGGGATGATGAGGCCATGATCCTATATGTGGGCAGGCTTGACCCCGAGAAAGGCATTGAAGTTCTGCTGCGTGCGTTCGCGCAGGTGCTGCAGAGACGTTTTCGAGCGAGACTGGTGATTGCGGGGAGCGGGCTTATCGAGCGGCATCTCCGTAAGCTGGCGAATGAGCTTGGAATTGGGGGGGCGGCTGTGTTCGCCGGTTACGTCAAGGGCGAGCCGCTGAGGTACCTATATAGAAGCGCGCAGGTATTGGCCGTGCCCAGCCTGTACGAGCCGTTCGGCATCGTGGCGCTGGAAGGCATGGCTTGCGGCAACGCGGTGGTGGCCTCCGCTGCCGGAGGGTTGGTGGAGATCATCGAGCACGGACGGAGCGGGTTGCTTTTCCAGCCGGGAAACGATGAGGAACTGGCAGGATGCCTGGCGACCTTGCTGGCCGATCCGGATCTGCGAAAGAGGCTGGCTGATGGGGGCCAGCGCTGCATCCGGGAGGCATTCAACTGGCGGCGCGTCGCCGAAATGACGTACAAGGTCTACGAGCGCGCAGTAGGAGCGGTACCTGCCGGAGAGGTGAGGCCACGGGCTGGAGCAGTGCCGGTGCGTGCGAAGAAGGGGCCACGAGTCGTGTTGGACTGCACCTCGATCCACGAGGGAATGACCGGGATTGGTATCTACACCGAATCATTGCTGGAAAGGGTGCCGGTCCTTTGGCCGGAGTCGGAATGGGTACTGCTTGCCACGCCGCGGAACGCTTCGTACCTGGCGAAGAAGTTCGGGTATCCACAGGTGGTGGGGGGCGACGAGTTCGAGTTGAGGTTTCCCCAACGACAACGGGCGCTCGGCCGGCTGGTTCGGAAGGTTCGGGCTGACCTCTACTTCGGACCGATGTTTGACGCGCCCGAAGATGCGGATGTCCCTTCGGCCACGAAGATCCACGACCTGGCTTTCCTGAGATTTCCGGACATGCTTTCGCCGGAACTGACGGAATACACGATCCGCGCATCGGAGCATGCGGCGCGCAGATCAGACATAATCTTCACCGGCTCGATGTCTGTGCGCGACGAGATCGCGAATCATTACGGAGTCTCCCCTGAACGGATCTCAGTCGTTCACGACGGAGTGGACGACTGCCTCGGCCCGCCCCCGAGTGATGCGGAGCAGACCGCGGTGCGTGAGAAGTACGGCATAATGAGCCCATTCATCCTGGCCGTCAACCTGACGAACGTCAGGAAGAACACACGGCGGCTCTTTGAGGCGTTTGGCAGACTCTGCAGGCACGGGAGGAACACGCTTGGCCTCGTGGTGGCCGGCGGGTGGGACCTTCACGACGCGAACCTGTGGCGACTCGCTTACGATATCGGCATCGATGCTCGCCTTACGGTAACCGGATATGTGCCGAGGCAGGAATTGCTTTGCCTGTACGCCCAAGCTTCGGTCCTGTGCATGCCGTCGCTGTATGAAGGATTTGGGATTCCTGCGGCGGAGGCGATGGCGTGCGGGGTGCCCGTGGTCACATCCGACCGCGGCGCGATGCGCGAGGTTACGGGAGGAGCGGCCGTCCTGGTGGACCCTGAGAACGTCGATTCTATCGCCGAGGGGATGGAACGGGCCCTGAGTGATCAGGCGCTCCGAGGCGAGTGCATTCAGCGCGGGAGGAAGCGGGCTCGAATGTTCACTTGGCAGACGGCCGCCGAGAGAGTTACTTCGGCACTGCGGGCCATGGTAAGGAGCTGAACGGTGCGGATTCTGTTCGATGCCCAACAGCTCTCCGAAAGAATGACCGGCGTGGGCTACTACAGCGACCGCGTGCTGCGGTCCATGCTGAAGCTCGACCACACGCACGATTGGCTACTGCTTTGCCATCGCCTTAACGCCAAATATGTGAACGGTATAGTGGGCGCGTGTCCAAGGGCCGCGACAATCGTCTTGAGTAATCCCATTTCGTTGGACTACCGCGTGCAACAGCAGATGCTGTCGAAACTGATCCCCGATCGGAACGCTCATCTCTACTACTCACCCAGTTTCCTGTCCGCTCCCAAGGAGGTGTGTCCCACCATATCCGTGATACACGACGCCACATACGTGATGTATCCTGAGTTCCAGCCGCCGCGCGTGGCGGACTACCTGCACCAATGCGTTGCGAACACCTGCCAGAATGCGGCTCGCATCATCACCATGTCGGAGAACTCCAGACGGGACATCGCACGCGTCTATCACTTCCCCACGGACCGAATTCACGCCATACCGAATGCTGCGGATGAGGAGTTCTTTCGGGAGCGCAATGAGGACGAAGTGACGGCTGTGCGAGCGAGATACGGCTTGCCACAGAAATATGTCCTCTCCGTGAACATGGGCAACCCGAAGAAGAATGCGGGGATGCTTTTCAGGGCGTACGCACGAGTGTCTGCGTCGGTTCGCTCCGAAATGAAGCTTGCGGTGGTGGGCGAATGGAGTCCGGATGCGCTGGACCTTCGCAAGCTGGCCGACGAGGCCGGGATTGGCAGCGAGTCGATTCTGACTGGCCACGTCCCACGGGAGGATTTGTATCGTCTTTACTGCGGTGCGTTCCTTTTCTGTTTTCCCTCGCTCCACGAAGGCTTCGGCATTCCGGTGCTGGAAGCGATGGCCTCCGGCGTGCCGGTGATATGTTCGGATGCGGCCAGTCTCCCGGAGGTCGCCGGCGAAGCGGCGGTTCTGGTTGGACCCAAGGACGAGGCGGGTTGGAGCGATGCGATTGAGCGGCTGGCCACTTCAGAGGCGGATCGTCTGGCTCTTTTGGAGAAGGGGAGAGTTCGAGCGCGCTTGTTCAGTTGGGACAAGAACGCCGAGGAAGCGCTTGGCGTAATCGAAAGGGTGGGCCGGACTCATGTTGAAGGGATGACCACGGAGCCCGCTGTGGCGCAGCCTTCGTTTGACCCGGTGAAGGTTGAGGGACTCGTTTGCGCGATCAGCGTGGATGACGTTCGTCCGGAGCCGGGCTTCGGAGGGTTGCGCGAGAAGGGGCAGTTGCGATTCCTTGTGCGGCTTCACGAGGAGTTTGGGTGCAAGTTCACGTTGTTCGTCCCTGCCAACTGGAAGGGGCATTGGCCCGTCGAGGAGCATCTCGACTGGCTGGAATGGTTGACCTCTCAACCCTGCTTTGAGGTGGCCTGGCACGGGCATCTGCACGCCGTTGCACCTGGCAGCGCGGATCCGGGCGAGTTCCGGGGACTGGATCCGGAGCGTCTGGAGACAATGCTTCGCGAATCCCTCGACGTCTTTGCCAAGGTCGGCTGCAGGCCGCTGGGCGTCAAGGCCCCGGGATGGTTCCTGGAGCCTTCGGCCTATGAGGTCTTCGATAGGTACTTCAAATACGTTGCAGACCATGTGGTAGGAAGCGAGCTATCCAGGCTTGCGGGCGGCAGCCTGCTGCGAGTTCCTTATCTATACACGATAGACGAGATGGGTCCCTGGACTGATGAGGGCTATGTGGTGCTTCAGTCCCATGTGGCACCAGAGGGCAGAACAACCAATGGATGGACCGAGGCGCTCTACGAGCGCATTCGGTCCTTCATAAAGACGGGTCAGCGCCTCGGCGCTCGGTTCGTCACCATGGGGGAGCTCTCAAGAGAGGTCACACGAGCGAGGGCCGTCCGGGTCGTGTCCGATGTGCCGGAACGCCTCAAGAGCGATCGCCGACTTCATGGCGGCGAAGTGAAGTTTCTGGGTGATGATGCCGCCGTTCTCTACAA
>SDBU01008539.1_pt1 | contig 11627 bp, 12 predicted proteins | sample 2277071 | NCBI WGS metagenome assembly SDBU01 (sample SAMN10397929, study PRJNA504765) | marine sediment metagenome | isolation source: marine sediment core GS08_GC12, 126 cmbsf | place: Arctic Ocean: Gakkel Ridge, Loki's castle | collected 2008 | reverse complement strand
GTACTATAGCATACAGTATTGTGTAATGCAAGGTACTAAAAAAATATTTATATCTTATTGTGTAAAGTACAAAATATTGCATACTATCTTAAAAATATAATACCAGGATCTGCCGTACATCTTCTTTGACCTGCTAAAAAAACCAGACATGTTATAATTATAGGAGTTATAGTCCTTTAATAATTTCTGGGATTTAAAAATTATGGTATCCGGAAAAAATATATCTCACCATATAATTATTTTTACTGTTTCAGCTGTATTATTTCTTGTGTTCCTGCTTGCTGCGAGCTGCAAGAGCGAAGACGCTGCATCCCTGGAGACAGACAGCTTTACTGTTCAAAGAAATGATATGGTGGACCACCAGATAATGGACAGGGGCATTTTAGACAATAATGTTATTGAGGCTATGAGAAAAGTCCCGCGCCATGAATTTGTGGATAAAGACCTGCAGGACTCAGCCTATGCAGACAGGCCCCTTCCAATAGGTATGGGCCAGACCATATCCCAGCCATATATAGTGGCCCTGATGACAGAGAACCTCAAGCTTGCCGGAAATGAAACAGTGCTGGAAATAGGCACGGGTTCCGGTTATCAGGCAGCAGTGCTTGCAGAAATCGTGCAGGATGTCTTTACTGTAGAAATTATTGCTTCTCTTCACCAGAAATCAAATATAGTCCTGTCTAAATACTCCGGCCTGGAGACCAGCAGCCATGACGGTTATTATGGTTGGGAGGAATATGCACCATTTGACAGGATTATTGTGACAGCAGCCCCCGACCATATTCCCCAGCCTCTTGTGGAACAACTAAAAGAAGGGGGCATTATGATACTCCCGGTGGGCCCTCCCGGATTTAACCAGGTCCTCTGGAAGGTCGAGAAAATAGATGGAGAAGTGATATCCTCCAGAATTACTGACAATGTGGGATTTGTCCCACTGACAAGGGAGATCAAATAGAACCTTCCTGGGGGATCCAGGTCCCTTATCTACTAAAAATACCTATAGGTGATAAGGGCAGCAATATAGATCAGGGCCGCTATCCCGATGACCACAAAAAACCCAAAATGGATCGATATCATCACTGCTGCAATGGACCCCACTACAGAAGTGCACCCATTTATTGCCCAGAGCCATGGAATGATCTCTTCCCTCTTTTCTTTTACCCTGGCTATGGCAGAAGGAAATGGTATACCCATTGCAAAACCCAGCGGGGCTATGGCCAGTATTGAAAATAAGAACCTCTGCCAGAGTACCTTTGAGATCATAAGGTCCCCGATGTATCCAAAACTGGATATAAACAGGATAATATAGGCTACAATAAATCCCACTACCCATCTCATATCGATCCTGACCCTGCTGCTTAAGAAACTGCCGGCTCCTGCTGCAAGCATGATAGAAAAAAGGACCACTGCAAGCGCATAAGAAGGCTTTCCGAGTATCAGGATAAATTTTTGGATAAAGGGAAGCTCTATAAAGAAAAACCCAAAACCCAGGCAGAAAAAATAAATTATATATTTAAAATCTTTTTTTAAGCTGATGTTTATCCTCTTTATGCGAAGGGGCAGCAATATAAAAAGGGCAGACAGGATCACGGATACCAGGAGGGCAGCAGCCAGTATTAAGTATCCCCCGCCCCCGAAAGGCTGGGTTGATTTTCCAAAAAAACTTATAATATCCTGGACCTGGCCGAATCTAAAGAAATTAAAAAAATATGGCCGGTCATCTGTGACCGGATAAACATTGAAATAGTAGTCCTTATAAAAAGTTTCTCTCGATTCACTGCTTCCCTCCAATATCTCTTTATAGTAATTATAGAAATAAGGCTCTTCCAGAATACTATATAAATTTACTTCATCCTGCATTGCTCCCCTGTAATACACAATATCAAAATTAAGTTTTTCTACTTCTTCTTTCAACCGCGTGATCTCTTGTTCTTTAAAACCGTCTTTTTTAAACATGGTAGTAAGGGTGGACCAGCTCCGGAAAGCAAAGATCTTATCCGGGATATCTTCTGTTTCAAGATATTTCAGGCTTTCCTGCAGGGTAGAAAGTATCTTTAAATTCTCACTTGGGGGAAACTGGACCCACCTGGTCACTGCCAGGATCCCGTCTTCTTTTAAGATGCCGGCCAGGCCCGCCAGGGATTCTGTGGTAAAAAGATAGTTTTCATTCAAACTATATGCCCCTGTAGAGACCGGGTGGAAACTGTCTGACAGGCTTGCAATGATCAAATCAAATCTCCTGTCTGTTCTTTTGGAAAAGTTTCTGCTCGAGGCTTCAAATATTTTGACTCTTTCATCATTGTATATATCTCCGCTGTATCCGGAAAAATCCTCTTTTATTGCATTCACCATAAGACTGCTGTTCTGGGTCACGGCTATGCTGTCTCCATTGAAATACAGTGCCCCGGCAACATCCATTCCCCCGCCGGGTTCGATCACCATGACTTCATCAGGGGAGGGCTTTGCAGCAAAGATCACCGCAGATGGCAAAAACTCTAAAAATTCAAGCTCGCTGATCCCGTTTTCGATCCTGGTGATCGCAGTCAGATTATCTCCATCGATGGTCAGGCCGAGCTGGGGCGGCGGCACTTTCTGGTACTGCAGGCTGATCCCGGGAGCAGATCTTATGCTTGGGCTTTCTATTATATCCATCCGGGCATATGAGCCTTCTTCATCATAGATCACTTTTGAATCCGGGAACCTTAAAATGGTAGGAAGGCTCTTGTACGGCGACATCCTTATATCCATGGCCTGCGGCTGGAAAGCCAGCACTGAGGCCATAAGGATTATAAAAACTGCTACGGCAGCTGCAAAAACCTTAAAGTATTTTTTGTTTATTAATATAATAGTAGCAGCAATTCCTACAGCTGTTGATATATAGATCGCTCCATCTTTTCCCAAAAGCTGCATAATTAATATGGCAGTGATCGCTCCCGCGGCGGACCCGATAAGATTGTAGAAATAAGTGACACCGGGTTTTTTTTGGCGGTAAAACGCATACCCGATAAAAGAGCCCCCAAAGAAAAACGGGAGCACTAAAAATATATAATAAACAGCCAGGTAAAAAATCTGCCTTGCTTCCCAGGCGATCTTAAAGGAATCAAAAGGTATAAAATTACTGGCCAGGAAACTTATGATTATGGATACAGAAAATCCAAATGAAAATATCAGGAGTATCAGGTCAGGGTCCTTTACCCTGTTTATAAAAAAATATAGAAAACTTCCGCTTATGCCAAATCCCAGCAGGGATATGCTTACGATCATGAAGGCAAAATGGTAGTAGTCTGCTATGGAAAAAACCCTGAGCAAGCATACCTGGTATAGGAAAAGTGAAAAAGAGACCAGCAGAAGCGTAATATTTGCCTTATTCTTCATATACTTCTGGTACTTTTATTTTTTCTCAGAAAAAAATCCTGTTACTGCCCTTTTATAGGCCGGCGGAGCAGTATATCCGGGAGTATGTCCCTCGTCTATAAGTGTTTTGACATCAGCTTTTGGATATAATCTTTTCAGCTCTTCCCTTCCCTCTTCATCTACAATATCATCAGATGATTCTATTAGGAGGATCCTTCCCTTCCAATTTTTTAGGTCGCTTTCCTTAAAACTGTAATTTTTTATATAATCCTGGATCGCTTCAAACTGGTTTAATATATCTTCCCTGTTTGTCTGGTCATACAGGAGTTCGGTCATAAAAGCCTTCCAGAAGGCTTTTTCTTCTTTTTTTACTCCTGAGAGGATTTTTAAATAACTTCTCCTGTATATTAGTTTAAGGATCTTTTCAGGATATTTTGGGAGGGAAAATTTCATATACTTTAAAAGCTTCCCAGACATTACCGACCCGGGCCCGGAAGTGTTTGACAGGATAAGCCTGCTTACAGCCCCGGGATATTTCCTTATAAATGCCTGTGCCAGCCAGCCTCCAAATGATGAGCCTACAATAAATACCTTATCTGCCTTTTCTTCTATTAAAATACCATATATTCCCTTAACACCCTCATCGATACTCCTGATAGCCGGATAGGTGGGGGAAATGATCCTGTAATCTTTTTCCAGGTGTGATATGAGCTTTGCCCAGACCTCTGCCGACCTTACACTTCCCGGGAGCAGCACTATTATCCCGGGCCCTGTCCCGCCCTTTATATATTTCCAGTTAAGTTCCCCGACATTAAGGTGCTTGTAAGGATGTGCCTTCCTAAATTCTTCCAGCCTCTCTCTCTGGGGGGCCGGTACGCGCTTATAGATTTTTCTAAATCTGCTCATATCTCTAAAATAACAGGGGCAAATGCCTAAATATATATTAATTTTTCAATAATATGCAATGAAACCCTAAAAACATTTTTAACACTTTTTTTTATTTCCTGCAAATCGGCCGTCCTGCAGCTGTTAAGGCTCTGGCCGGACACAGAAATGATAATATAATTATGTCTATCGAATTTCTTTTCTGAGGGCTCTCAGCATGTGGATCATTCCCCCCGTGTCCATTCTGCAGTAGTCGATCAATGCCTTCCTGATCCTTTTTACTTCTTCATCTGAGGGGCACTTTTCATAAACATCATAATTCCCGCATATATACAGGAAATATACACTTGCAGACTGGCCGTCAGCTATATCCATTCCTTTATAGCTTAGATCAGTAATAGCGGGAAGGACATTTTTTATTGAGGCGCTGCCCCGCTGGGATGGGTGGTAATAATCAAAATCTTTAAACGGCTGATAAAGGTCCTCTATCCTGTCAATGACTGCATTGATCCATTTCTTATTTTCCGGAAATGCTTCTGCAAGCTCCCTCAGGACTCCTTTTTCAAAGAATTCATAATATACCAGTATGCTTCCTTCCTCTCCCAGGTGCTGCCTCAAGTTTGCTAATAACTCTTTCCTGGGATCACCTGTTCCCTCAGCCAGGAAGTCGTGATGTTTTGAATTATCATCGGGGCTGTCTATTATATGTATTGAGTATTGAAAAGGGATCTGCTGAAATGGTTTTGTCCCCTCATATATGGGCATGGCTGCAGATAATGTCTCAAAATCAAAAAAGTACAGCGGATATTTCAACCTGCTTAAAAACTTTGAGATCTTGCTCTTGTCTATTTTTGGGCGGCCGGTTTTTACACATTCAACCTGTATCTGCTGTTTTAGGTCCAGGCCACTCGGATCAATGATATCCTTGACAGATAATATCCCCTCCCGGTAAAGCTCTATAGCCCGGTCCTTTTTTCCCCAAAGGCTAAAAACATGATCATCAGGCAGGAATTCCCAGCATTTTTCCTTTAATGGACAGCTGTATGGATTGCTGCAGTGCCTGCCTATGGGAGTTTCAGGGGGATCTTCCCCTGCTGCGATCTCCAGCATCTCTTCGATCCTGCCTTCAATTACAACTAGAAACTCTTCGACTTCAACTGTAATATCATTTTTCCTGAACAGTCCCTTTGGGTCTATTTCTTTTTCCCTGAAATACTGGTTATTGATGTTTAAAAGATAACATCTCCTTATTCTTATCCCTGCTTTCTCAAAACAGTATTTCTGGAAGGAGACATCATTGATATTTACTTCCTTTACCTGTGTTGAACTTTTGACTTCAATAATGTCCCACTGTCCTTTTTCAACAGGTACCAGGATATCTGCCCTGCTGTAAACATTATTGCTGCTGCAGCTTGCTTCAAAAAGAGGCCTTCTCTCTTCAAGTAGTTCGATTGTCTTCAGAAGCTGTGATCCTATATCTCTGATCTTTCCCAGGTCTATTCCTTCTGGATAAAGCCTTTTTGCAAAATTGCCCACCATTATTCCCTGCCTGAAAATAAACATAGTTGAAAAATCAGGGCCGGGGACCTGGTCCCTGGCATTGACCTGGTACCAGAAATATTTTTTGCACTGCAGGCCGTAAAGATATTTTGATTTTGATATGATTATTTTTTTTTTCATCTATAGGCCCAGCTCTTTGTCTCTTTCCTGCATTGACGCCAGGGCGATACCGCAAAATTCATCCAGGGAAAGCCCAAGTTTTTCGCACTTCATGATATGTTCCCTATTGGCACCCTTTGCAAAAGCTTTTTCTTTAAATCTTTTCATTACAGATCCTGCATCAATAGCTTTTAATTTCTTTTCGGGTCTTATTAATGCTGCTGCTACAATAAGGCCGGATATGGGGTCTGAAGAAAAAAGAGCTATGTCCATCCTGGCCTTAAGTGGCAGGCCGTGCATATCATTATGGGCCTTTACAGCATATACAATGTCTTCGCCAAATCCATTTTCTTCCAGTATTTCTGCACCGATCCTGGAATGGTTTTCCGGGTCATCTGCTGTCCTGTCATAATCAATATCGTGTACCAGCCCGGCCAGGGCCCATTTTTCTTCACTGTAAGTATCTTTGCCTTCCCTCTCATTTAACTCTCTTGCCAATTCCTGCATTATGGCTTCAACTGCAAGACAGTGTTTTATAAGGTTCTTGTTTGAAATATTTTCCTTGACCAATTCATAAGCCTTTTCCCTGTCCATGCCTGACCCCCTTAGATCATTCTGGTTTAAATCCTTTATTCAAATCCGTTGTAAATATCTCCAAAATCTATGCCGGCTATGCTCTTACCCCTGTATTTCTGGACCAATTTGTTTTTGGCATAAATAAGGTCCTCATTCCTTATTCCATTCTTTAAAGAAAGGTATGCCTCCATAAAAGCTGCCAGGTCGTCTGCGCCCTTGACCAGTTTTCCATTCCGCCTGCCGGTATCGGAAAATTCGTCTTCAGTAAACATCCTTAGATCACTGTGCCAGTTTTCCGGTATCAGCTTATAGATCTTTTTCTCCATCTCTTCGATCTCATAGCCTTTTATAAGTTCATCCAGCCCTTTCACGGATTTTTTCACCGGATTGATTATATCCCTTGTCAATACTTCCGGCAGGTCGTGGAAAAGCCCGGTAAAATAATTATTTATACTGTTCTCCTTTCCCAATCGGGCAGTATGAGACAGTAAAAACGAAAACATTGCAACAATAAGCATATGCCCCAGGACAGAAGTTTTGGGGATCCTGTAAAGATGGCTCCATCTTTGCTGAAACCGTAGCTGGCCGCAAATATCAGCAAAATCAAGTAGATCTTTTTTTGATGTAAAGACCTTCATGCATCTCATTTCATTATATTTTACCTGCTCCCGGGAAATGCTCTCTTCTATCTCTTCGGTCTGGTAGACCCTTGGGTTTGCTGATCTGATAATATCAAATTCCCACTTCGTTACATAAAAATGTGCCCCGTTTACTATCTTTTTCTCAAGTGTGTCTTTTTCTTTTAAAAGATAATCTTTAAAACGTATATTAAAATCTTTTCCCACCTGTTCCGTAAATGGACTTATCCTCTCAAAGACCCATTTGTTTAATTTTTCATATTGGTCCTTATCTTCCCTGATCCTGTATATAAGAGGGGGTTTTAAGTCAGTAAGTATGATCCTTTTTAAAAATTCAAAAAGGCCGCTTTCAATTATTTCAAGCCAGTTCACTTTCCCGCCGCCAAGATCATCCTCACATTTTCCTAAAATATAGGCTACGATCATCTTATGGGCCTGTTTGTCCAGTTCAGTAAGCTCGATGGTCCGTATCTGGTCGTTCCACCGCTGCATGCTGGCTGCTTCATATATTTTTAAAAAAAGAGACTTTCCTATCATTGCCATATGTTCTGGTTTTACCTTCTGCCTGACTCCGGTAATATTATAACAGGATTATAATAAACAGTCCCAAAGACACAGGGTTTTTATAATTTTATTTTAAACTTTTCCGTATTTAGTTTACAATTTATTCTGGTTTAAAAACTAAAGGCCCTGTGGCCGGGGAATTTAATAAGGTATTATGGAAAGTTTATCAACAATAAAAATTTTTAACTCAAGGGTTGAAGCCGAAATCGCAAAAAGCTTTCTGGAAAGCTTTGGCATTAAAAGCGTGATATTTTCTGATGATGCCGGCCAGAGCATCACTTCCCTGCAGAGTGTCAGGGGAGTAAAGCTTATGACCGGTAAAAAAACTTTAAAAAAAGCTATCGGCTTGCTATCAGAACAAATCAATGACTTATAAAAAAGCAGGGCACAGCAATATAATCATCAGGGGCTTAAAACCAGAAGATATAGATGATTACCTGAAAATTGAATTAGAAGCATTTTATGAAAAAGTGCTCTTTCTTTTCAGCGGCAGGGAAGAAGCCGCTTACCATATTTTGCGGTCTGGATTGGCCGGCAGTCTTTTCAAAGATAGATATTTTAATGCCATATCCAAGGGGATCCTTGTAGGGACAATAGAGCTTGTGACCAAAGAGAATTCCCAGTCTTACAGGAACAGCTTCTACCAGTTTTATAAACATCTTGGTTTTAATAGGGCAGTAAAAGCTTATTTCCTGACCTTTTTTGAAATCCCAAATCTTGATGGCAAAACTATCTATATCGATAATGTTGCTGTAGAAAAAAACAGCAGAAGACAGGGGATCGCTGAGAAAATGCTCTATTTTGCAGAGGATTATGCAAAAGCAAATGGTAAAAGTGTCTTAAAGCTCTGGGCCGCCAGTAAAAATATAAATGCGGTAGCCTTATATAAAAAAATTGGATTTCGCCAGCTTGTAAAAAGATCCTCCCGGATCACGGAAAAATATTTTGGATACCGCGACTGGGTCTTTATGGGAAAAGAAGTCTAATGCTTTTAAAAAATAAAGACGGGATATTTTATTTATATATCAAAACCAGGATCTGATAAGATCCTTGGGATTATATTTTTTCTATAAAGCTTTTTCTATTAAGGCTAGCATATTTTCTATATCCATGGGCTTATATAAAATCCCGCAGGCCCCCTCATCCAGGGCCTCCTGGATCAATTCCTTGACCTCATATGCTGTTATCATAAAGACTTTTGACCTGGAGTTTATTTTCTTTATTTTTTTATAGACTTCTACCCCATTTAAAAATGGCAGCTTTATATCTATAATTATTATATTAAAAAACTTGTTTTTTACTTTTTTTACTGCCTCATTTCCATCTTTTGCCGTTGCGGTCCCAAATCCTTTTTTATCAAATATAAGAGCCAGTGCCTCTGCCAGGCCTATATTGTCATCCACTATTAAAATATTTGTTTTTTTCATCCTGGCTTTATTTCTTTATCTTTATGGGTAAAGCCACAGTAAAAGTGGAGCCTTTCCCGACTTTGCTCTTTACACTGGTCTTTCCCCCATGGTTATCTACCAGTATTTTTAATACTGCCAGGCCAAGTCCTATTCCCTTTGCTTTAGTGGTAAATAGGGGGTCAAAGATCTTATTCATATTTTCTTCCGGTATCCCTGATCCGGTATCGGATATGGATATATCCAGCCACTGCTTGCCTGTAATGGCAGATTTTAATGTAAGCTCTCCTCCTTCCGGCATGGACTGAATAGCATTCAGGATAATATTTAAAAAAATCTGTTCTGCCTGGCCGGGATCAGCCAGGACGGCTGGCATGGCTTTATCAAGTTTATTTAAGACCTTTATATTATCCGGTACAGTAGTCTGGGAGATGATATCCTGTAAAATAATTCTAATATTGACTTTCTTTTTTATAGGACTCCTGGGACTTGTAAAACTCAATATACTAGAAATAATATCTTCAGACCCTGTTACTGCTTTATTTAAAATCCCCAGGGCCTTCTTTACCTCAGGCTGAGGTTTTTCTATTGCCATATTTAAAAAATAACTGGAATTTTTTATTGCCCCAAGCGGATTACGCAGGTCATGGGCCAGCCCACCGGCAAGTTGTCCCAGTATTGTAAGCTTTTCTTTTTTTATAAGCTCTTCCTGTAGCTTATTTATATCAGTAATATCCCTGGCAATACCCCATAGCCCGATTTTATTTCCTTGTTTGTCTTTTACTATCCAGACACGGAGACTAATAGGTAAAACCGAGCCGTCCTTTCTTATAAGTTCCTTTTCATATTCATCAGAGTATCCTTTTTTAATAACCATATTTATATGATCGTTATCAATTTTTGCCCATTTCTTAGGAGTAAGCTTCTGGTAGGATAACTTCTTAAGTTCATCTGTAGTATACCCAATCATATCCCTGAAAGACTTATTGGTATTCAGGATATTTCCTTCTATATCTCCAAAGATAATTCCATCTCTATTTGATTCAAAGAGATCCCTGTATTTATTTTCAGATAGCAGTAATTCTTTGTTTATAGTTTCAAGTCTTTTTGTCCGTTCCTTGACCAGCTCCTCAAGATTTTCAGAATATTTTTTGATTTCTTCTTCAGCTTTTTTCCTATTGGTGATGTTTTGAAATAAAGCTACAAACTCTCCCTTTATTGGGCTAAACACCGAGATATGTAACCAGATTGATAGAGGTACAATATAATCTTCGAAACTTTCCGGTTTGCCCTTTAATGCAACCCGGCTATAAATCTTAAACAATTCCGGATTAGAATTCTTAATACCGGGAATTGCTGTAGTAACCTTTTTGCCGGTGATATTCTTCAATCCAGTTAATGGTTCGAATGCTTTGTTGACGCAAAGATAGATCCAATCAATAGGATGGCCATTTGCATCAAAGAGCATCTTACAGTGTGCAAAACCTTCGAGCATATTGTCAAAGAGATTTCTATAGCGATCATTAGATTGTGAGGAACGTGTTTTCATTTAGAATGAATAATATTTTTAATCTCGAGTATAATTATAATACTTAAAATTAGTAAATACAAATAGTAGAAAGGCCAGCAAGTCCCCCTACCCCCTCTTAAACCACCCACACCCTACCTACCCTCACCCCAATATCTCCCCCCAGAAGCCATCCTGGAAAGCCCTTTTTCTGCATTTTTGTCGATATTCATAATGCTAACCATAGATTTAAGACTTTTACTTTAAGTCTTTAATCTTTTTAACTAATATCCACAAAGCTACCAATAAAAATATTAATAAACTAATAAGTCCGATCCTACCGCCTAGAAGTGCATTTACATTAGGGTAAATTAATACCCAGACCCCATAAAATTGAGCATTAAATACTCCATGAGCAAAAGAAGCTAAAAACACACTTCCTGATACAAGTCGTAGATAACCAATAAATATTCCTATAAACATTACTAACACTGTAAATATTAGAGCTCCCAGTATTTTGTTTTCACCATAATGAATGCCCAATAATATAAATGGCACGTGCCATAGACCCCATATAATTCCAGATATAAATAAGGCTTTTACCTTTCCCAGTGGTAATAATTTGGGTAGCAGATAACCTCTCCATCCGAACTCTTCTCCAAATGCAAATATTGAGTTAATAATTGGGGCAAAAGTTAAAGAGGAAATAGAAATACCAGCAATCAATAAAGGTGGAGAGATAGGAGGAAGAGCAGTACCATACACTTGAGCGAATGAATTTAAGGAAAAATCAGGTTTGAAGAAAATGGCTGTAATTGCATAAATTATTATAAAAAGAATTGGGATAAAAATATAGGTTTTTAGATATAATTTACCAGGCCCAAATTTTAATCCAGAATCACCAAAACCTTCTTTTGTAATAAATTTTCTAACTATAAATGCGTATTACGGCTGCATCCGGACACTGATTCCGGAGACATCCGGACAGCGTAACGGAATTATCCGGACAGCATAACGGCAACATCCGGACACCTTGTC
>SDBU01008538.1_pt1 | contig 11628 bp, 8 predicted proteins | sample 2277071 | NCBI WGS metagenome assembly SDBU01 (sample SAMN10397929, study PRJNA504765) | marine sediment metagenome | isolation source: marine sediment core GS08_GC12, 126 cmbsf | place: Arctic Ocean: Gakkel Ridge, Loki's castle | collected 2008 | reverse complement strand
CCAGGGCCGCCAGCGGCTGATCACCTACGAGAAACCGGCCACCGAGAAATATAACGCCCTGTTAATGGAATTGCGCAACTTCATCCGGTCGGTGGCGGGGTTGGAGCAGCCGGCGGTGGACGGCTATGCGGCCCGGGCGGCGCTGGATGTGGCTATGCAGGTCCAAGCGGCCATCGACCGGAGCGGGCCGGTGCCGGAAGGCGAGGTGCCGTCATAGCCGCAGTCGATTCCCGACGCAGCCCGACTTTTCGCCTTGGTGACTTTCTTTTCCGTTATCGCAGCGTGACTCCGCTACCCATCGGCTTATTGCTCGTGTGGCAGGCCCGGGTGGCCTTTCCGCAATATGTCTGGGGACTGCTGCTGCTGGCGGCCGGAGAGCTGCTCCGGCTGGCAGCCTTGCGGGCCTCCGGCAAGGCCACCCGTACCCGGAAAGTGGGTGCCCGGCGGCTGGTGACCTGGGGACTGTATGCCCATACCCGTAATCCCCTATATATTGGTAATTTCCTGCTCTGGTTGGGAGCGGTGCTGTTTGCGGGCGGCGACTGGTTTTACTGGCTGTTAATGCTTGTGGCGGTCTGGTTCCTATGGCAGTACGCCCTGATTATTTCCCTTGAAGAAACGATCCTATCGGAACTATTTGGCGCCCAATACGAGGACTTCCGCCGGGCCGTGCCCCGGACCATGCCTCGTCCCTGGCGGTCCGGCCGAAAACGGGAACCGGTGTCGCTACCGGCAGAGGGACTACACAGCTGGCGCTACGCCTTTGAGTCGGAGCGCAGCACCCTGGGGGTGACGATCCTGGTGCTGGCGGCAGCCATCATCTCAACCTACCTGAAGCAGTGAGCGCCGGTACTTTGCCCGAAAGGCGGTTCTTCATCCTGGCCGGTGAGGCCTCCGGAGACCACCACGGCGCCCTGCTGATGGCTGCCATGCAGGAGCGGGACCCCGCCTGCCGGTTTGCCGGGGTGGGCGGGGAGAATATGCGCGCCCGGGGGTTGGATCACCTGTTCACCGCCGAGCAGCTGGCCATGGTGGGCTTTGTGGAGGTGCTGCGACACCTGCCATTCATGCTGCGGGTTATGCGCCGGGTGGTGAAGTTTATCCTGCAATGGCAACCGGAAAGAGTTATCCTGATCGACTATCCGGGTTTCAACCTGCGCCTGGCGCGCCGCTTGCACGCCGCCGGGATCAGGGTGACCTACTACATCAGCCCCCAGCTATGGGCCTGGCACGAGAAACGGGTGGAGATAATCCGTCAGTGCGTCGATCAAATGCTGGTGATCTTCCCCTTTGAGGTGGACTGGTACCGCCAAAGGGGAGTCGAGGCCCGGTTTGTGGGCCACCCGATCATGGAAGAGCCCCAGCCGGACGTTTCCCGCCGAGATTATTTAAAAAGCCTGGGGTTGAGCCCCGACCGCCCGCTGTTGACCTTGTTCCCCGGCAGCCGATCACAGGAAGTGCGACGCCACCTGGCGCTGTTCCAGGCCGCCGCCGACCTGGTCCGGCGGGAAGTGCCGCAGGTGCAGGTGGTGCTGGGGTTGTCGCGCAGCCTCCCGGCGGAGTTTGTCCCGCCCGCCCTTCGCGGGGACCTGGTGATAGCCCGGGAACGGCCCCGCCTGGCCCTGCGCTATGCCGATGCGGCCATTGTGGCCTCTGGCACCTCCACCCTGGAGGCAGCGGTATGGGGTGTACCGATGGCGGTGGTTTACCGGATGGCCCCCCTCACGTGGTGGATCGGCCGCCACCTGGTGAAGCTGGACCGGATAGGGATGGTCAATATCCTGGCGGAGGAGGAGATTTGCCCCGAGTTTCTCCAGGAGCGGGCGCAGCCGGCCCCCATTGCCCGGGCTATCTGTCGATACTTCCAGGATCCAAACCTGAGGAGCATGGTACAGGAGAAATTGGATCTGGTTCGGCAATCACTGGCTGTCAGCGATGACCAAGCTGCTGCCGGCAATGGCGCGGCACAACCACTGAGGCCATCAGACCTGGCCGCCGCAGAAATTCTGTCGCCCTCATGAGCGAGAAAGGCCCATACCATCCCACATTTGCCGATCGGCTACTGATCCTATTGGGATGGGCGTTCCTGACCCTGATGATGCGGTTGAACCGCCTGGACATCCGGGGGACGGAGCACCTGGTAGCTGCCCGAGCCGGTAACCGGCCGGTATATGTTGGGGCCTGGCATAGCCGTCTACTGTTCTGCGCCTGGGCCATGCGGCACTACCACCCCATATCCCTGGTGAGCCATTCACGTGATGGCGAACTCGTCTCGCGTATTTCAGAGCTATGGGGTTGGACAAACATCCGGGGGAGCAGCCGCCGGGGGGGCAGGGAGGCTCTGCACGGGCTGATCCGGGCCGTCAACCGCCCTGGCGCCCTATTGGCCATCGCCATGGACGGCCCCAAGGGACCTGTGCATGAAGCCAAACCGGGCAGCCTGACCGTGGCGGCAAAAAAGGGGGCGGTGTTCATCCCCTTTGCCGGCACTGCCACCCGGCGCTGGGTTTTCGAAAAAAGCTGGGACCGGTTTCAAGTACCCAAGCCGTTCGGCCGGATTATTGTCTTGTACGGCCCACCGATAGAATACGCTCCCGATATCGACGACGAATCGTTGGCCCGCCTGGTGAGCGAGCACACCATCGAATTGGAGAAGCAGGTCGATGCTCTCGCAGCGCAACTGGCGTAGGCTGCGGCCGTTACTCTGGCCGGTGGCCATGCTGTATTGGGGAGTTTCCTGGTGGCGAAACCTGTTTTACCGTATCGGCTTTTTCATCACCCGCCGCGTGGCAGTACCGGTGGTCTCAATTGGCAATCTTTCGGTGGGGGGCACCGGTAAAACGCCAGCTACCATCTATGTGACCGGCCTGCTGCTGGACCTGGGCTACCGGGTGGGGGTCCTCAGCCGGGGCTACCGCCGGGAATCGAGCGGCACTATCCTGGTTGCCGACGGTAAACGGATCCTGGCCTCGGCTGCGGAATCCGGGGATGAGCCGATGCTGCTGGCCCGGCGGTTGCCGGGGGTACCGGTAGTGGTGGATGGGGACCGCTTCCGCGGGGCCGCTTTCATGCTGCAATCATGCCCGGTCGATGTGATCGTACTGGATGACGGTTTTCAGCACCGGGGTTTGGAACGGGATTGCGATTTGGTTCTGCTGGATGCCACTGCTCCCAGATCGACCTACCGTATTTTCCCTTACGGTTCGCTCCGTGAAAGTGTGGCCGGCCTGCGCCGGGCCGACCTGGTACTGTGGACCAGGACGGAACTGAATTCACTACCAGATGCTTTGGTCGACCGGTTGGTGGAATATAACGTTCCCCAGATCACCAGCCGGATGGAAGCGCCGGCCCAGCTCCAGGCGGTGGGCGTCGGTCCGGACCTGACAAAAAACGAGCTGCGTGACCGGCGCATAGCGGCCTTCTGCGGAATTGCCCGGCCGCACACTTTCTATCACGCCCTCATGGAGCTGGGACTGGAACCGGAAGAGGTGCGCTATTTCCCCGATCACCACCGCTATTCGGCCACCGATCTGGCCCAGTTGGCGGCGCTAGCGGCGGAAGAGGAATGGGTGCTGATCACCACCGAGAAAGACGCGGTCAAGCTGCCGCCCGATTTCACCACGCTCCAGCGGGTATATGCGTTGCGGGTGAATATGGTCCTGGATCAGGACCAACGGGAGAGATTAACGGAAGTGCTGCTGGCTAAACTGCCGCCGCCGGGCGCTCCCAAGGGGAACGCCTAGCCCACAGAGACTGCCCCACCGGGAGAGCCGCTAGTTTTTCCAGGCGGCGAACAGACCGATTAGATCGGCTACCCGGTTGGAATAACCCCACTCGTTGTCGTACCAGTTGAGTGTCTTGACGAACCGGCCGCCGGAAACGCGGGTATAGGGCGCGTCAAAGATAGAGGAGTGGGGATCACCGATGATATCGGTGGACACGATGGGCAGCGTGGAGAACGATAGGATCTTTTTCAAGCGCTCGGTCTTGGTGGCCTCCATCACCGCCTCATTGATATCCTCGACGGTGACCTCCCGGGCCAGTTCGCACACCAGGTCCACTACCGAACCGTCCGGTACGGGTACCCGGCAGGCGATCCCGTCCAGCCGGCCAGCCAGGTCCGGGAGTACCTTACCCACGGCCCGGGCGGCGCCGGTGGTAGTGGGAATGATGTTCTCCGCCGCAGCCCGGCTACGGCGCCAGTCCTTGTGAGGCACGTCGGCCAGGCGCTGGTCGTTGGTATAGGCGTGCACCGTGTTGATGATTCCCTCCACGATCCCGAAGTTCTCGTGCAGTACCTTGGCCATGGGCGCCAGGCAATTGGTGGTGCAACTGGCGTTACTGACGACCCGGTGCTCTGGTTTGAGCCCATCTTCATTGACCCCGATAACCACCATATAATCGATGTCATCCTTGGCCGGCACGGTCAGGATGACGCGCTTAGCCCCGGCGGTCAAGTGTTGCTCCAACTGGGCCTGCTCTCGGAAAATGCCGGTGGCTTCCACTACCACGTCGATGCCCATCTGGTCCCAGGGCAGTTCGGCCGGGTTCCGTTGGGCCAGCAACTTGATCTGGCCGCCGTCAACGCTCAGGGTATCACCATCCAGGGCGACCTGGGCGTCGAATCCGCCCATCACCGTATCATATTTCAGCAGGTAGACCAACGCTCCAGGATCGAACAGGTCATTGATGGCTACCACTTCCACATCGTCCCGGGCGTGGATGATCCGGAACACCGCCCGCCCGATGCGGCCGAAACCGTTGATGGCCACTCTCATGCCACACCTCCCGCGCTGTTGAGTTGGTCGTAAGCCCGGATCAGGTTCAACAACCGGGCAGCGTGACCCCAGCCGTTGTCGTACCAGCCCAGGAGCTTCACCAGCCGGCCCTGGGTTTTCATGGTGGCCCGGGTATCGAAAATCAGACTGTGGCGATTGCCGATTACATCGCTGGAAACGATGGGATCATCGGTGATCTGGATAATCCTCGGCATCTTTTGGGCCGCTTCCCGGGCGGCATCGTTGATCGCCTCAACGGTGACACTGCTGTCATGGAACTGCACCGTGAGGTCCAGGCAGGAGCCGTCCGGTACCGGCACGTTCAGGGAGATGCCGTCCAGTTTGCCGGCGAATTGGGGCATGATCTGTTCCACCCAGTGGGGCGTCGAAGTGTCGTTGGGGATAATGTTGCCCGCTGCCGATCGGCTGCGCCGGTAGTCCGAGCCAGCGGAATCATGTAGCGGCTGGTCGCTGGTGTAAGCGTGGATGGTGGTCATCATGGCCCGCTCAATCTCGAATTTGGCATCCAGAAACTTCAGCATCAAGCCCATCACGTTCGTGGTGGAGGACGCGGCGGAGACCAGGCGGTCCTCACTGGAAATGGTATCGTCGTTGACCCCCATAATTACCACCCGGTCGATCTGATCGTCCGGCAGGTTAGGAATGATCACCCGGGGGGCGCCGGCTTCCAGGTGGGATTCCAGCTGCGAGCGCCGGAGATACTTATGGGTGGCGTCGATCACCACGTCCACGTTATAGCCGTCCCAGGGGACCGAACCGGGTTGGCGGCCATGGATCATGCGGGTGGTGCGCCCATCCTCCAGGTACAGCCGGTTCTGCTCGAACCGGACCTCCTGGATAAACGACCCATGGATCGAATCGCGTTGCAGCAGGTAATGTAGAATGCGGGGCTCGGCCACGTCGCTGATGACGGTGATCTCCACATCCGGTTTCTCCGCGGCCAGCCGGTAGATATTGCGGCCGATCCGGCCGAACCCCATCAGCCCGACCCTGATACGATTGGCCTTTGATTGTGCGCTTGACATCGGTTTTTCCTTCCAGGCCCGGACCGCTGATGGCCTCAGGCAGGTATAACTGGCATTAAACTGAGGCTCGAAGCTAATCCGACGGCTGACCGGGCACAAGAAGCTTAATCGGTTTCTGGGGGATCAGTCCGCCGGTTGGCGGATCAGCCGCCAACCGTCAGGCCCAGCACGAAAATGACCCCGGCAAAAGCCATCATCAGGGGCCAGCTGGTGAGCAGGAACCGTTCCCGGCTGGGATCCTCGAAAACGTGCACCTGAAACTCGTGCAGAGTAACGCCGCCGTGGGAATCGGTAATCTCGAAGATGATATCATTGGGCCCCTTCTGCAGGGTGCGCGGCCGCCACTTGAACAAACCGGTGCGGGCGTCAAACTCGGAATAGCGGGGCAGCTTCAACGCCTTATACTTGATCGGGTCACGGTTTAAGTCCTCAGCCACCAACCGGTAGCTATATTCATAATTATTCAGTGCCACCGGTTTGGGCCGGGAAAGGAGCCGAGGAGGCATGTTGACAAACAGGGTGGCGGCCTGACGGTCGGTGGCATGTCCGTCAGAGACTTCCACAATAAACTCATGCCAGTTGAGCTGCTCGACCGTGGGAACCCAGGTTACCCGGCCCTTGGAATCCACCTGCATGCCGGCCGGTGCCTTGATCAGGCGATAGCTGAGCTCAGCGTCTTCATTACGGTCATCCACTTGCAGCTGATAACTATAGCGCTTTTCCGAGCTGGCCAGGGTGTCGGGTTGGGAAAGGATGGCCGGTGCGTAATTGGCATATACCTCGAAGGCCTGCTCGTCCCGGGTGTAGCCGTCGGAGGCGACCAGCCGTACCTGGTGCAACCCGGCCTGGTTGGGAGTCGGCACCCATTTGATCAGACCCTCATCGGTTACCGTCATACCGTCCGGGAATTCCCGCAAGCTGAAGTATACCAAGGGTACCGGCTGGGCCCGGTACTTGGGCATCAGGCCCCGGCCGCCCTCGAAGAACTCCCACAGCACATCCTCCAGTTCCACCGCCCCGGGCAGAGGACTGACGAAAATCACGATCAGGGCCTCGTTATCCACAAACAGATGGGTGACGGCTTCCTTGAGATCCACCCGGGCCGCCTGGGCTGTTTCCCCCGCCCCGGGCCGTTGCGGCCGGTTGACGTAAATATTCTTCTGCTCCCTGAAACGAGCAATATAACGGGGCAGGTCGCGCCGGAACTTGTCATCCTGAATCTCGATCCGGTAACCGTGGGTGTGGCCCAGATCGGTGACTACCGTGGGACGCCGGAACTTGAGTAGAGTGGCCTGGTTGTCGTCCCGGGTTTCCACCTGGTAGGCATAAGTCTGCCCCACCAGCGCCGAGTCCACCGGGGCGGAAGCGATGGTCAGTTGCGAGTTCACGAACACCACACCCCGGAACTGAGTTTTATCCATGCCATCGGCCAGCTCCACCGTAAAGCGGTGGGCATCCAGGTCGTCCAGGGTGGTGGGCCAGGTCAATCGGCCGCTGGAATCGATGTTCATTTCCAAAGGCCCTTTGGAAATCACCCACTGCAGATTACTGATCTCGTTGGGGTCCTCGGCTTGGAAATTGAGCCCCAGGGTATCACCGGCCATAATTGTCATGGCCGCCGACGGCGCGTCGATGATCCGCGGTGGCGCGTTCACGTAGACCCAGCCGCCCTGCACATCCTCCGAAATACCATCGGTGATTCGCACCTCAAAGCGGTGGGTGTCCAGTTGGGTCTTGGCAGGCGTCCAACTGATGATCCCATCCTGGCTGATGGACATCCCTTCCGGGCCGCGGGGCAGCGAATAGGTGTATTGCCTTTCGGATCCCGGCTGAAAAACGGTCACCTCGTAGTTATAAGGTTTCTGGGGCCGGGCAATATTGGGCGCGGTGGAGGTGAGGGTGAGCTGGGCATTGACATTGACGGTGAAGGTCTGAACATCTTTGTCGAATCCGTCGGTGGCTGAGATCACCACCTGGTAATTGTCGTGGTGGGCCTCGTTGGTGCGCCAGGTGAGGATCCCGTTGCGGTCCAGAATCATCCCCTCGGGGCCCGATTCCAGACGGAAGTCGACCCGGGCATCGGCGTTGCGGTCGTCCACCTGAATGCGGTAAGCAAACAGGTTCCCGGCCAGCAGGCGCTCGGTATCGGGGTGGCTGGTAATCAGGGGTTTGTCGTTCACGTAGATCAGCATCTGATCGTGGACCACTTCGAGTTTAGGCACTACCTTGAAGTCCTGGGCCGAATCGGTGACCACGTCCTCGTAGCTTACTCCGGTCTGGAAGGTGATCTCGAACTCCACATTCCAGGCCCCGAAATGCTGGTCAGTTGGCTGCCAGACAATGGCCTGCCGCTGGAAATTGAAAACCATACCCGGCGGTTTGCGCAGGAACCGGAAGTGGGCGAACTCCTCAGCCCTTTCGCCCAATACATTGCGGGTGAATTCGTCACCGGCATACAGCAGTACGTCAGGGGTACGATGGGGCGGCAGAGCCCGGGGGTCCGGCGACAGTCTCCGATCCTGGAAATAGACATCCCCCCCCTCCACTCCTGGAACTTCCGGCTCCAGAGCAGCTCCCGGCGGCCCGGCTGGTGGGAAGGCCAGTGGCGGAGCCACCAGAGGCAGGGCCGGCAACTCCCCGGCCTCCACCTGAGGAGGTATAGTCGCTGCGGCCCGGGCCGCGAGCGCCACAGCCGATGCGGTGGAGGGTGGGAACGGACCTGAAGGTGGATCGGCCATTATCAGCAAAGGACCGGCGGCACTGGCTGCCGACAGCAAAAGTCGGCCGGGCCGGTCGCCTTTTCCAGTAATTACAATGAGGGATTGGTAGCTCTCGGGCAGCGAAACGCCAGCGGGCAATTGGGCCTTGATCATGGCCGGATTTAAAGGCGCCGCGAATCGCTCGTCGCCGAAGACCAAGGTGCCATCGGATAACAGATAGAGCAGATCACCGCTGCCGTCCCCATCGATATCTACAATCGCCAGGTCCAGTAGCCCGGCTGGTGCGGTGTCCAAGCGGGTGGCGCGCAGCCGGGGACCTGCCATGCTCACCAACGTCAGTGAACCGTCGGAATGCGGCAGGACCGCTTCCTCCTGACCATCACCGTCCAGGTCGCCGATGGCAATGGCCGCCGGCAGCACCGGCCCTGAGAGTGGATCGGTGATAGCCACCTCGTTGAAGCCACCCCGGCCGTTTATCAGGGCGATCAATTGGGGGCGCTCGCCCTGCCCGATAATCAGGAGATCCCGGCGCACATCGCCATTGAAGTCGACCACAGCCACCGTGAACGGCCGGGAACCGGAGATGATTGGTTGCGGGCGGAATTCGCTGGAGGCCCGCAGCCGCCTCCGGCGCCAATCAGCCACCAGCACCATGCGGTCCGGGCTACCTACAGTGATGACTAATTCGTCGTTGCCGTCGTTATCTAAGTCTGATACCAGTAGACCGGTGGGGCGCAAATAAGAAACTCCCCGGCCGCGGTAGTTCCAGCGGTAGCCAGGTTCGGTATTGAACTTCTCGGCCGTGGCGTCCCAGGTAAAAAATACCAGCCAATCGGGCGACGCATTATCGGTTAGCGCCTGGTGGTGCAACAGGACCACCAGCTCCGGGGTGCCGTTGCCGCCCAGGTCGGCGATCTGGGCGTCTACCAGCAGGACGCCCTCATCGGCCGGACGGTAACTCCACAGTACCACGGGGGCAGCAGCGGTAAGCTCCAGGTAAATCAACTCATCGGGCGCAGTGCTGTCAGGCGAGCTGCGCAAAGCCAGCACTTCCGGCCGGCCGTTCCGGTAATAGTCCCAGCCGCCCCCCAGGACACGGATCGATTGGCTGCTACTCCCCAGGGAAGTGATGGTAACTTCTCCACACAGGTGACTCGACAGGGCGAAGACAGCCAGCAACAAGCTGCAAAATACGGGTGAGGTCTGCGGTTTGAAACTCAACGTTGTGATTGTGGCAAACAGTAGTTTATAATACGCCGCAACAAAGCCATATATAACCGGCCTAGATTCAACGCGAAAAATATAGACGGGTTAGGTGGTTATTGCAAGGGAAAAGGTGAACCCGTCTTTTACGTTGATTTTAGTATTGTTGGGTGCCGCAAAGCGACTTATATTGTAACTTCGCCCCGTTTGCTGTTTTCAACCGTTGATCTGATGGTGAGCCTATTGAATCTGCCGGTAGAAAAATCATCACCGTCTATGTTCGGGAGTACCTTTATGGTTAAGCGTCTGCTGCCCTTCATGATTACAATGGGGCTGGTTTCCAGCCTGTTCGCTCAGGGAGACATCGAATACCCATCGGAGTCCTATCTCGGAGGCGGTATCGGGTATACACCTACCTTCCTGCTGCTGGATGTGGCCGAGGCCTTCCCTTTCAATATCGTGGGAGAACCAGCCTCTTCTGCCGGGCTGCTGGATACTTCCGGTCTGAATTTCGACGACCTGGACCCTCTGGGAACCATGCTGGTGCTGCATGGAGTCGAGGGTTTCGGGAACATCACCGGTAACTGGCGGGTGGGCGCATATGTGGGGCTGGGCAGTAACAGCATCACCCGGGTGGATAGCGCCACCCAGGAAACAATAGATTTGAAGCTGACCCTGATGACCGGGAGCGCCTCGATTGAATATGTGATTCCGCTGTTCAGCAACCTGGAGATAGCCGCCGGTTCCCTGTTCGGCTACAGCCGGAGCATCATTCAGTTCGCTCATACTGCCGGATCGCCCAGCTGGACCGGCCAGTTCGACGGCACCGATACCACCAACACTATCGTGGCGCTGTCGGGCACTTTTTTTTCATTCCAGCCATACGTAGCGCTGAAGCTCCAGTTTCTCGACCGGGCCGGATTGCGTATGAGCGCCGGTTACCAGATCGGCAGCCTGCCGGCTAACAAGTGGAGCATGAACGATTTCCAGAAAATCGTAGCACCCAGTGAAGGCAGTTTTAACGCCGTGGCCGTGCGGGTAATGCTCTATTTGGGGATTTAGCATGACGCACCGGCGCAGGCTGTGGATAAGCTCTGGGATCGTGGCCAGCGGGTTGCTGATTCTGGCCGGGTCCCATGCCAAATCGCTACCGGCCGGCCGTACTGACGACCTCTACCAGAAACTGAATTCCCTCCAGGAAATCATCCGGCTGGTTAACGATAACTACGTGGATCCGGTGGAATGGGACGATGTTTTCGAGGGGGCCTTCGACGGTCTGTTGGAGCGTCTGGATCCTCACTCCACCTACATTCCCAAGGACCAGTTCGAAGCCATCAACGAGCGATTCGTGGGCCGATTCCAGGGGATCGGCATTGAATTCGATATCATTGACAACTGGATAACGGTCATCGCACCGGTGGTGGGAAGTCCCTCGGAGCACGTTGGTCTGCGACCGGGCGATAAGATCGTGGAGATCGATGGCCAGTCGGCCTACAAGTTCAGCCAGGCCCAGGTGGTTCAGACCCTGCGCGGGGAGAAGGGTACCTCGGTAAACATCAAGGTGCGCCGGGCCGGGCAGGAGAAACTGATTCCGTTTACTATTGTCCGCGACGATATCCCCATCTACAGTGTGCTGGCTGCTATCATGTTGGATGATCGCACCGGCTATATCCTGATCAACCGCTTCTCCAGCACGACTGTCGAGGAAGTGGAACTGGCCCTCGAGGAGTTGGAGGGGCTCGGGATGACCAGGTTACTGCTGGACCTGCGTAACAATGGCGGCGGCTATCTGGAGCAGGCGGTCCAGGTCCTGGACCTGTTCATCTCCCAGGATGACACCCTGGTATTCACCAAGGGCCGCCAGGCCAGCATCAACCAGGT
>SDBU01008537.1_pt1 | contig 11629 bp, 8 predicted proteins | sample 2277071 | NCBI WGS metagenome assembly SDBU01 (sample SAMN10397929, study PRJNA504765) | marine sediment metagenome | isolation source: marine sediment core GS08_GC12, 126 cmbsf | place: Arctic Ocean: Gakkel Ridge, Loki's castle | collected 2008 | reverse complement strand
CTATAGCATTTATCTAAAACAATATCGGGATGTTGAAAATGTTCAAAGGCACTGAATGAAAAAATAACATCACAAAATTCAGACCCAATTTCATCTTCTATTAAATCTGTAGTTATAAAGTCTATTGCATTAAATATTTCGGGATCTAACTCACCTTTATGAGATAAAAAATTAGTATCTGAAAAATCAAGACCAGTAGCTGATTTAAATTTAAATTCCTTGATCATCAACAGGTTTTGACCATGGCCGGCCCCAAGATCTACAATATCCTTACCCTCTAGTTTTATTCCTTTAGTAATGAGATTATTACAATTAAGACGTCCAGCATTAATTAAACTATCTATTAAATAATTATATTTTAAATCAATTGTTTTGAAGTATTTATGTAGTTCTAGAAGTAATCCAACGTCATCTTTAGTTAAAATATGAACTTTCCGGGTTTCTACAATATCCTTGATCTCTTTCGCTTTTCTACGATCATAGAAGAACCTATTTAATTGAGAGAATATATTTTTCAATTTATCGGTTCGTTTAGGATTGAGTGTTGAATAAGCCAGTTTTTTAAACTTAGCCTTGAATTTGTAACTGTTAAACATAGAGTAACTATTCTTTAATTATTTCAAAAACTTAAGACATTGTGATATCTTACAGATTTATTTAAGCTCCAGTAAATAAGAAACACAATGGAAAGAAAAATAATATATTCAATTGAGTTAAATAACATTAGATATTATTTTTAATTATTGCAGCTGCGTAATCGGCTGATTGGCAATCCCAATCAGTATTAATATTTTCTATGTAATAACTAGCGTTGGTCCGGACATCGGGTTTTTTTATCTTAACTTTTTCCAGACAGTCAATTATATCTAAAATCGAATCGCAAGAAACTGCCAAACCATTTTTTATGAAACCATATTTATCTGCTGGATCATCATTGTACTTTGCAACAGATTGATCATCATTCCAGAAAATAGGGAATACGTTCATCATTGATGCTTCCAGTAAAATACTGGAATTACCGGATATTATTGCATCTACATTCCTTAGAAAATAAAAAGAATCTTCTTTAAGAGAATTGGAGATAGATACTTGATAAAAACTTTCATTTTCTTGATAAAAGCCTTTGATAATCTCGGAAGGGTGTGGACGAAAGATAATTTCAATAGAATCATATTTATTTTTAATTTGTTGGACTAATCCCAAAACTTGTTCCTTCTTCATGCTGAGTGTGGAACAGATACCAAGTTTTTTTACAAAAAGATTCTTATTTATATATCTATAGTGCTTATCAAATTTGGGACTGCCAATTAAAAATACATTATCTTTTGAGTAACCATTAGGGTAATATTTGTTTATCGAATCTTTTCCTTCAAGTAGGGCAAAAGATGAAATTATGGGTGGAAATATTTCTGTAATTGCGGAATGCTGTATATAAAAGCATGGGATATTCATACCCTCTGCGGACATAACCAATGATCTTGCATAAAATGAATGATCATTGGCAAAAACTATAGTTTTTGGTTTCAGTATTTTTAGATAATATTTTACGAATATTTTAAATCCGATTGATAAAAGTATATCATCCATATACAGAATAATTCGCTTGCGAATATTTTGACTACTATTAAATGCTCTAATGATTAAAACCGGAATAAAGAAAACTGAAATAATAAGTGGTATGAAAATAGGTAGCAAAAACGCTCCTCTTGCCAATCTATAATCACCAGAAATAAAAATAGAATCTTTTTGAAGTTCCTTATATACGGGAAATAGGGAGTCATAGTTATTCTTTGAAATAGAGTAAAATATAATCTTACTTCTGGAATTCAAATTTTGTGGGAAGTATTTAATTAATATAACAAAATGGAATAATATTTTTTTTATATACCAGAATATTTTTTTTGTTATATAAACAAACACATTTATTTCTGAATATTTTTCCTGAACATAATTATCACTTAACATATAAAATGTTAGGTAATTATCGTCCATTATGTTTTTCAAATTCATTATATGCACTATTAAACCTTTTTACAATTCGGGTTAAACAGTTGTCTATTTTAATAATTCAAGAGATAGTCTTTGATATTTGTTGAGATTTTTTTTTACCACCCTACCAATTACTTTATCGAAATCTTTTGAACTAATTCCATGATTTGGGCGTAGTGCAACAATGTCACCTTTTTCTATTATTTCTCCTTTTTTCAAATCTCTTGAAAGGTATATCCCTCTTCTAAAACATGCAATATGTCCTGATTCAATTTCAGATTTTAACGGTTTCTTTTCACCGTTGCCTTTTAGGCTATTTACAATTTTTATTCTTTCGATAAGCTGAATAACTTCTTCCTTTGTAAATGAAATTTGATGGTCTCTAAACGTTTTTCCTGCTCTCTCATCCGTAAAATGGAATTCAATAATTTCTGCACCCATTGCAATGGCTGTTTCAACAGCAGTTGAGCCTATTGTATGATCTGAGTAACCAACAGTAAGATTAAATCTTTTTTTGTACTCAATCATAACATTCAAATTCGCGTCAACAGGTGGTATGGGATACATGGATGTACATTGTAATAAAGCAAAAAAATTACTTCCGGTATATTTTTTATTTTTTATTTGAATGTATCGGACCGATTCTTCAACCTCATCCATAGTTGAAAGGCCGGTAGATAACATAATGGGTTTACAATATGAAGTGATTATATCCAGAATAGGATATGCAGTAAGATCACCAGATCCTATCTTATAAAAAGGTATATACGAATCAATCCATTCGAAGGCGCCGGGATCCCAGACTGAAGCACAAAACAATACATTATTGCTCTTACATTGTTTAGCGAGTTCGATATATTGATCCGGCTTTAATTCAAACTTTTTGAAATGCTTGTTCTTTTCGGGGTCTTCAATTTTGCTAACTAGTGTATCACCTGTATAAATCTGAAATTTGACGGCATCTACTCCAGATTCACATGCTAGTTGAGTCAGTTCCTGAGCGTATTCAAAATTGCCTTCGTGATTTCCGCCAATTTCAGCAATTAATAATGGACCATGTTTACCTTTCCAAGTATTCATTAAATTTCTTTACTTGCAATAATATTTGCTAATTCATAATCAAGATGTGATCGGATTTTAAACGCAGCTTGTTTGTCCACTGCCACATGGCCCATTTTACCATGCAGCATATTTTCTTCTTTAATTAATGTGTCTCTCATAATCAAATGAAGACCGCCAGCACGGCGATATAATTCATCTCTTTCTAAGCGTAGATTTTTACTTTTATGCCATGGTTTAAGTCCATTCCCAGAATGAATGAAAAACATATCATCATCTTTTCGAACGGTACTTATTGAATCTACATCAAAAAGCTGCATCATATGAATTGCTTGGTCAATATACATCCTAGCTTTAAATGGATATTCAATATAGAGCATCATAATAGCATCAATTGGTTTATTATTTTTCTCATACTCCCGGATTGCCGCAATTGCTGTTTTTTCAATACTAGTGTTTATAGCTGAAAGTGATTGATCTCTTTCAATCCAGAGTATTTTATTTCCGTATTTAGTGTTGACATACTCTCTTAATTCATTATCACCGCTTGTAAGGACAACATCATGCAAAAGGTTGCATTCAATAGCCGAGTCAATTGTCCATTCAATTAAGTATTTCTGTCCAATTTTATATAACGGATCTAAGCTTGGATCAATATCTTTCCCTCTAACTGGTATAATGCCCAGAACTCTCAAATTTTCCAGTTTCCTGTTCTTTAGATTTTTCTCAATAATTCTTGTCCGAATCTCAAATAGTTTGGTTTCATTTTTTGTAATATTTCTTTGATGCTGTCGATAATAAAACAGAGGAAGTGGTATGTTTTTTACCGGATATAATCTCGAGATTTTTAGCCAAATATCATATCCATCCTGGCGGTTGAATTCTTCATCATAGCCACCAATAGATCTTAAAATATCTATGCGAATCATTGTGCAGGCGCCATGTGCAGGCTGATCTAACAATGTAACATCATTAGAAAAATCATGTCGTTTAATTTCTTCAATGATATTTCCATCTTTATCGATATGATAATAATCAGGAAAAACTAAGGCATGTTTTGAATTTCTTTCAAGCTCGGATACCATAAGTTCAATTGCATGGGGGGCAAAATAGTCGTCCGCATCCAGACGCACTATATACTTTCCTCGAGCCAAGCTTAAAGCAACATTGTTTGAAACATTTAATCCTCTATTCTCCTGAAAGACAGTATAAATATTTTCATTTTTTAGATAATTATTAATTATTTCTTTCGAATTATCATTTGAACCATCATCAATGATAATCAGTTCATAATCAGAATATGTTTGGTCTAGAATTGATTTGATAGCATTGTCTAAATATCTACCATAATTATAATTGGTGATATAAATAGTTACAGTAGGAGTTGAGTGATTATGCTTCAAAACCGAGAAACTTGTATAGCTTGTTCCTTGCAAGCAATGATTGGGTAAAATCTTGAACTTTGTTGTAATCCTCAATGTTATCAACCGAGAGATCATCCGTGTAATGGATTGGTGACTCAATTAGATTAATATCATATTGGCCATTAAAGAAGATCGGTATGATATGCTCTTTTTCGAACTTATTTAATTTCTCTCTATCAACCGAAAGAAGTGTTTTACAATTAATTATATCTACTGATAATCCTTTTGGTACATTTCTTTTAATAGTTCTATTGGCTAACAATTCCCTTGTGCTAGTTAAGTCAGGACATTTCAATAAATGGGAAGAAATAGCCTCAGTAATAATAGCGTAACTAACAAGCGGATTATCTGCTGTAAGGCGAATAATATGAGCAAATTTATAATGTTCAGCAACACTGCAAAATCGATCAAAAACATTATGTTCGCTTCCGATGAAACATTCAGTATTAATCTGATTACATAATTTTATTATTTTCTGGTCATCAGGATTAGATGTGGTAGCTACAACTATATTATGTTCAAAACCAAAGGTCCTCATTAAATCAATTTGGAATTGAAGCATCGGTACACCGCAAAATTGATTTAACACTTTACCAGGTAATCTTATTGAGCCCATTCTAGCTTGGATTACAAGACCAATATTTTTCATGGCTTATTTCTATTGACAGTCACAAGAGTAAAAAGATTTACGCTAACTTTACTTACTTGTTTAATTACATTTTGATAGCCAAAAGTAATAAATGAACCAATAATCATATAAATTACTATTAACATACTTTTAAATAAGATAGATGAAAGTATCTTGTCATATTCATAATTAAATCCTATAAAAAAAATAAAACCAAGAAGTACACAAATCAGAAATATTTGTTTTGAAAGAAACTGTCGAGGATAGAGCTTATGAGCAAGAAAAACAAAAATAGAAGTCTTTATAAAAGATGTAACTAGTAAAGCACCAATTGCACCATAAGTTCCATACTTTGGCACCCACAAGTATAGCAACGCAATACCCAAAGCTACACCAGGGATAGTGCTGTATAAAGTATATATTGGTTTCTTTGCTAAATCTAATCCCCTTCCCCATACAGTCCCAAAATTTCTAATTAAATAAATTAAAATGAAAAGAGGAACAAATTTATAAGCTTCTATAAATTTATCTTTACCAATAATATATATCACTTCTTTAAGTAGCAAAGATGCTGAAATAGCAAAAATAGTTAGAATGAAAAAATAAAATAACGACAGGGATGGCAAAACATCTTTAAAATTTTTTCTTTGTATCATCATTTTATACACCATTGGAAACCAAGCTGTTTTGAATGAAGAATTAATTTGGTTGAAATATGCACCAAATCGGTTACTAATATTGTAAAAGCCAAGTTGTTTTAATCCAAGATATTTCTCTAATAAATACCGATCAAAATTATTCCCAACAGAATCAAATATGCCAATGGGTAAACTTGGTAACGAGTATAAAATCTCAGCTTTAATAGAGTATAAATTAAAATTTATTTTTATTTTATTTAACATCCAAACAATCCAAAATAATCCGATAATCCCCGAACTTATTAGCCCTCCCAATAAAATACCCAACACTTTCAATTTAAAGATTGATAATAATAAAATATTAATGACCGCGTTCAACAAAAATGTAAAAATAGAAATAATACCATATACTTTACTTTTTTCTGTTATCCTTAAAATAGTAAAAGGGAAAAAACTCAATGATGTGAAAAATGTCGTGGCAAGTATAATCCTAAAATAAGGATCGTAAGGAACTTGGCTAAATAAATATGGAAATATTCTTTGTGAATAATATTCTATAGTAAAAACAATTAGCAATGATATAATAATCTTTAATATCCACAGTACACCAATTTTGTACTTTCTTTCATCCTCGCTCCATTCATAATAAAATCTTTCAAGACTTCCATGCAAACCAAGACTCATTAAAGGAGTTAATATACCTTGTAGAACGGCTGTTAAACCAAGAATTCCATAGTCTTCTGGAGATAAATAATACCAATAAATTGGAATGATGAAAAATGAGCCAAACTGAGCAATAAATTTGAACCCCCCATATATTGATGAAATTTTAATAAATCTAACAATGAGTTCTTTAAATGTGTAACTGTTGTAATCATCTTTGCTGCTTGACATTTATATTAGAGTTTTACTTAGGATTTTAAGTATTTGGCTTGTAGCTCAAATTGAGATATGTATCGGCAATACTAATAATCCATTAATTATACTTTATGTCAAATCTTTTAAAAGCATTATAATTAATCATAATAATCCTAAAGAGAGATTCAATACTAACTAGAGACGCAAAAGTTATAAACCATATATTCGAGAGATGAAAAAGTGATAAAATGATAAAGCTAATAGTTGATGTCGAAGAAATTATACGAGATGGTAAGATGATAATTGTTTTTAATAATTGTTTAGGGTATCTATTACTGCTACGATCATTGTCAGATTTTATATTTTTGTCTAAACTAGACTTGCTTTGTTTAATCATCATAACATAGTTAAAACGCATCTCTGTATAACGTACAAAAAACATCATTAAACTTATTATCACTCCTGCAATGGAATACAACCCACTCAACCCAATCCCCATAAAGACAAATTTTAAACTATTAATATAATCATCTGTCAATCCATCATAAAATTTCCCAAAGTAAGTTTTCCGATTCTTGAACCTAGCAATATTTCCATCAACAAAATCAAATAATTCAGAAAAAAGAATACATATTGAAGCATAAATAAAGGATAAATGGTTTCCATCTTGCAGAAAATAAAAAGAAATAATGCCTAATAATAAACTACAGCCAGTTGTAAAATTTGCTGAAATATTTAGCTTAATAAATAATTTCGCAACTAAAAAAGAAAGTGGTCTCATCATAAAGTAGATATAAGGATTTTTTTTATCAGTTGTTTTAGTATTGAGATCATACATGTTTTTATTGGTTGGAACTTTTATTCTATTTTTATTTTTCATCATTTTATACAATAAATGTAGCAAACTTCATAGATTCACGTTTTTAAATACAATTAGTCAATAATCAATTGGTGAGGAGAAATATTATATAATTCTTTAATTATCTTAATCACATTTGCACTCATCATATATTCTGGTACATCCTGATTTTCAACTAATAGGGACCGTATTGCGGTACCGCTTAATGGTATTCGAGAATTAGAATAAATAGAATCGATAAAATCATCGGTAATTTGTTTTCTTTTGTTGCAATATGAAACAGTGTCGAATGGTAGAATTGTGATATCCAAATCCACATTATCAAAGATGTTTTTAGATGAACTATGATGATAATAATTCCCCACACCAGTATGATCTCTTCCAACTATAAAATAATTACACCCAAAATTTTTCCTGCAAATTGCGGTAAAAACAGCCTCTCTTGGGCCTGAATACCTTGAGTAAGTATTAAATCGACTAAGCAAAGAACCATAAGGTTTATAAACACCACTTTGTATTAATGATTTATAGCATGAAATAATTGAATTAGATGTGAAATCTCCTGATTTTTTTATCCCAGTTACCGGCGAAATTAATATGGCATCACAATCTGATAACTCTAAAGCTTTTCTTTGAATATACTCATGACCACGATGAGGAATATTTCTTGTATGGAATCCAACAACATTGCGCCAATTATTATGGTAAAATATACCTCTGGTCTGTTTGGGTGATAATTCATGACTCATTCTATTGTTAGTTCGATAATTATTAAATAAATAAGTATCACCTGAAATTATATAATTACCTTCATTGAAAAATGATTTCACCCCAGGATGGGCTTTATCATTTGTGCCAAACCAAATTTTGGAAATTGATTCCATATCAACAATTTTTTCTATTGATCTTATATTTATAATTCCAATAGGTTCATCAAGCTCATCTACTAATAATAATTGGTCTTTATTAGGAATCTTTTTTCCTCTTTTCTCGTTTATTTGAAAAAGTACTGGCAATGTCCAGTAGGTTCCATCATTTAATGTATTGTTATTTAATACCGATTGCATTTGATCTAAATTCATAAATCCTTTTACCGGTGTATATACTCCTTCAGCAATTTGAACAACATCTGAGATTATTTTCTTCGATATATAGATTTTAGGTATACCCTTATATTTGATGCAGTTGCTGTCTAATATTATTTGTTGCACAAGTTCCTCAGCTCCATGTGGTTTGATAATACCATCCATAGAGATTGACATCAAATAGTTTACATAGCCCTTTTTATTTTTAAAAGAGGAAAAATAGTTTGGGTTCTCAAATTCTTTAATAATTCTATTAATAATCCTGACACATTCGACAGGATATTTTCCAATGGCAGTTTCTGCTGCTAAAACAATTCCCTCTCCACCTGCATTTAATGTGCTTACTATATCATTTATTTCTGCTCTTGTTGGATTTGGTTTCTCAATCATACTTTCTAAAAAATTTGTGGCTACATATACAGGTGTAGAACTTAAACAAGCCTTTTCCAATATAAATGATTGAGCAAATGCAATTTTTTCAATTGCAACATCTCTTGAAAGATCTCCCCTGTCAATTAAAATCCCGTCACTTTGTATACATATATCTTCAAGACTTATTAAAGCTGTTTGACTTTCAATCTTTGAAATAATATTTATATCATAATCAAAAAAATTTCTCAAAGATTGTACGCTATTACCGCTAGAGCAAAAAGAGAAAAATATTATATTGATTTTTAATCGATTAGCTATTCTAAATACTTCAATATCTTTTGGCGTGAAACTTGGCATGTCTATAATTCTGTCGACGCTAATCCCTTTATTTTTTCTTACTAACCCACCATTGATAACCGTTGCATAAATTATATTATCCTGAATATTATTAATTCGAACAAGTATTCCGTCAAAATCAATTTTTAATAAATCTCCTACATATAGTATATTCTCGGGAGAGGGAAGATTTAATTGGATTTGAGTATTAGTTGGAAGTGTTTTGGAACCAACAAATTCAATCACATCGTAAGGTTTAGTTAACAATTCTTTATCTTCTTCACCAATTATACTGGTACGAAGTTGTGCCCCTTCGGTATCTATACAAATTGGCTTTGAAGTCCATTTGTTGATTCTATTGTAAATTCCCTCAAAATCATTTGATTTAGTGTGAGATAAGTTTATACGAAAAATATCTACCCCCGATTTATCCATTTTTCGAATAACATTTTGACTACTTGAAGATGGTCCAATTGTTGCGATAATTGTTTTTCTATTCATTTTCCCAAATAAATTAGTAGCTTTCGTATTGAATTAGCTTTTGTTTCTTCTTTAGTATTTAATACTATATCAGGACTATTGGGCGGTTCATAAGGCACTAAAGGATCAATACCTATCATATTGGCCAACTGATTATTAAGAGCTTTTTTATACAAACCTTTTGTGTCTCTTTCAATTAACGTAGTTATATCTGACTTTACGTATACTTCAGTAAAGGTGTGACCTAGAATCTTACTAGCTTGTGCTCTTGAATCCTTAAATGGTGAAATAATCGGAACGAAAATATAATTGAAATCCGCGAGCATGCTTAAACACATAATTGCTATTTGTTCATTATTTGTTGAAATATCTTCAGGTGTAAATCCTAATTTAGTGTGAATAGAATCTCTAATATCATCACCATCTATTATTTTTACAGAGTAGTTTTGATCAATTAATATTTTAGAAACCCCAGAAGCAATTGTAGTTTTACCAGCGCCAGATAGGCCGGTGAACCATAATACAGTTGCTGTCATCTATTAAATAACCTTAACCAATAGTCTTCATCACCTGGTTTTATCCTGTTATCAAACCGGCCCCTCACATCAACATTGCTTGATATTTTTGTATCCTCGCTTACAGGTTTTTTATGATTAAATATTCGTGCCAGTATGGTGCTTTTTAGGCTGCGAAGTTGATTGAAAACGAGATAATTTATAAAGATTGCGTGATTGATAATTATTAAAAAAAGCGAGGAGGTTTTAGTTTTGTCATCTTGAATAAAAGTATCTATTGATTCTGCATATTCAAAACAGCGTTTCCCGTTAAAGCTTCCAAAATATTTATTACAGTAACTGGTCACTTTATTTAATGATGATTGTTGATTAGTGCCATTTGTCTCCAAAATTTGATCAATAATATGTAAAATTTCTGTTGGTTTTTGAATTTGGAATAGACCAAGATTCAAATGCTCCTGCTCATATAAATCAATACTCAAGCTTGTATGAATTTCTACAGTAGGAATTTGATGAAGCATGGCTTCAAAAATTGTGGTGCATACATTATGAGCAATATGTAAATCAGATATGTTTAACAAGTTATTGATCACTTCACCTTTCATTATCCTAGCATTTTTTAAATTTAGTTCCTTAATTAAGTTGTCCCAATAAATTACATTCTCATTAGGGTGAGGTTTTATCACAATATTGTAATCATTGTTTGCTCTTGAAATATTTTTAATTATCTCTCCTGTTTTATCTCTCAATTTCTCCATGTTTCTAACAATTAATTCATAATCAGCAGATTTTGAAAGAACCGCTTTTCTTGTTTGGGCTTGTCCCAATCTTTTTTCATTACTAAAGTGGGAATCCTGGGTACTGGTGGCAATAGTAATTATCTTGTTTTCAACAGGTAAATCATATCTTTTTAATATTTCTTCTTTTGTCTCAAAAAGATAAGTATAATTTTTATGATGAAAATCAATTCGGGGGCAACCAATAATTTTAAGGTGGGGAGTAAACCTGTTCACAAAGCTTTTATTTTTATAATATTTTTTATATGCTAAATATTCTTTATCATTCCAATAGATTGACATATCCGGAAAAATGTTAATCTTCATTTCATATATAATATCCTGGGGGTTTCCTTCAACATCCATTGCGATCCATTTACGCCCTTTTGCTCTCCATTTGGCAAGTCTTGAATAATCATACACTGGTTTACCAAGTACTATATACTTGGGGTTATATTCCTTTATCAACTCTTCTTCTTGCCAGTATGCAACATACTTTACATCATATCCTTTTTTCTTTAAATAGAATCCTATTAAGGCTGCACTTGGTAAATCTCTGTGTTTATGATCAATTAGAAATAGAACAACATTATTATTGAGCATATAAATC
>SDBU01008536.1_pt1 | contig 11629 bp, 6 predicted proteins | sample 2277071 | NCBI WGS metagenome assembly SDBU01 (sample SAMN10397929, study PRJNA504765) | marine sediment metagenome | isolation source: marine sediment core GS08_GC12, 126 cmbsf | place: Arctic Ocean: Gakkel Ridge, Loki's castle | collected 2008 | reverse complement strand
GCGATGCCAAGCTAAAACGCAAGACGGCTCGGTAGCTCAGTTGGTAGAGCAGTGGACTGAAAATCCATGTGTCGGCAGTTCAATTCTGTCCCGAGCCACGCGAAGCGTGGCGAGGGGATAATCCCGCCAACGGCGGGGTCCCGAGCCACGATCAGCAGTCAGCAATCAGCCCTCAGCGATCAGCCGAGGGCTTTTTTTACCAGACGGCATCACAGTTGGGAGAGTCCGTCAGCTGGTGGAAAAATCCATCCTCGTCCTCCAGCCAGCGGAAAAATCCATCCGGCTACACTTCGCTACGCCGGACAGGTGTGTCGGCGGGGAACTTGTCCCGCGTAATCTCTTGTAGCGGGAATGGAGTTTATCCCGCGTAGTCTCGATGCCCTGTCGGGACGAAGCGGGGTCCCGCCTGTCCCGCCATCGGCGGGGAGCCACACTGAAAACAGCCCCTTCACTCGTCGAGAGAAGGGGTTTATCCATTTGTTATCGCTTCTTCCCTGATAAGCCCTGAATTGGTCAGGACTGGACATCAATAGGGGCTTTTTGCCCCTTTTTCTTATTGTCGACGTCGAAGCAGCGGACTTCCAGTCCGTTAGGTTTCAGTGGATCGATCCTGGCTAGGCGGTCGCCAGCTTCACCTGTAGACGGCGTCCGAGGAGGACGATAGGCACCACCATCAGCGCACCGATTCCCAGCGCGATTGCCAGATCGATCCACACGTCCGGCAGCGATGCTCCCCGCAGCCCTATCTGATAAAGTGGATCGATGAACCAGTAGGTTGGAAAGATCTTGGCAATCCACTGCGGCCAGTTCGGAAAGAAATAGAAGATCGCGGGACCGAGGATGAAGATGTTGAGGGTCTTGATAAACGTGAACAGGGTCTTGGCGTCCTTGGCTACCGTCCCGTAGATCAGTCCGATCTCGATGCAGATAAGGGCAGCCACGGCCAGGGTCGCAAGCAGCGCCAGCGGTTTTACGGTCAAAACGCCGTTGAGGGCCAGCGTCAGATAGGCCATGGGTATAGCCATTATGAATCCAAGTAAGGCCCGGGCGAGCAGGACCTCGGGCATCTTCACGGGGGTCACGAGTACGGCATGGAGCGTACCGCGCTCGCGTTCACTCACCAACATGAAGGCGGGTACGAAGATGCCGGCCACGAGCAGTACGAATATCACGATGAACAGAGTGATCAGCTGCGAGATAGGCAGCGCTTCACCGTCGCCCAGGGATTTCAGCACAACCTCCACTGGAGCCGCCCGGCCCTCGACTTCGCGCACGAGATCGATCGCGGTGACGGCGAGTATAATGCGATTGGTCACCAGACTCTCCCCGGAAATGAAGAGCCTGAGTTCCGGTCGTTCGCCGGCCCGTACCGCATTATCGAAGCCCTCATCGAGCACCAGGCCGGCGTCCACGTCATTGTTCTCAACCAGCTCCCGAAGCTCGGTCGCACTCCTGGCGAGCGTGAGGTCGATGCCTTCCATCTCCTGGACTGCGGTCGTGATCTCGGACTGTCCGAGGTCGGCGATGCCCAGGCGCGGCTCCGGATCAAGGAGGGTTGCGAAAACAACCTGCATCAGAAAAGTGATGAGAACCGGCATGAGGAGAGCAAACAGGAAAACCGGAGATCGCGGCCCCATGCGCAGGTCTTTGAATACCATGATGAAGGTGCGTTTGATGCTCATAGCGTCTCTACCCTTCTCTTGAGAATGAGGAGTGCCACAGCGAACAGTACAATGTCCCAGGCCAGGGTCCCGCCGACGTACGGCGCCACCTCACTCCAGCCCCGGTCGTAGCCGATTGTTCCCACCATTGCCTCGATAAGACCGTATGATGGCAGCACTTTAATCCAAACCGACACACTGCCCGGGAAGAGCACGGCAAAGGCCGGGATCATGAGTGGAATAATGAAAACCATGCTGTAGAAAAGGGTGCTCATGAAGTCCTTGCCGGCGGTCCCCGCAAGCAAACCCACGGCCGAAAACATGATAGCACCGAGGATCATCAGTATGGTCACGACGAACCAGTGATCACCGAAGCTCCTGGTCGCAAGCAGGAAAAGGAGCGCCTGGCTCAGTCCCAGGATTGCCCCGGTGAGACTCTTTGCAGCGAGGAAATCGCTGGTCCTGGCCGGGGTCACCAGCAGCGCCGTCACGGTGCGGTGCTCGATCTCTACCGCCACCAGGCCGGCAAGCGCCAGCGCCTCGATCATCAGAATAAAGATCGCCAGCATGGGCCGCATCTTTTCCCGTATCGGTACCTGGATACCTGCCCGGTCTTCGCCGAGAATGATGGTCTGCTCGTCAGGCATAGTGACTGGAAGCGCGTCCTCGGGACTCATACCGGCCGCCGCGGCCTGCAACCCGTACGCGATCTCACGAATGGCACTGGATATTGTGTGCTCTAGCTCTTTTGGAACCGCAGCGGCCAAGTAGAGTGACACCGTGGTTCTGCCACCGGACTGGATGGCGGCCACGAAGTCATCAGGGAACGCCACGCCGATGAAGATCTCCTCCGACTCTTCCTCATCAAGTTCGCCGGACACTGCGGCGATAAGGCGGTTTTCGTCGTCGAAAGTCACCACCCTGAGACCTTGTTCCCCGCTTGCGCCCTGGTCCCCCAGGGATGTCAGGGCCTCCGCGAAATCCGCCGGGTAGAGCCCTATCGTCATCGTCTCATCAACCGTTTTGGGCAAGATCCAGAAAACCACAATGAAGATCGCCAGCGCAAAGGGTGTCAAAATCATCCATAGGCGGTCGCGCGAGAAATCCCGCAGATCCCTCAGCACGATGGCACCGATGATCGCTATCCGAGATACTTGCCTGGTCATCCCTTCAGCTCCCGGCCCGTCATTTGGATGAAGATGTTCTCCAGTGTCGCCTCTTCGGTATGAATCGTCATGAGGCCCTCGGCACCCACAGCCGCCTTGAGCTTCTCACCGGCGTTCGCGTCCTTGAGTTCCACAACCTCCTCGTGTACCTCACCGTCTTTGCGCAATCGTACTTTGACCGCTCGTTTGCCATATTGAAGCTTGAGGTTTTCCGGCGTGTCAAGGGCGTGGAGCTTGCCTTCGTTGATGAAAGCTACGCGGTCGGAGAGCTCATCTGCCTCCCACATGTCGTGCGTCGTCAACAACACGGCCACCCCCCGTTTCGCCTCTTCCGCGATGATTCTGCGAATCGCCTGACTCGACACCGGGTCCAGCCCCTCCGTCGGTTCGTCGAGGAACAGCACATCGGGCCGGTTGACTAGCGCTCGCGCTACCATCAGCTTCTGCTGCATGCCCTTGGAGAAGGTCCCTACCCGGTCCTTGCCCCGGTCTGCCAACCCAACCCTGCGCAACAGCCCATCGACGTCCAGCTTCCGAATGCCGAAGAGGCTCGCGAAGAAGCGGAGGTTCTCCCGGGCGGACATGTCCAGGTAGAGGTTCTTCTCCTCGAAGCACACGCCGATGCGGGCCTGTACAACAGCGCTGTCCTGGGTCACGACCGTGCCCAGGATGCGGACCTCGCCCGACCGGGGTTTGATCTGCCCGGTGAGCATCTTGATGGTCGTGGACTTCCCCGCACCGTTCGGGCCTAGAAATCCAAGGATCTCACCGGTTTTCACCTCGAAGCTGATGCCCTTGACGGCCTCCAGCTCCCCGTATGCGTAGCTGATGTCATTCACTTCAATGGCGGAATCTGTCATGGCGCTTCTCCGTTGGGTGGTTAATCACATCGGTACGAGTGCACTGATGAGGTCTGTTTACATGAGAAATTAAGCTGGCCGCTTACGACCTGTCCAAAACTATTTCCCAGAGAGAGGTATCGAGGTAGCTGATGGGATAGCGGCCGTCCTCCGCAAGTCTCCCTGGTCATTTCTTGGTTTCTCACCTCTCAAGTGTGGGCAATGACAGGAAGTCCACCCCCAGGGTGTGTCTAATAATATTTAAGGGACGGATGCGGGCTGCCAATAAAAGAGTGGCGAGGAGTTTATCCCTACCGAGCGAAGCGAATGTCGGGAAGCCACACAAAAAAGCCCCGGTAGTTGCCGGGGCTTTTAGTTTCTAGTTCCTGGTTGCTGGTTTCTAGTTCACCCTTCGGCGAGCTCAGGATGACCTGACGGTCACTTCAGCAGCACCCCGCCTATGGCGGGACTATGCACATGCTTATTTTAATAGCACCATCTTGATGAACTTGCTGTACTCCGGCGTCACCAACCGTGCGATGTAGATGCCGGAGGGGAGGTCATGGCCACTCTGATCCCGGCCATCCCATTGAGCTTGCTGATAGCCCGCCTCCATATAGCCATCCACCAACCGCACCACTTCCCGGCCCAGCAGGTCGTACACCACGATGCCAATGTCTACCGCGGGGGGTAGATCAAAATTGATAGTGGTGGTCGGGTTGAATGGATTGGGGTAGTTCTGGTTTAAGAAAAAGGAATTGGGTGTACCCCCCTGGTACCTTTGAAGGCTAACAATACCCTTGGAATTGGGCGTATAGGTCTTCTCATCAAAAACGGTCCCGTCGGTTAGAATATGCTTTAGATACACCGTGTCGCCGGCAACGGTTAGCTCGGTATAACCAAGTTCGTTGGTGTAGGCCTCCACCAGATAACCATTGCCGTCTTGATCGGGATCAAGTGCATACGGGGGGGCCCCACCATTTCCGGTTATGACCTGCACTGTGCCAAACTCAGGGTCCAGTGCTGGATTAATATTACCATCCAGACCTAATTTCTTACTCCTGACATAGTAGTGTGCATGCCCCATAAAAATGATATCACAGCCATTTGTATATAAAGGAATGCCCCAGGTGTCGTGGAGAAAATCCTGATAGGATTTTTCCCCAAACGCGAAGATAGGATGATGCCAGATTACAAATAGCCAGGTTTGGGGATTGTTTTCGATGGCGTCCATCAACATGGTATATTGCGCACCGGTCTTGGAGGACTTATCCGAATCTAAAATGATGAACCTGGCATTTTCATAATCAAAAGTAAAGTACTTACCCTCGTTGCCAAATTGTTGCAGCTGGCCCGATAGATAGTTGTTCCAATTGGCCAGTCCTGCCACTGTCTCCGTGGCATCATGGTTTCCCGGCGCAGACATATAGCAGGGAGGGATTTGATCCTGACCGGTTCCACCCAGCACTTCATCACAGGCCCGCTGCCATATTTCCCACTCAGACGTTGAATCGCCATGGGAAACAACATCACCCACGTTGATCATGAACTTGTAGTCTGGCGTATTTGTGACCATTGATTGCAGAACGCTCCGGTGGTCTGCATCTATGCTCCTCGTATCCCCGTAGGCAATCCATTTCCAGGTCTGTGCCGTCGCACTGGTTTGCGAGACTGCCACGTATAGCAGTAATGTGATAAGGAACCGCCCCGGAGAGGCTTGGAAAGGTTTGTTTCGCACAATCATAATATTCGCTCGCTTTGTATATTGAATGGGAAATGTTTAGGGGGCTTGCTTAATCCCAGGCTAATATACGATATATATGCCTGCTTTGCTCTTTATCATTACAATCGCCTGACCTGCCCCTATTCTTTGGACCACCTTTAAAGTTAGGATATTAGGGCCCTGAAAGTTCTGAAAACCTGTATCCCGCTAACTCCAAACTGGTCACCACTGGTCACCATTGGTCAAATTTGTACCCCGCCAAAGGCGGGGGATCCCCGCATACTGCGGGGGATCCCCGCATACTGCGGGGGATAATCCATCCCGAAGGATCGGGACAAGTTGTGTCGGCGGGTCTCGACGTAGCCATCTCCGGCGAGTCCACCCGGATAATGGGATCGGGGTCCGGCTCCACCTCCTCGCCCAGTTTAAAAATCTCGTACGGCGTCCCCACGCGCCAGATCGCCAGGGCCTTCAGGCGCTGATGGAAGTCGGGGAACCGCCGCTGGAATTCGGGCAGGAGCCGGGAGTTTGATAAAAACTCAGCGAATTAAATATGAACTCACCTGAATATCGTGCTTTCAGGTTGAAGTATCTTAAATTGGCTAACCCCAGGCAGGAAATAAAGCGAGCATACCGATGACCAAAATTCCCAACACCTACAAACGCATAGTTCTTCTCACCGGGCTGTTACTCTTCACCGGTTGTGCGGCTTTGTCAGTCATGGGTGGCGAAGGGGCGTGGGCCCGGGCGACCCTGCGTAAGCTCACGCTGCGAGAGAAAATCGCCCAGGTGATGCTGTATCGCATGAATATGCATTATCTGAATGACGATTCGGAGCAGTGGCGAGAGATTGTGGAACTGATCGAGTCCGACGGCATAGGCGGTATCCACTTGTGGTTCGGTGATACCGGTACGTCCCTTACTATGATGAACCGCATGCAGCGGGCGTCCAAGGTGCCGATCCTGTTTGACGCGGACATCGAGCGGGGCTTGCACCAGCGCTTTCCGGAGGGCACTCCTCTGCCGGTTCTGATGGCCCAGGCAGCCACCGGCAACCCGGAGTATGCTTACCAGGCGGGACGCATTACCGCCATTGAGGGCCGGGCGCTCGGCATCGGCCTGAACCTGATGCCGGTGGTTGATGTGAACAACAATCCCGCCAATCCTATAATCAACGTCCGGTCCTATGGGGAAGATCCGGACATGGTCATCGAATTTTCCAGCGCCTTCATCAAGGGTATGCGGGATCACGGTATGCCAGGCACGGCCAAGCACTTCCCCGGTCACGGCGACACGGAGACCGACTCCCATTCGAACCTGGCCGTGATCCCCAGCGATTCCGCTCGTTTATGGTCGGTGGAGCTGCCGCCCTTCATCGCGGCGATCGAAGCTGGCATCGATCTGGTTATGATGACCCACGTGCAGGCTCCCGACTACCAGACCCATGCCGGCACCCCCGCCACACTATCCAGATTCTGGGTGACGGAGGTCTTGAAAAAGCAGCTCGGCTTTCAAGGGGCGGTGATCACCGATGCCATGGGCATGGGCGGGGTCACTCAAAACTTCTCCGATGCTTACGCCCTCATCGAGGCCATCAACGCCGGCTGTGATATCATCATTCAGAATTACAATTTCAGGACCTCGGTGGATGTGGTGGAGAAAGCCGTGAAGGAAGGGCTCATCAGTGAGGAAAGGATCAACGAAGCGGCGTTGAAGATGCTGCTGCTCAAGGAGCAGGCCGGACTGCACCGCAACCGCTATACCAGCTATGAGGAGATTCACCGGGTGGTGGGAAACCTTGCATTCCGGGAGATTGCCGACGAGATGGCCACCCAGGCCATCACGCTGGTGAAAAATGAGGGCGATCTGGTGCCGCTCTCGATTACCACGGATCAGGATACGGTGTATGTCATCGACCTCTACGATTATTCCTTCAACCATAGCCTGACGCTGGTGACGCGCCGGCTGCTGTCCAGCGGACTGCCGGTGAAACCCATCCAGCTGGACGAATCCGATCCTCCGATGGTGTACGGGTCGGTGGCGGATTATATCCCGGAGGGCGCGCGGGTGGTGGTAAACGCCTTCTGTGGTATTGGAGTGCGCAAGGATCGCATCTTCCTTCCCGACCATCAGGTTCGTTTCATTGACGCCCTCGACAAAAAAACGGACCGCCTGATCGTGACCAGCTTCGGTACACCCTACCTCATCCAGGCTTTCCCCAAGGTGCCGGCCTACCTGGCGGCCTACCACTACAGTGCCCTCATGCAGCAAGCCCTGGCGGGTGCCCTGCTGGGCGAGGCGCCCATTACCGGCCGGTTGCCCATCACGATTCCTGAGGTCGCTGACCGGGGGACCGGGGTTCAATTGGAAGCGACGCCGCTTGAATTTGAAGAGGAACCTCCGCCGGCGGTCCACCTGCTGCGAGTCATGCCCGAAGAGGTGGGCGCCAATACTGCTCAGATTTCCGCGCTGCTTAAGCAGGCCGTTGCCGATTCGGCCTGGCCCGGGGGCGTGTTGCTGGCCGCCAAAGACGGTAAGATATTCATCCATGAGGCTTTTGGATATCACACCTATGCGAAAGAACGTCCCACCACCCGGGGGGATATCTTCGATCTGGCCTCGATCACCAAGCCGGTGGCCACCACTTCAGCGGTGATGAAACTGCTGGAGAATGGTCAACTGGGGCTGGATAAAACGGTGGTCTCTTATCTATCCCGCTTCCGGGGACCCACGCGGGAGCAGACAAAGATCAAATCGCAGGTCACCATCCGACACCTGCTAACCCACTCGTCAGGACTGCCGGCGTGGAAAGCATTCTATCAGATGGCCGCTGACGTGGAAACCCGGCTGGACAGCATCTACGCCACACCCCTTGACACCATCCCGGGATCTCGATACGAGTACTCGTGTATAGGGATGATCACGTTAGGGAAAGTGGTAGAGAAAATCACCGGTCAATCCCTGGACCAGTTTGTTCAGGACAGTATTTACCAGCGGCTGGGGATGAACTCCACCTACTATAATCCTCCGGCTGACCGACTCAAGCGTATCGTACCAACAGAGTACAGTGAGGCCGAGGGAGGTTTCGTGCGGGCCCACGTCCACGATGAAAACGCGCACAGTATCGGAGGGGTTTCGGGGAATGCCGGGCTGTTCTCCACCGCCGCGGACCTGGCCATTTTCTCGCAGATGATGCTCAACGGCGGCGTCTACCGCAATTCCGTAATCTTCCAGCCGGAAACGGTGCAGCTGTTCACCCGGCGGGCCAATGTCATTGAGGGCAGCTCCCGCTGTCTGGGCTGGGATAGTCCCGCGGGAGAAGCTTCCGCCGGGATTTACGCCAGCCCCGCCAGCTTCGGGCATACCGGCTTCACCGGGACCTCTCTCTGGATCGATCCTGACAGCCAGATGATCGTGATCCTGCTGACCAACGCGGTTCATCCGCACCGGGATTGGAAAACACCCAAATACTTCGATTGGCGCCAGCGGATCCATTCGGCGGTGTACGAGTGCTTCCCGAATCCGAAGCGCAACCCGGATCTGAAGTTGAAGGAGCGATGGGCCACCGGCATACAGTAGTTGCGCACGCTTACCTTGGTTCTGCTGTCTGAGCTGTTGCTGCCATTGAGGTACCGGTAATCGTCCCCTACTAGCAGGAGTATTCTATGAACCTTGCTTTTATCGATTGGCTGATTATCGGCGCCTATCTTGTATTCAGCATGGGCATCGCCGTTTATTATTCGCGACAGGCGGGCAAGAGCACCAGTGAATTTTTTCTCTCCGGGCGGAACCTGCCCTGGTACATCGCCGGCACCGCCATGGTGGCCACAACCTTCGCCGCCGACACTCCCCTGGCGGTGACCGAGCTGGTGGCCAGGAACGGCATCGCCGGCAATTGGCTGTGGTGGAACATGCTGTTCGGCGGGATGCTCACTACTTTCTTCTTCGCCCGTCTATGGCGGCGGGCCGGCATCCTTACGGACGTGGAGTTTGCCGAGCTGCGCTACTCGGGCAAACCGGCGGCTTTTCTCCGGGGCTTTAGAGCACTTTATCTCGGCCTGCTGATGAACCTGATCATCATGGGGTGGGTGAACCTGGCCATGGTAAAAATTCTCACCGTCATGTTTCCCGGGCTCACCTTTTTCGGTCTTAAGGAGATTTCCTTCCTGGGCTTTCACTTCTCCGCCGCCCTGCTGTGGGTTGGCATGATCATGTTCCTGGTGGCGATATATTCCTCCATGTCCGGCCTGTGGGGGGTGGCGATCACCGATACCTTTCAGTTTATCGTGGCCATGGGAGGTACCATCGCGCTGGCGGTGATTGCGGTAAATATCCCCGAAATCGGCGGTGTAGCGGGCCTCAAGGCACAGCTGCCTGATTGGGTGTTTAAATTCACTCCCACTGTTGGGCAGCAGGGCAGTGCAGCCGGAGGCGTTCTGACCATGACCGTGATGGCCTTCGTCGCCTACATCGGCGTGCAGTGGTGGGCCTCCTGGTATCCCGGGGCCGACCCCGGCGGTGGCGGCTACGTGGCCCAGCGGATGATGTCGGCCAAAGACGAGAAGCATTCCCTGTTCGCCACCTTGTGGTTCATGATCGCCCACTACGCCATCCGGCCCTGGCCGTGGATCATCGTGGCCCTGGTCTCCCTGGTGCTCTATCCCGACCTTGATATGGCCCACAAGGGGGAGGGCTTCGTGATGGTCATGCGGGACTACCTGCCCACGGGACTGCTGGGACTGCTGATGGCCGCCTTCCTGGCCGCCTACATGTCCACCATCGCCACCCAGCTCAACTGGGGTGCTTCTTATATCGTGAATGATTTCTATCGTCGCTTCATTCGGCCGGACGGTGAGGAGAGATACTACGTGAGAATCTCCCGTATAACCACCGTGCTAACCATGATCATCTCCCTGCTGGTCACCTCGCAGCTGGTGCGGATCAGCGGGGCGTGGGAGTTCGTCATCGGCATCAGCGGCGGAATCGGGCTGGTGCTCATCCTTCGCTGGTGGTGGTGGCGCATCAATGCCTGGTCGGAAATTTCCGCTATGGTGGCCCCCCTGCTTATTTACCCGCTTATCAAATTTTACCACGACCCACTTATCACCCTGTTTCCGTGGATCGAACCCTACCTGGAGTTTCCCGGTTCCCTGTTCATCATCGTTCCCTGGACCACAGCGGTTTGGCTGGCGGTTACCTTCCTTACCCCACCCACCTCTGAGCAAACGCTTAAGGCCTTCTACGAGCGCATACATCCGGGCGGGGCGTTGTGGAAACCGGTGGCCGAACGGCTGCCGCATGTGCAGAGCGACAGCGGCTACTGGCAGCTGTTCATCGACTGGGTCGCCGGCTGCTTCCTGGCGTTCTTCGCCCTGTTCGGCTTCGGTAAGATCATCCTCGGCCAGCACCTGATGGGCTTGCTGTTCCTGGGCATCGCGGGGCTGGCGGCAGGGGTGATCTATCTCCACCTATCACGCATCGGCTGGGAGAAAGTGGGGGACTGAGGCATTGGGTCAGATGGCTTGCTCAATAAGTAAGTGAGCGGGTAGGTCACCGTGTCAGCCGGTGACTGTCCCGTCATTGGTCTCCCAGTCTCTCCAACGGCGGGGAACCCCGCGTACTACGGCATGACAATCCATTCGTCAAAGGCTGGACAGGTCTGTCGACGGTTCGATGGAGTTTATCCCGACTGAGCGTAGCGAACGTCGGGAAGCCACAGGCAAAAAGCCCCGGATGATTTCAGGGCTTTCATCGTCATCCAGCCCCGCCGCCCCGCCGCTTGGCGGGACTGGTCCCGCAGGAAGCGGGGTTGGCGGGATTCCATCCAATATCCAGCATCCAATATCCAGTACCAAGCATCCAGATCACCTCATCCGAACCTTTTCTCCAACTTCGTACACTTGAGGCTGGCGTCAATATCCAACGCGATGAGATAGTGGTTCCTGGCAGCCTCCTGGTCCTCATCAGACGGGATGAGAAAAGCCAATTCGAGGTGGGCAGGGGCATGAGTAAAATCCATTTCCACCGCCTTCTCGAACAGCTCTCGCGCCCCCTTTTCCCGCCCTTGCTCTAATGCAATGCGCCCTAGCTGATAATAGGCGTCGGCATGGGTCGGGTCCGATTCCACGGCCCGGGTGAACTGCTTCTCGGCCTCAGCGCTTTGGCCGTCGCCCAGTAGAATCAGCCCCAGCTCGCAGCCGGCCAGCGCCGAGAGGGCTCTTTCTGCTTGTGACTTGCGCA
>SDBU01008535.1_pt1 | contig 11630 bp, 10 predicted proteins | sample 2277071 | NCBI WGS metagenome assembly SDBU01 (sample SAMN10397929, study PRJNA504765) | marine sediment metagenome | isolation source: marine sediment core GS08_GC12, 126 cmbsf | place: Arctic Ocean: Gakkel Ridge, Loki's castle | collected 2008 | reverse complement strand
GTCCCAACGGGTGGGACAGCGCTTCTCGGCAAGATAGAACTCGTTATAGCCAGTGCCGGTGAGCCACTGTCCTGGTGGGGTGTTCTGGGCTCGGTGATGGATAACTGCCTTTATGTCGGCGATGGAGCTAACTGATGATGGGCTCAGGTCAAGGCTAAGCAGCTTTCTTATGAAGGAGAAAATATGACAGTGGGCATCATTAAAACCAGGTACCACCGTCTTGCCCTGGCAGTCGATTACCCTGGTTTTGGCTCCGGTAACTGACTCCAGCCTTTCATTCCCGGCCACCAGCGAAATCCTGTCACCGGTAATAGCCACCAGCTCAGCGGTCGGTTGCTTGGGGTCAATGGTTATCACGTTAGCATTTTTCAGAATAAGGTCTGTGGCTGGCATTCTAAACTCTTTTGACCGAATGGCTATACGGTAGTATACTACTGGCAACCTAATATTACAAAGGAGATTTTTATGAATGCAGGGCAGCTAGCTGACAAGCTGGTCGCGTGGATAAGAGACAAGGTATCGACTGCCGGCTGTAAGGGAGTGGTGATAGGCATGAGTGGCGGTCTTGATTCTTCGGTAGTGGCGGTATTATGCCACCAGGCCTTTCCACAAAGCATGCTCGGCGTGATTATGCCTTGCCACAGTAGCCCAGAGGATGAGGAACATGCTCTCGCCGTGGCTAGTAAGTTTTCTATTCCAACTAAAACGGTGGTTCTTGATACTGTTTTTGACACCTTACTCAAGGTATTGCCTGATGAGAGTGTTGACCCTGCTGCTAGCCGTCTAGCTAAAGCTAACCTCAAGGTCAGGTTAAGAATGCTCACCCTTTATTACTTTGCCAACCAGCTTAAATATATGGTGGCCGGTTCAGGTAACAAGAGTGAGCTTTCCGTAGGCTACTTCACCAAGTATGGCGATGGCGGGGTAGATATTCTGCCCTTAGGGAATCTGGTTAAAGAAGAGGTAAGGGAGCTAGCCAGCTTCTTAGGCATTCCGCAGCAAATTATAAATAAGCCCCCAACGGCTGGTCTATGGCAGGGACAAACCGATGAAGGCGAGTTCGGATTCAGTTATGAAGAGCTTGACCACTATCTGGTTACCGGTGAAGCCTCAAGTAAGCTGAAAGAGAAGATTGAGTCTATGATAGCGGCTAGTGCCCATAAGCGTCAACCACCCCCGGTGGCTAGCGCTCAAGATTAGCTATACCCTTTTTTCATTGGTTAAAATAACGACCGAGAAGGGATTTAAGAGGGTTGATAAATGCTCTTAAATCCTCTTGTTTTAATAAGATATCTGTGTTATGATAAAAAAATGAGGCGAAGATGACCACAGAGAGAGAAAAGGCGCTGGAGCTGGCTATTGGTCAGATTGAAAGGCGCTTCGGTAAAGGCTCAGTAATGAAGCTAGGGGAGATTGCTGCCCTGTCGCCGGCGGAGACTATTCCCACTGGCTCATTAGCGCTGGACATGGCCCTAGGCGTGGGGGGTATCCCAAAAGGGCGGATTACAGAAATATTCGGCCCTGAGGCGACAGGGAAGACCACCTTAGGTCAGCATATAATTGCCGAAGCGCAAAAACGGGGTGGAGTGGCTGCCTATATTGATGTGGAACATGCTCTGGATCCCACCTATGCTGCCAAGTGTGGGCTTAATGTTGATGACCTGCTCATCTCTCAACCTGATACTGGGGAACAGGCTCTAGAGATTACTGAAGCGCTGGTCAGGAGCGGGGCTATTGAGGTAATAGTGATTGATAGTGTAGCTGCCTTAGTACCCCGGGCTGAAATTGAGGGGGAGATGGGGGATATCCATGTTGGCCTACAGGCCCGCCTAATGTCTCAGGCACTGAGAAAGCTAGCCGCCGCCATCGGTAAGTCGGGTACAGCCGTGGTATTCATTAACCAGTTAAGGGAAAAGGTAGGTATTATCTTTGGTAATCCTGAGGTAACGCCGGGCGGCAGGGCTCTAAAGTTCTATAGCTCAGTAAGGATAGACCTAAGGCGTATTGAAAGTATTAAGCATGGAACTGTGGTAGCAGGCAGCCGTATCAAGGCTAGGGTAGTCAAAAATAAGGTTGCTCCTCCTTTCAGAAGCGCTGAGTTTGACATTATGTTTGACCATGGGATAAGCCGGGAGGGTAATCTTATCGACCTTGGTGCAGAGTTGGGGTTAGTGAAGAAAGCTGGTGCTTTTTTCTCCTATGGTGATATTCGCCTGGGGCAAGGTAGGGAGAATGCCAAGCAATACCTGAGTGAGAACCCTGAGCTTGCTCAAGAAATTGAGCAGCGGATTAGAGCCTCAGCCATCACCTATAATTCTGTTGACAGTGATTAAAGGCAATCTGAGTAGATAGGTAATTAGGTAACAAGAGTAAGTAAGGCTGAGGCTTGCGCCTCAGCCTTATTTTTTATTAAGTGGGGGGCTTAGCAGATGATGAGGAATATCACTGGTATTAGTGCCGGAAGAGGCCGGGGAAGGCGCCTCAATGTATTCTTAGATAACAAGTTCGCTTTTAGCCTAGAAGCTGAGGTAGCAGTAAGAGAGGAACTGCAAGTGGGGCAGGAGCTATCTGCCCATCAGATTGAAGCACTGGCTAGGTCTGACCACTTCCACCGCTGCCTTAATGTTGCCACTCGCTACCTTAGCTACCGACCTCGGAGTGAGTCTGAGCTAGTGAAGCGACTTCAGCAGCGTGGTTTTGATAGTGATATTATAGAGAGAGTAATAATTAAGTTGAAGGAGCTGGGACTGGTAGATGACATGGCTTTTGCTCAATTCTGGAAGGATAACCGGGAATCATTTAGCCCACGTAGTCAGTGGCTAACTAAGTTAGAACTGAGGCGAAAGGGGGTAGCCAGCGACATCATAGACGGAGTGGCTAACGCAGTTGACGATAATGATAGTGCTTATCGGGCAGCCCTGAGTAAAACTCGCAGTTTGCCCCTGTCTGACTATCAGGGCTTTCGTCACCGGTTAGGTGAATATCTCAAACGGCGTGGCTTTGGTTACGGAGTGATAAATCTTACTGTGGAACGGCTGTGGCAAGAACTGGGGAGTAGGCCTGGATAACACGTTACCTTGTCACTAAACCGGCAAGGCAAATAGTAAAAGCTATCTATAGTCTACCCCTGAACATATTAGCGAAGAAAGGGGTGAAAAATGGGAGTAGAAGGAGCAGTATACTATGTGGCACTAGTCTCTATTTTTATCATAGGTGTGATACTTGGTGGTGGAGTAATCTTTTTTTACCGGCGAGCGGTAATTAACCGACACCTGCGTATCGCTGAGAGAAAAGCAGCTAGACTGGTGGGTGAAGCCGAACTCAAATCTAAAGACGTCCTCAATGAATCAAAACAGGAAGTAGACAAAATCAAGTCAGCAACTGAGACGGAGTATCGTGAAAGACGTTTTGAGCTACAGCGTCAGGAGAACCGACTATCTCAAAAGGGAGAGACTTTGGATCGCAAGTTAGAAGGTGTAGAACAGCGTGAGCGTAATCTGTCTAATAAGGAAAAGGGGATAGAGTCCATTCGGACTAATCTTGAGGAGGTCAAAGGTAGACAGTTAAAACAGCTAGAGCTAATCTCAGGCATGTCCAGTACTGAGGCGAAACAAGCACTCTTTGAGGCTATGGAGGTTGAGATGGGGGAAGAGGCTTCGCGGCGCCTCCGTGAGTGGGAAGCTGGCTTGAGAAAGGAAGCCAATGAGAAGGCTCAGGAGATTTTGTCCCAAGCTATCCAGCGTTGTGCCTCTGAGGTTGCAGCCGAAACTACGGTGGCTGCTGTTCCCCTTCCCAGTGATGAGATGAAGGGACGGCTTATCGGGCGAGAGGGTCGCAATATTAGAGCTCTGGAACAGGCTACTGGTGTTGATCTCATTGTTGACGATACCCCAGAGGCAGTAACCCTATCTAGCTTTGACCCGGTACGACGGGAAGTAGCTCGCATGGCTTTAACTAAGCTTATCCTCGATGGGCGTATCCATCCAGCTCGTATTGAAGAGGTGGTAGCTAAGGCCAAGGAGGAAGTAGATGCTACTATTAATAAGACTGGTGAGGATACGGCATACCAAGTAGGGGTACACGGATTGCGTCCTGAGTTAATCAGGTTGCTGGGGCGTCTTAAGTATCGCACTAGCTATGGGCAGAATGTCCTGGGGCATAGCATTGAAGTTTCTCACTTAGCTAGCATAATTGCCGGGGAACTGGGAGCCAATGTTGCTATAGCTAAGAAAGCTGGGTTACTTCATGACATTGGTAAAGCAGTGGACCGTGAGGTCGAGGGTACTCACGCTGCTATCGGGGCTGACCTAGTTAAGCAGTGGGATAAATCACCTGAGGTAGTTCAGGGTATCGCCGAGCATCATTTCGAGACTGATACTACCAGTGTTTGGGGTTTTATCGTGTCAGCGGCCGATGCTATCAGCAGCGCCAGGCCAGGGGCAAGGCGCGAGACATTGGAGCACTACCTGAAGCGTCTGAAGGCACTGGAAGATATAGCCAATAGCTTTCAGGGAGTGGAGAAATCCTTTGCTATTCAAGCCGGTCGTGAAATCCGTATCATGGTTAAGCCAGAGGACATTGATGATTTAGGAGCAATGAGACTTGCCCGAGACATTGTTAAGAAGATAGAGGAGGGACTGGAGTATCCAGGTCAAATAAAGGTTACTGTGCTCAGGGAGACAAGAGCTATAGACTACGCTAAGTAGAGGGTGCTAATCCTGGAGAGCTAATGTTAATATTGATGGTTGGTGATATAGTTGGTAGTCCTGGTAGGCGGACGGTAAACGAGCTTCTCCCCAGTTTGCAACAGCAATATGGAGTAGACCTGATTATTGCTAATGCTGAGAATGCTGCCGGCGGCATTGGTCTAACCTCAGCTACAGCTCAAGAACTACTTAATGCTGGCGCTGATGTGTTGACCTCAGGCAACCATATATGGGCTCGGAGTGAGATTATTCCATACCTGGATGGCGAACTACCTATTCTGCGTCCATTAAACTATCCCCCAGACGTGCCTGGTAAGGGTTATTTAATCAATAATCAGGCTATGGTAGTCAATTTGATAGGGAGAACCTTTATGAGCAATTGCGACTGCCCGTTTAGAGCCATGGACAAGCTACTTGCCGAGCTTAAGCACAAGCCGCCAGTCATCATCGTTGACTTCCATGCTGAGGCAACATCTGAGAAGATGGCGATGGGGCGATACCTAGACGGTCGGGTCAGTGCTGTGCTCGGCACCCATACCCATGTGGGAACCATCGATGCCCAGTTACTCCCTCAGGGCACTGCCTATGTTACCGATATTGGCATGACCGGGCCTATTGATTCAGTTATAGGTGATGATGCCGAGGCGGTAATTCAGCGCTTCCTGACGGCAATACCCCATCGTTTATCTGTAGGAAAGGGTAAAACAATGTTTAACGCTGTCCTGATTAGAGTAGATGGGAATAGTGGTAAGGCAACAAGCATTGACCGAATCTACCGGGAGGTGGAGCAATAATATCTAAGGTAGACCTTCATATCCACTCCACTGTCTCGGATGGACGGCTTAGCCCAGCCGAAGTTGTCCATCAGGCAGCGGAGTACGGGCTAGCCATTATCGCTCTTGCCGACCATGACTCCGTAGACGGTATTGTTCCGGCTCTAGCAGTTGCCAAAGCCTTTCCCTGGCTAAAAGTCATACCCTGTGTTGAGATTAGCACTGATGTCCCGCAGGGTGAAATTCATGTTTTAGGCTATTTTATAGATTATACTGACCATGAGCTGGAGGCCAATCTAAAGAGGTTTCGCAATTCTCGGCGGAAGCGGGCACAGGGAATGGTTGCTAAACTGGGAAATTTGGGTATCCACATTGAGTGGCAGCGAGTCCAGGAAATAGCTGGGGGTAGCTCTCTAGGTCGTCCCCATATTGCTCAAGCTATGCTAGAGAAGGGCTATATCGCCTCGATTAAGGAGGCATTCACTAAGTATATAAGTCGGAGTGGACCTGCCTATGTTGAGCGGGAAAAGATGACCCCGGTAGAGGCGGTGGCATTAATATTGCGAGCTACTGGATTGCCAGTGCTGGCACACCCACTAACTATCAATAACCTGGAAACTATGATTATTGAGCTAAAGGCAGCCGGTCTGGTAGGCATTGAAGCCTACTACAATGGCTATACTGCTGACGAAATCAACAGGCTGGTTAGCCTGGCGAAAAGGCATGGTCTTATTGCCACTGGCGGCAGTGATTACCATGGTATTGACGCTAGCACCGAGACCATGATTGGTGGCGCCGATGTGCCAATGGAGTCAGCAGAGCGACTTATAGCTCTGGCAGAGCAGCGAGTGCTAAAGGGATTGTCGTAAGTCATGCTTGAGGTTATCGAGTTTGCATTATTGCTAATAGGTGCCTATCTTTTAGGTTCAACACCAGCCGCTTATCTGGTGGCTAAATGGTCCCGGGGGATAGACATCAGGCAATACGGCAGTGGTAACGTAGGAGCATCAAATGTATTAGCCGTTGTTTCAAAACGGTGGAGTATGCCGGTAACCATTTTTGACATCGGCAAAGGAGCACTAACAGTATGGGTTGCCCAACTGCTGGGGCTTGGTGCTGCTCAGCAGGTAACAGTGGGTATCTTTACAGTTATCGGGCACAACTGGTCTATATTCCTTCGCCTTCAAGGCGGGCGCGGTGTTTTTACCACCCTGGGCGTTGTTACCATGCTATCCTGGAAACTGGGCCTCATAATCCTGGTGATGACCTACCTGCTGGCTCCATTACGGCAGGTATCCCTAGGGGTAACCTTGGCATTAGCCTCCTTACCCATTTTCAGTTGGTTCCTCAGCCAGCCACTGGACATAAATGAAAGGCTGGCGATTACGCTGGGCTTTGTAGCACTATTCTTGATAGCGCAATTAAAGAGGCTGGTAGTGCCAAGAACTTCGCTTAGTAAATCAGTACCACGGGGACAGCTAATTATTAACCGCCTGCTTTTTGACCGGGACATCAGGGATAGGAAAGCTTGGATACAGCGAGCCCCCCCTGAAGCCAGCTCAACTGAACAATCCGTTGGGCAGCAAGAAAAGCAAGGGAAAGGTTGACAACTATAAAATGAGATGCGCCACTCACCCTAAGATTGAAACTAGCCTAAGATGTGGTAAGTGTGAAAAGCCAATATGTCCCAAGTGTCTATTGCAAACCCCGGTGGGAGCTAGATGCCCGGATTGTGCCAAGTTACATAGGTTACCTACCTATCGCGTCTCTATTAACTACTATCTGAGAGCGGCTGGAACCGGGTTAGGTATGGCTATTGTTTGCGGCATTATCTGGGGATTGGTGATAGGTTTTTTGCCCCTGTATCTTAATTTGTTGCTAGCGCCTGCCGCTGGCTACGCCATTGGAGAGGTGGTCAGCCTTTCGGTTAACCGCAAGCGTGGCACTGGGTTAGCTGTTGTTGGCGGCATTGCTGTGGTAATAAGCTATTTGGTTAATATCCTTGTCCCGTGGGGGCCTAGCTTCGTGTTCCTTGACCTATTAGCTTTGGCTCTGGGTATATTCGTTGCCGTCATCCGTTTGCGGTAAAATGAAACTCGGTCTAAACAGGATGTAAAGAATATGGTTCCAAGCCGAGAAATATTCTGGAACATTCAGTATGGTGAAATACTCTATCTGATAGGTATTATCGCCATCGGTGTTTTTATTTATGCTTTTTACCGTCGCTATAAACTATGGCGATTAGGTAGACCAGATAACAGGTTTGCCCATCTGGTCAAGAGAATAAGAGCATTCATAGTTACTGCTGTAATTGACGGGATATTCCACCGCAAATTCTTTGATGTAGCTCCCAGCCTGGACCATAGGTACCCTTCCCCTAAGGATTTTATGCCTGAGGTAATGCCTAGTCGGGGACATAGACTGCCTTCCCCCAAGGATTTCATACCTAGGGAACTCTACCCCAGAGAACTCTATCCCGGGATAGCCCACTTCCTCATCTTTGCTGGTTGTATCGTATTGATTCTAGGTGCATTTCTAGATTTTATCAGTCATTATTTCTTTCATTTTATGCAGGGTAGTTTCTATCTGGGCTACTCAGTAGTTGTTGATGCCTTTGGCATACTGGTTCTAATCGGAACAATCTTATTCATTATCAGGCGCTATATTCAAAAACCTGATAGATTAGATAATACTGCTGATGATTTGATTGCCATTGTTTTAATCTGTTTGGTAGTAATTACTGGCTTTATTGTCGAGGGGTTTCGTATTGCTGCCACTGAGTTGCAGACCACCCCGGATTGGGCACTGTGGTCTCCTGGTGGCTTTATCCTGGCTCGGGCTTTTGCTGGTTTAAGTCAGGGCACCCTGCTTGCCTGGCATCGGATTACGTGGTGGCTGCATATGCTTATTAGCTTTGGGGCCATCATTTATGTTTCTCTCTATTGGAACCGTCTGTGGCATATAATTATTGACCCGCTGAATGTATTTTTCCGGTCACTGGAACCTAAAGGAGCTCTGGTACCTATTGATTTGGAAACGGCAGAGACCTTTGGTGTAGACAAGATTGAGAATTTTACCTGGAAACAGCTAATGGATTTAGATGCCTGCACTCGCTGTGGTCGCTGTCAGGACAACTGCCCAGCTTATGCTACTGGCAAGCCACTGAGTCCTAAGAAGGTGATTCAGGATATAAAAGCACAGATGATAGAAGAGGCACCATACTTGCTTAAGGGTATGGTAGCAAACTCGGGACGTGACCTTATCACCGAGGTAGTAGGGGAGGAGGAGATTTGGGAGTGCACCACCTGTTATGCCTGCCAGGAGGCATGCCCTGTTTACGTAGAGCATATTAACAAGATTATTGATATGAGGCGAAACCTGGTGCTGGAGCGGGCCTCCATCCCTGAGACGGCTGAGGGGGCGCTGAGAAGCATTGAAGAAAGAGGGCACCCGTGGCGAGGAACCACATTGGCCAGAACCGACTGGGCTCAAGGTCTTGATATTAAGACTTTAGCTGAAGATAATGATATAGACATTCTGTATTGGGTAGGTTGCACTGAGGCGCTGGAAGAAAGAAGTGTAAAGATAGCTCAGGCTTTGGCTAAGATATTTAACTTGGCCGGAGTTAGGTTCGGTATCCTTGGCACTGAGGAGAGCTGCTGTGGTGAGCCAGCTCGTCGCCTCGGCAATGAATACCTGTTCCAGATGCAAGCTGAAAAAAACATTGAGCGACTAAAGAGCTACAATATCAAGAAGATAGTGACCGCCTGTCCTCATTGTTATAACACCATAAAGAATGAATATCCTCAGTTTGGCGGAGAGTTTGAGGTTATTCACCATACCCAGTTCATTGCTAACCTGCTAGAGATAAGTAAGTTAAGAATTATTAAAGGCATTAGTGGACTAGTGACCTGCCATGATTCCTGCTACCTGGGAAGGTATAATGATATTTACGAGCCACCGAGACAGATTCTAAATAACATGCCTGATGCCACGTTGGTTGAGATGGAGCGAAGTCGGGAAAGGAGCTTTTGCTGTGGCGGCGGCGGCGGCCGTATGTGGTTAGAAGAGAAGATTGGTAAAAGAATCAGTGAAATGCGCATTGAGCAAGTAATGGAGACTAAAGCTCAGATTGTAGCTAGTGCCTGTCCCTTCTGCCTTCAGATGTTCGATGATGCAATAAAGGCAAAAGCGGTTGAGGAATCGCTAAAGGTTATGGATATTGCTGAGCTGGTAGTAGAGTCAGCCGTGTATCGTCCTCACTCTACTTAAGAATTATTAATAGGGACTCATGAAAAGACTATCATCTAAAAGCTCCCTCCACAGCGGGTAGTGCATTTTTCTCCCGTCTAATTCGTGGCAAAAGAGCGGGTAAACAATCTGACCGACCCCATTGGCATTGCCTAGTGCTAAGACTAACTAACAGATGAGATTGGCGCAAATAGGAGCTGTGATTGCACAATCTGGCTTTTTGTTTCATTATGATAATTATAGGTAACTGTCTACATATCTGCTATAATTAATTAAAGGTAATAAACATGCGGGTTCTAATCCTGTCGGAGCCTATACGCCAGATGCAGGCGACTAGTAAATCGCCCTATCATGCTGCGTATGACATTCAGCTGGACATGGGCGACCTGAATGAGACAGAAGGTTTCACTTATAGTTTGTTTGACTATGATGTCTCCATTGTTCATATTTGGGAACCGTCTTATCACACAGTAGGCTACTGCGAAAACCTCCCCAAATTGCTTCAAGATTCGTCACTAGCCCTTGAACATGGTCATTCCGTCATTTGTCTGCCCCATTCACGAAACTTCATTTCAGAAGGGTCGGATGAGACAGGGATGTCAGCTTACGAATGGCTAGAGCATTTGGGAGTTAAGCTTCAAGACAATGTAGGTGAGGCTATTAAGCCTTCAGGAGTCGGCCGTGCACAAACAATTCAGGAATACCTTAAATACGCACCTAGGTATTACCAAATAGTAACCAAACCTCCATCCGCGGCGAGAAACAGATTAGCCGTGGTTGATGACACCGAAATCGTTGTTGGGCTAGAACACCAAGTAGGAAAGGGAACCTTGGTTATACTTCCGCCACCCACACTTGAACTTGATGAGAAGGACTACTACCCAATGATGTCCCGATTGCTACAGGTTGCACGTCGCTACTATGACCGTTCTCAACGCAATATAGCTGTAGGCGACGCTCCCGATTGGGTCGGCAATTACTTAGTGCCTCGTGCTAAAGCTTTAGATGACCAGATTAACAAACTGGCTGACGAAAAGGAAAAGTATGACAAATTAGCCTATATTCTCTATGGAACGGGTGATGAGTTGGCAACTAGTGTCGCTCTCTTACTTAATGAGTTTGGCCTGGACGTTCAACCACAACCAGCCGGTGCTAATATCGACCTAAAAGCAAAACATCCCAAACTGAATATTGGGTTTGCGGTCGAGGTCACGGGGACAAAAGACGTAATCCGCAAAGACAGTAACAAAGTTGCACAGGCTTGGCAGTATCTGAGCGAGCGTGCAGGCACTTCCGAAGAGAAAGAAAGGCTAGTAATAGTTGCCAACAGCCAGTATCACCTAGACCCAAAACAAAGGAGCCTCGAAGGCTATACCCCAGATATTGTAAAGTTACTTGGCAATAACGGAGTTCTAATGATCACTACCTCGCAACTTTACGAACAATGGAAAGCAGTCCACGAGGGGCGTAGGTCTTCAGATGACCTCGTTCGGGAGTTACATAGTAGCTCTGGCCTGTTCGGAAAGTCCTCTTCGTCGTAAAAGAAGGATGAGCGTCGCCAAATGCGATTCCACTTCCATATCATCTTATGTTTTGGTGTAGTAGCTTTTGTTGAACAATTTGATGAAATATGCAATCTGTATCCAAGCTTATGTCATGCTGCTTATTGATATGAAGTCCCTTCCACCAACTTCTGCCCAGTGATGAAGGCTTGGTGCAGGGCATCGGGATGCTTGGCTATGGCTCCTTTCTCATCCACCCCGCGAAATAGCAGGTCACCAGCATAGGTAATATCAAGGAGCCTGAACAAGGTCTTTATCATAACCAGCGCCGGCTCGAACAGGTTAGCTAATTTTGTGCCACCAACGGAAATAAACAATCCCTTCCTCTCACGCTGGTT
>SDBU01008534.1_pt1 | contig 11631 bp, 8 predicted proteins | sample 2277071 | NCBI WGS metagenome assembly SDBU01 (sample SAMN10397929, study PRJNA504765) | marine sediment metagenome | isolation source: marine sediment core GS08_GC12, 126 cmbsf | place: Arctic Ocean: Gakkel Ridge, Loki's castle | collected 2008 | reverse complement strand
AACCTGCCTACGGAAGGTTTCCCGCGCCCGATACCTTATTGACAAGGAAGCCCCCGCAACGCGGAAGGACTGCTTGGCGCGTGCTATCGCACGCGCGGCTATGTCACCGCGCATGCGTGGGGTAGATTGCTTCGCATACTCGCAACCAATCGACAATCATCAATCGTCAATCCACTCACTTCCCCATCTTTTTGAGATTTTGCAGACAGCGGTCCACGCACTCTACCGGTGGGAAGGCGTAACTCTCCTGTTCAACGATATACCATTCGGTTCCTGCCGTGCTTTCACAAAGCGCGAATAAATCGTCCCAGCGAACTTCACCCTCACCGATAAGTGCCTTAGGATTAGTGCTGGAATACTCTTTCAGATGTACCGTGGCTGCCCGCCCGGGATAGCGTTCTAGGAATGGCACCGGGTCGGCGTCACCGTGGAGTGCGTTGCCGGCGTCCAACTGCATCACTACTTCGGGATTGGTATTTCCGAAGAACGTATCCCACGGTAACTCACCATCCATAGGTGCGAATTCAACGCTGTGATTATGATAACCAGTACGCATCCCATCCGGCTTCACTTTTTCCGCAATCTCGTTGAACAGCTTTGCTGTGTCCAACCAGGCAACGCGGGAATTGCGTCTCTCTTCGGGAAGCCCTGGTACGATGAGAAAAGGGTTGCCGAGAATTTGGTTGAACTCCACTGTCTGCTTGAGTTCATCGCCAAGTAGTGTATTCAGCCCGGTATGTGTCCCAACAACCTTTAGTCCCAAATTGTCGCACAATGCGCGCAATTCCTTTGCCTCGCGTCCGTAGTAGCCGGCAAATTCGACGCCTTCATAGCCCATTTTTGCCACAGCCTCAAGTGTGCTTGGCAAATCGCGTGTGCAATCTTCGCGCACAGAGTATAACTGTAACGCTATCGGAATCCTACTCATGTTTTATTCCTCCTACTATAGAATTTGACAGTAAAACGCAAATTACAAATCCGATGCTAAGTGTCTATTTTACTACAAGAACACCACCAAGTCAACTCCAAATTTATCCAGTGCCTTCGGTTGGGAGAACCGTAGCGAAAAGTCAACTTCCCTCTTTGCTCTCTTTCCTTTTTGCCCTTTTGCCACCTTGCCACTTTGCCCTCTTGTTCCCAATAATCTCCAGATTGAAAAACAACTTTCGCCGCCTCTAAATATCGGCGCGCTGTTTCAAAGTAAATTTGGGCTTCAGTTCTCATCTAATATATCGATTCCGCAGATTAAAATGCCGTTTTGGCGCAAATCTTTTATAACTTTCCTCATTTCGGGCGTAGGGAAGGGGTAGAATATTTCCTCGGGAGTAAAGTACAGTGGGTCCAAAATAAAGTCCATATCTTCATCTTCTAATAACATCGGCTCAAAAACTTTCTCTACAAAGACGCCGTGCGTAGCAGGCATGAAGCTTCCAAACATCTTTTTCATAATGATGACTAAGCCGATGAAATCATCAACCTGTCCACGCGCTACCTTGCCGACTACATAGATGCTCGTAACAATATCACCGAATTCTCTTTCAATGCGTCGCAAGGCTTCCTCAAGTACTTCCACCAACTCTTCCCCGCGCTTTATGAAACTACGTCTTACGTATCCTCTTGCCTTGATGCGGCGTTTCAATTCTTCAAATCCGCCTGGGAGGATACCAATACTTTCTGTTTTCGCTGCTGAAACACCCATCGCAATTTCCTCCTCATCTGTAAAGGGGTAATTTGGAAATGTGGAAATTGGGTAATTGGGGTTTCCTAGTTTCCGTTTTTCCCAATTTCCTAATCATCTTTAGTCTGTGACTTGCGGGACATCCAACCTTTCGATTATCGCCTTGGCATCATTGATGCAATCATCAACATCCCTTATAATTAGAGCATTCTTTTGGATATCCACAGCGACAATGGCGTGTTCTGATAAGAAGCTTTTTATCACATTAACAATCCCATCCGCGTCGAGATGCACAAGCGGGAATATAGCCAATCTGGTGTGCGTTGCGACCCAATGGTGATGTTCCGCCGCTTCAGCGATGAGACGTCGTTTCAATTCCAGTTTATTCTTTTTAACTTCAACCGAATTTTTTTCACGTCCCAGTTCTGCATTGATGCGCGCTAAATCTACTGACAATCCTCTGAAAATGTCAGCCTCCTGTATCTGGCGGGACTGTTCAATTCGAGCTACTTCGAGGACGCCGTTCTTCTCAATATCCCGCTGTTGGACAGTTTGTTCCTGTGCGATGCGAGCTTGTTCGACCTGTAATGTGCGTTCTATGTCGCGTTCTTTGACCGCCTGTTCTTGAGCAATCCTCACTGTTTCGACAACCAAGTTTTTCTGAATTTCCGCTTCCTGAACCTGCTGAGTCTGGTCAATCTGTGCGGTTTCAACAACGAGATTCTTCTCAATATCCCGCTGTTGGACAGCTTGTTCTTGCGCAATGCGAGCTTGTTCGACCTGTAATGTGCGTTCTATGTCCCGTTCCTTGACCGCCTGTTCCTGAGAAATTCTCGCTGTTTCGACAACCAAGTTTTTTTGAATTTCCGCTTCCTGCACCTGCCGAGTTTGGTCAATCTGCGCAGTCTCAACAACGAGATTCTTCTCAATATCCCGCTTCTGGACAGTTTGTTCCTGTGCGATGCGAGCTTGTTCGACCTGTAATGTGCGTTCGATGTCACGTTCTTTGACTGCTTGTTCCTGTGCTATTTTTGCCTTTTCAACGAATAGCGTCTTTTCTATGTCGCGTTCCTGGACTGACTGCTCCTGAGAAATCCTCGCCGTTTCGACAACCAAGTTTTTTTGAATTTCTGCTTCCTGAATCTGTCGAGTCTGGTCAATCTGCGCGGTCTCAACAACGAGATTTTTCTCAATTTCCCGTTGCTTGACAGTTTGTTCCTGTGCGATGCGAGCTTGTTCGACTTGCAATGTGCGTTCTATGTCACGTTCCTTGACTGCTTGTTCCTGCGTTATTTTTGCCTTTTCAACGAATAGCGTTTTCTCTATGTCGCGTTCTTGCACTGTCTGTTCTTGAGCAATCCTCGCCGTTTCGACAATTAAGTTTTTCTGAATTTCCGCTTCCTGCACCTGCCGAGTCTGGTCAATCTGCACAGTCTCAACAACAAGATTCTTCTCAATATCCCGCTTTTTTACCTCTTGTTCTTGTGCAATTTTCGTTTTTTCCACTTCCTGCTTCATTTCACATTCTCGTTGCTGTACTGATTGCTCCATCTCATACTGGAACTTGGTCGTTTCTGCTTCCTGTTCGGCGCTAAATGTAATGACATTTCGTTGCTGTTCGGCTTCCTTGTAGGCTAAATCCTGTTCAAGCTCTAATTTCTGTTTTGCAGCGTTAACATCAGTTTTTTTAACCGAAACCTCCTTATCCATCAGAATCTGTTCCTTTTCTCTCTCCGCTTGAGCCGTCGCTTCTGTTATCGACTTAATAGCTATCGCATCAAACTTATTTTTTGGGTCAAGGTGTTCCAATGGAGTTTGGTTGACCATGATAATTTGCACTGCTTCGAGGACTAAACCGTTCTCCTCCAACAAGTTTTCTCCGATGACTTCCTGGACTGAGTCGGAGAATTCCTGCCGCTTTTGTACGAGGTCCTGTAGTTCTGTCTGTGCAGCGACGGCGCGTAAGGCACCATCTAACTTTGGCTCTATCAACTCCGTCAACGTCTCCGGTGCCATGGATTTATCACCCAAACTTTGGGCCGCTTGTATGACAGCCTCTTCAGTGGCTTGCACTCGAACGTAAAACACGACTTCTATATCCGCACGATTAAAATCTAAGGTAATGAGCGCGTCTCGCGCTTCCCGCGTAACGGTAAGGTCCCTTGTGTTGAGTGAGATTTCTTTGACTTCATGAATATCGGGGTTATGCCACATTCCACCCCCGATTACTACTTTTGCACGCTCGCCGCCTGTTCTCACAAGTGCTTGGTCAGCCTTTGGCTTAGTATACACATAGCCTTCACCTGGCGACTGTTGCTTGAATTCCTCATTTTCTGTTGGTTCTTGGATTTCGTTTTCTGACATTTTTTAAATCTCCTATTTTACTATAGTTCTACACTTTTTCTTTTCTTTTTAACCGCGATGAACGCAGTGAATCGGCGAAGCGGCTTTTCAGAGGCGCAGAGGAGACGCGGAGAACGCAAAGGTTTTTTATATTTTTTGAATGTCCGCACCAGAAGCGAACTTTCAAAAAGTCCAAGTAGAGCGTCTTTTAGGTATTTTGTTCTCTGCGTTCTTTGCGTCTTTGCGGTTTGATTTTTTGCAGAAGTATAACTATTTATAGTGTTTAAAATTCCAAATATATTACGCCTCCGATAACTTCTTGCACTGGATTGTACATCGCTTCGAACCATCCGCGCAGCTTTCGCGTCTCGCCATTATGGTTTCTGAATTTCACTTCTATTGTGGTGCCATGCGTTCCGAGGCTTCTTTCCGCAGAAGATACCAATTTGCCATTACGCAAAGCTGCTTCTACCTGTTCAGCCAATTCACCGAATATGAGAAACGCCGACAACGGTTTATCTATGAGTTCATGAGCGCTAACGCCACTGGACTCAACCACCTTATTATTGACGAACGTTATGATGTTTTTATCATTGACTATCACAATCCATGCGTCCAAACGGTTTGCTATGATAGTAAATTGGTTATATATTTCGCGTATCTTCTGGGATTTGAGAGAATCCAACTTTTTAATTTGAGCGATAAACCGGTTGAAAAATCGAGCTAATTCTCCGACTTCATCTTTGTAGACTGTCTGCGCGGAAACCGTCAGGTCACCATTTTCCGCCTGTTTTATGATACGAGTTAATTGACGAATTGGCTTCACAATGCTCTTCGGAAGAAACACAATCATATAAATGACGATTAAACTGGTAAGCATAAGAGTTGTAATAATGTTGCGCGTGGCGCGAGCAGAAAGACGTTCAATTAGTTGTCTATTCATTTGTGCATGACTCCGGCTTTGGCTAGAGATGTTCCCAGCCAGTACAAGAATTTTCTCGCGCTGTTGTTCTAAATTTGCAATCATTTGTTCCTGATTCGGAGTACGGTAAATCATCGCATCCCAAATAATTTGGTCCAAAGAATCGGCGTAATTTTTCGCTTCTTTAAAGCGTTGATTTCGCTCCTCCGGTGAATCCGCGCGGCGGGCGCGTGCTATCAATTTCGTATAATTCCTCTTGTATTCTGAGATTCCATCAAAAATTTTATCCTCAAGATACTGCGCTTGAATATCCCATGTTTCTCCACTGGAATCTAATATTAGTTTGTCGAAAGTATCTTGATACTGTTTCAACAGATTAATAACCTGCTGAAACATAGGAGCAATCTGTTCAAATCCATTCTGCTCACTTCTCTCACCAGCGACTTTGTTTTTCGGTTCACCTTGTTCACCGGCGGAAAAAGTTTTCGGCTCTTCTGTCAAAATTATCGTAAATTCTGTCTTTTCCATTTCAGTCAGAATGAGTTTCATGGCTTCCCGATATGCTTCGACAGAGCTTTCTTCCCGGAGTAACAGATAATCCCTTTCTGCTATTTTCGCTTTGAAAACATTTTGCTCAATGACATTGATGACCTTAGCAATTTCTTCATCGGTCTGAATGATATAATTGACGGTTTGTCGCATACCATCAATATAATAGAGAGATAGCGAAACCACAGGCATTACTAATGCCATTAACAAACACAAACTCCAAAAAACTTTCGCGCGTATCGACATTCCTGCTTCATATTTTCGGGCTTTTTCGAACACACGTTGCGTTGTTGTTTTCATGATGAAATATCCAGGCGGGGCACCGTTAACACGCGCAAGGCTTTTGGTGACATTTCGGGCAGCCACGACTATAGATGTGCGAGGCGTCTTTCAGGTCAATATCAAGCAGACTTGCCAACGTTACCAGCCATGCGAATACGTCCGCAAATTCCTCTTTCAAGCGAGTTGCATCTTCTAAGGAGGTTCCTTTCTTACGAATCTCCTTAGCAAGCTCACCAACTTCTTCGACAAACCAGACGAACGTTTTATCTACTCCGCGTTCGCTATCCCTTTCATAGTAAATATCTTCTATGAGTTTTTGAAATTCGCTAATTTTCATAAAACTAAGTTAGATTTCTATGAATAAACTTTCGTTTTTCTTTTGGCTAACGGATTTAGTAGCTCACGGATTTATTTTCTTTTTTTATTCGTGAAGATTCGCGGAGATTCGCGGATAATGTGTGTTAATCTTTCTTTACGTCGCTTCGCTTCTACTCAACCCAAGCCTCAACCCGAGTCGCTGGTGGAGTCAATATTCGCCCTCATTCTTCATTATTCAATCCACTCACCAACCATATCGTTCTGGTCCCCACGGTTTCTTGATCAATTCCTGCTTTGCCAGAACCATCGTTTTGCTGGGCACATCTTCGTATAAAATAACCCCTGGTCCGACCACGCTGTAGGAACCGATTTTACAGCCGGGCATGATAATGGCATTGACACTATGGCGCGGTCGCCCATGTATGTGGCATTTGCGCCATAAGGCGGGACTTCATAGCGTCCTTTTATGTTGTGAGCGGTATCTTTGTCGTCAAATCTCAATGTGCCGCAGACTGTGGCTGCACCGATATCCGTTGCGCATCCAAAGACGCCGGACATCTCACAGTAGTGATATAGATATACTTTATCCATCATCACGCCGGACATTTCAGCGCCATGTCCAATGATACATCTATTTCCGATGGCGGTATTGCCGCCGACGTCGCAGTAATCGCTCACTCGGCATTGGTCTCCCATCACAATATTGCCGTGTAGAATAGCGCCGTTGGTGATGTTGTTATTTTTTCCGGCTATTAAATTCCCGTTGATGACGACTCGCGGTCCGATGCGTGAATTTTTGCCAAGGACAACATGCCCATTAATCTCCGCGGCATCAGAGATGCTGGCGCCTTCAGCGATGATGTCTGTGTCCAAACGACTTGTCATGTAGTTGATGAGACGGGAGTTGGCTTCTAAAATATGCCAGGGTTTATCTACATCCACGAAGAATTCTATGGTCGGAACGGCTAACACTTCTTTGCCGTCATCCAGCATCACTTGAAGAGATTGAGCTATCTCCGCTTCGACGGGAGGCATTCCTCCTACAGGTACTCGGGTGACCAGCCCAGGATTTCGCAAAAGATACGCTGTCGCGGATTTGCGAAAGGCATAAATACCGCACAACCGATATGAACCGCCGCGTGGATGTCCTTCGATACCCGTCAATTTATCGCCAGAAATCCCCGCGCATAACCAATCGCTGCCATGTTCATTTTCCAATCGCTGCACCATCGCCGCTGCCTCTGCACCGCTGCTTTCAAAAGATTCGATAAATTCTGTAAAATTCTCTACAGCCGTCACTACATCGCCATACACGACGAGAAAAGAATCACTATCAATCTGTTGCGTAGCACTCAACGCAGCCGGCGCAGTACCTTCCAAATTATTTTGAGTGACAAACTCGACCTTTACATCTTGCTTCGCAATCTGTGCTTCTTTTTCTGCAAAATCAGCAACAGCGCCATATATCTGCTGTTTATGATGACCGACGACAACAATGACCCGGGTGCAACCGCTTTCGATTAAATTTTCCACAAGTCTTCTGACTATCGGAGTGTTTGCCACTGGCAATGTACATTTCTGGCGAAATTCTCCATACGGCCAGATTTTCGTCCCCGCGCCAGCCGCTAATATAATAGCTGTATCCATTTTTAGATTTTCTCCTGCTTAAAATCTATTTCTCATGTGAATATCAGGTGTAAGGGGGAAGAAGGCAAGAAGGCAAGGGAGAAAGAGGGCAAAGGGGCAAAAGCCGGACATCCGGAAAGCCAGACAACCGGAAAGCCGGCAAAAGAAAGCAGATGAGCAGGCACCGTTGCGAGCACAGCGAAGCAATCAGAAAGTAAGCAGGTGGGAAGCTCACTTTCTCATCCCACTTTCTCCTTTGTAAGTTATCTTTTGTCCGGCTTTCTGGCTTTCCGGCCTTCTGGCTTTCTGGAGTTTGCCATCTAACCCTCTTGCCCTTCAACTGATAGGATTTGTGCAATTTCGCCGGACTTGATAACTTCGATAGCGCGTTGTAACTGTGGGTCATATTTTGTATCACCGATTCCTGTGATACCGACGTTTAGATCAAATATCTGCCGCGCTTCCCACACCACAGTTTTCTCGTCTTCGAAATGAATGCCCTTTTCGTCCAAAACGCCTATCAAATCAGACAATGTTGCCTCGAATGCCCTGAAGTCTTTTGGTGTCACGCCTATTTCCGCTTCCGCTGTTTTAATATAATCTATAACGAAATTCTCAATTAAGTCTGCCTTGCGCGCTTTGAACAACATCAATTGGTCAATACTGCTTGGCGTCCATGCTTTGACTTCAATATTCGGAGCTATTCCTTCGCCTTGGATAAAAGTGCCGTTAGGTGTATAATACGCGGAAATAGTGAGCGAAATGGCGCCGACCCCCTTGTCTAATTCGATGCGCTGTTGCACCAATCCTTTTCCGTACGTCTTTTTGCCTATCAAAATACCGCGTTTAGAATCCTTAATCGCGCCGGCGACAATTTCCGAACCGCTAGCGCTGAACCCGTTTACTAACACTACCAACGGAACTTCCGATGGTAACAATGTGCGCCGGGTGGCGGGATATACACTGTCATATTTGGATATGCCCGCCCGCCCGCGAGTGGAAACGATAGTCCCTTTGGAAAGGAAGGCATCAGAGACTTTCCACGCGGATTCCAGAAGACCACCGGGATTATACCGAAGGTCTAGGATGAGACCATTTAGTTTGCGACCATCCTGCAGCGATTTCAAAGCATTAGCAAATTCTTCGTACGTTCGCCCCGTAAAATTGCCCTGGATTTTAATATACCCAATATTATTGTCCAACAGTTTCTGCTCGACGCTGTTAATTTTTATGATATCGCGAACAATTGTGACATCAAAGGTATCTAGGACGCTACGACGATGAATAGTCACTGTGACGGGTTTACCCACTTCGCCGCGTAGCTTATCCACGATGTCATCTAGTGTCAACTTTAGAGGGTCTAGTATTATCTTTTCGCCTTCTATCTTGACAATAATATCCCCCGCTTGCAATCCCGCTTTCATGGCAGGTGTATTCGGCAATGGCATCGAAATTTTGACGAGGTGGTCCTTTTTATCCTCATATATCCGGATGCCTAATCCGCCAAACTTACCAAGATGTATATTCTCGCGTTCGCGTTTGAAAGCCTTCGGCTCCATGTAAAATGAATAAGGGTCATTTAAAGCTGCTAAGGCGCCGCGTATTGCCCCTTTCATCAGGTCTTTAGGGTCAACTTTTTTGTAGTAATTAGCTTCCGACTTCTTAATGATTTCCGAGAGAGTTGTTGATAATAAGCGTAAGGTCACACGATTGTGACCGTTGAGGGTATCGCTCTGTTCGCTTCTCTGGGCAACTTGCCCCGCAATTAAGTGCGGGGTTTCGTGAACTGCTCCTATTTTCATTCCCAGGGAGAAACTGGCTATTACCAATGCAATAATCAAAACGTGCAGGATGCGTTTGTCCTTGAACATTTGATTTACCTCCACCTGTAACGTGAAATGTGATTATGTAGTAGTTTGTTTCATGAATCCGTATAGGGTGTTCGCAATAACATTAGTCAATTAGATTAATCGACTTTTTCCGCCTTCTTCGCCGGGTGGAACGAGAGGTAGGTTTCTTTATATTTTGAAGGAATGACGAGACCTCTTCATCATACGTTTCAAATGGGTCTTTCATATTGAATGGTTCATCATAGACAGAATGGATTAAATCCCAGTCAATAATGCATGGCGTTTTGTGCTTCGATAGTTCGCGCATCATACGTGAGCGGGCTTTTGCACGTGTATCCGGCGGCGGCGACTTGATAGCTTGGCGGATTTGCGCGTCGGTAAGAATGCGTTTAATGGTGCCATTGCGTTCTAACTCGTAGTACAAACTTTTACGCTGGTCGATGTTGTGATATTCTAAGTCTAAACTTTCCAGCCAGGTGTCATTCCAAGAAAGCCCTTCAGAATCCATAAATGTCTCTAACAGCCACTTCTTAGCAACCCAGTCAACTTTATCCGTGAGGCTCATCGGGTCGCGTTCTAGTGCATCTAACACATATTCCCATTCTGCTAGAACCCAATTCGTCTCTGCGTCTTTGTCTTTTAGATGTTTTTGCGCTAAAGCGAGGTATTGTCGTTGCACATCAATAGCAGAAATGGTGTGCCCTGACTCTAATTTGACCAACCATTTCAAACTTTGGTCACGGGAAATATTTTTGATTGCCGAAACATGGTCGAGAAAAGAAAGATGACCAAAAGAATGGCCGGCCTCTAATAGGTCTAATATTAAAATCGTCGTCCCCACTTTTAAGGCGGCGGCATATTCGGACATATTCGTATCACCGACGAGCAGATGCAAACGGCGATATTTTTTGTAGTCGGCTAATGGCTCATCGCGAGTGTTAATGATAGCACGGCTGAATTGAATCCATTCATAAATCTCTGTGACGATGTGGTCAGCGCGCTGGGAAATTTGAAATCCGACGAATTCAGGCTCATATTCATCTTCATCATCGTTAAAAACAAAGTATTCCTCTTCGTAGGCACCCACCCGACCAGTTCCTGCAAAAATCTGCCTGGTTACGAAAAACGGGAGCAGTGTGGGAATCACGACTTCGTAGAAGGGAATATTTCGTCGCACTAAGTAATTTTCGTGACAGCCGAAGGTCGCGCCAGTAACATGGTCAATATTATTTTTAAAAAACGACACGCTCTCTCGGATGCCCATAAGTTCTAACGTTCTTTCCAATATGCGTTCTATCGCTTTATCGTAGGCAATAACATCGAACAATCCGCGGCATTCAGGTGTAGCGTATTCTAAATGCCCCATGTCAATATACACCCGGCCGCTGTTAAATAGGAACCCGCCATTGCCCGGCGGTTCACCCCAGTCGCGGTAGTGCATATCAAGGATGCCTAAACGCTGATTTTCAAAAATATGATTCCGAACTCTTGCCGCAATGGATTCTGGGGTACCAAGTGACAAGTCACTTGGTACTAAGCAGCCAAATTCTGTTTCTATTCCAAATATTCTTTCGCTCATAGAAAACAAAGTGGTAATTGGGGAAGTGGTAATTTGGGAATACCCAATTACCGTTTCACCCAATTACCAAATTACCCAATTACCATTTTAACTGTTTTCGTCGCAGAAGTCCCCTTCTGAACTACCGCTTCGCCTGACGACTGGCGCCCTCCGGGTGGACGGTAGGCGACTTCGCTGGTCTTACAGATTCTTTGAATCAGGAGGGGACTCACCCCGTGAGATAGGGGTATGGTTTTGTCTGTCTCACAGAGTCTTGTTATTTATCTCACGGGGTGAATGCGATTAATTCGTAATTCGTAACTCTTTCTTTCGTGGTTCAATTCGTAATTCTAAAATTGGTGGGGGATGGAGGGGCGAGATTAGTTTGCTTCACTGCGTTCGCAACTCCTCGCAACGGCGTCTTTTTGTTCAAATCCCCTTCCAATTTAAGTCACGAAAGAAAGATTTAATTCGTAATTCGTAATTCGTAATTCGTAATTCGTTT
>SDBU01008533.1_pt1 | contig 11632 bp, 13 predicted proteins | sample 2277071 | NCBI WGS metagenome assembly SDBU01 (sample SAMN10397929, study PRJNA504765) | marine sediment metagenome | isolation source: marine sediment core GS08_GC12, 126 cmbsf | place: Arctic Ocean: Gakkel Ridge, Loki's castle | collected 2008 | reverse complement strand
GTGCAGAAACATGATTCGCAAACAATCGCCTGTCGTCCAAGCTTCGCTCGCGCTTGCATCAGAGCCACATTCCGAACATCGGGCGGGCTAACCAGTCGCTGCAGCGGACGTGGCTGTCGAGAGCCTGCATTGAGGTAGGTTTGGTTAGCTATCGTTTCGGTGATTGTTGGGCACGTCGTTTCAGCCGCCACGCCGCTGAGCTCCAGACCGTTAGGCAGCGAATCTGGCGATCCGCCGCGAGCTTTTGCAATCTACCGAAACTAGTAGCCACCTTCTCCATCGTCGCCCATGATCCTGAAAACGGCGACCTGGGAGTGGCGGTGCAGTCCAAGTTCCTGGCGGTGGGGGCGGTGGTGCCCTGGGCCAGGGCCGGGATAGGAGCCGTCGCCACCCAGTCCTGGGCCAATACCACCTACGGCCCTGAGGGGCTGAGACTGATGGCCAAGGAGTTGTCGGCGCAAGAGACGCTGGACAAGCTGGTCAAGGCCGACGAGGAGCGTGCCCTGCGCCAGGTCGGCATGGTGGATGCCCGCGGACACGCTGCCGCTTACACCGGCCAGGATTGCTTCGAGTGGGCCGGCCACATCGTAGGGGAGGGCGGGGACGAACACTGTCCCTTCGCCTGCCAGGGCAACATACTGGTGAGCGAGGAGACTGTGCAGGCCATGGCCCGGACGTTCGAGGAGAGTGAGGGTGAGTTATCCGATCGGCTGGTGGCTGCCCTGGCGGCCGGACAAGAGGCCGGCGGGGACAGCCGGGGGCGACAGTCAGCGGCCCTTTTGGTGGTGCGGGAGAAGGGCGGCTACGGCGGCTTCAATGACCGCTGGATAGACCTGCGAGTTGACGACCACCCCACGCCCATCCTGGAGTTGAAACGGCTGCTGGAGCTCCACAAACTGTATTTCTTCAAGAGCAAACCGGAGCACCTGCTGCCCCTGGAGGAGGAGGTGGCCCGCGAGGTCCAGCAGATTCTCTCCGAACTGGGCTACTACAACGGCCAGATCAACGGCGTCTACGACGAGGCCACCAGGCAGGCCCTCTTCGATTTCTCCGGCATCGAGAACCTGGAGGAACGCTGGCAAGAAGGGGACTACATTGACCAAGTAGTGCTGGAGTTCATGCGCCGGAAGAGGGGTGTTGAATGACGATGAAGCGAGAAGCCACCTGAGCAAGAGCCCAGACGGCTTTTGTTCCACCTGATCCGTTAATCCTGCCAGTCCGTTGTTCCACCTCAAAGGGGATAAACAGCGAAGTCCTCTGCCAACTCCACAGGGCCGTCGAACTCGGCCTCGGCTGCCCGCCGCAAACCCTCAAGCTCACTATCCAGCGCGGTGAAGTGGATGAGCACCAGCTTGCCCGCCCCGCACCGCCTGGCCATCGCTCCCGCCTGAGTGGGGGTCGAATGTCCCGCATAGTCGCCGGTGCTCTCGTGAATGAGGATATCCGCTCCCTGGGCCAGCCTGGCCAACGCTCCACAGGGTTCAGTGTCGCTGGAGTAAACGACGGTCCTGCTGCTCTCCCTGGACATCACCTTCACAGCAATGGTGGGAACAAAGTGCTCCACGGGCGCGGTGGTGATCTCAAACTCGGGTGACTCGATGACCCTGTGCCCCACCTTCATCTCCACTTCGTGGAAGGCAACGGGCATCCCACGGGGCCAGTCCTGCCATTCCAGCGCATCCATGATCGAGGTAATGGCAGCCACGCTCCTTTGGGGGGCGAAGATGTGAAACGGCTCCTGGCGGCCATAGAGCCACAGGCCCAGCAAGAGGACGGGCACGCCGTAGATGTGATCGGGGTGGTGGTGGGTGACGATGAGGGAATCGAGGGTATTGAGGTCAACGCCGAGCGCCTGGAGCTTGTGCAACGGGCTGCCCCCACAATCAATCAGGATCGAGCTCTCCCGCCCCTGGAGAACCATGTAGGTATTGTCGCGGGAAGCATCCGCCAGCGCTGCCCCCGAACCAAGTATGATCAATCTGGCCATGAATTTGCTCCTCTGCTACTCATCCTCCCCATCAGTAGCTCTCCAAACGTGGTACATCCGTTGAAATGCGGTAAAGTTGGTCAGGATGGCCAGTACCCACAACGCAGTGGGCACCTGATCCAGGACTAAGGCGACAGTCAAGACAACGGTCCTCTCTAAGCGGGTGAGGAGCCCAACCTTGCAATCGAGGCCCAGCCCCTCGGCGCGGGCCCTGGCGTAGCTGACCATCAGAGAGCCAACTATGGTGACATAGATAAGAAGGATCTCCCGACCAGCGCCGGATCGGGTATAGAAGACGAGAAGCCCCAAGTAGACGATCGCCTCCGAGAAGCGATCCATAGTCGAATCCAGGAAAGCTCCGAAGCGGCTCCTCTTACCTGTCAGTCGGGCCAAGGTCCCATCCAAGGCATCAAACAGCGACACCAGGGGGAGCAAGAGGCCGCCAATCCTCATGTAGCCCTGGGCCAGGATCCAAGCGACCCCCAGGTTGAGAACAACGCCCGTCAACGTCACCACGTTGGGGGATACGCCCGTCCTGCCGACGAGACGGGCGATGGGCTCCAGGATGCCCCCAAACCGCTTCCTGAGCATATCGGTCAGGGTCACCGTCTGGCCACTCTTCGCCGCACCCGCCCCTCGTATTCGGCCCCTGAGAAATTCTAACCACTTCTCCTTGCTTCTCAATGTCTTTTCTTCTCCGATAGCTCTCGATAATAATCCAAGACCTGCTGGGCTACTTTATGCCAAGCGTAATCGGTGGCCGTGGCTTGCCCCTGGCGGCCCATTTTCTCGCGCAGGGCCGGATCTTTGAGCAAACGAATCAAGGCCTCGGCCAGACGCCGCTCATCTTCCGGCTGGACTAGAAGGCCCTCCCCACCATCCTCCAGGACACCGCGATAGCCATCAATGTTGGAGGCCACGATAGGCTTTCCTGCTGCCATTGCTTCCAGCAAGATAATCCCGAAGCTCTCGAAGCCGGTCGAGGGCGCGCAGAAAACGTGGCAGGTTCGATAATAGCGAGGTAAGTCATCTTCCGACACCTGACCGATGAATCTGACATCGCGAAGGCGATTTTCGCGGGCATAGAGCACAAATGGCTCCTTGTCCTCCTTATCGTAAGCTCCCACCACCATGAGTCGGGCTTCGGGAACAGCTTGCTTGACCTGGGCAAAGGCTCGGAGAAGGTATTTGAACCCCTTGCGCTTCTCCAGACGTCCGACGAAAAGGATGTTTAACTTGCCATCATCAAACCGCTCAAACGGGCGCAAAGCCGGGTCACCGAAGCGCTCCAGGTCAATGCCATTGGGGATAATGCGGTAATCGCCTGGGAAGTAAGGAGTCAGATACTCTCGAACCGCCTCAGAGACGGCGATCCGGCCATCGAGGCGGTCGAAGAAGCGCTCGAAGATGGGTTTGGCGTATTCGTAGCCTGGGTGGTTGGATTCACGGTAGGCATGGAAAGTGCCCACCACCACGGACTGTGGAGACAAGGGGGTGTGTCGCAGAACAGCCAGGGGCAAAGCCGGTGTCATAGGCTCGTGGAGGTGAATGACGTCAAACTGCTCCCGTTTCAGTATCTTCTTCACCCGCCGATAGACGCGCGGCGAGAGGGTGATGCGGGCCACGGAGCCAGCGGCGGGAATGTGAACGATGGAGCCAGAGACCTTGATCACTTGCGGGGGCACGTCCCCCACATCCTCAGAGCAGGCAGCGATGATGCGGACATCGTGACCCAGTCGCCGGAATTCCTTGTCCAGATTGAAAATATGTTTGACCACCCCTCCGGGGTAGGGATAGTCATAGGGCGAGACTAGAGCTATCTTCATAAGTTATCCGTCGTTTGCCATAAGGGTACCGACATCACCCACTGTTCGGGATGCTCTCCAATGTAGCGCTCCATAATGGCCACCACCTTCTCCACGCCAGCTCTAACGTCACGGTTCCGGTCGCCGGTGGCCTCTAACTCCAGGGGTGGCTCAAAGTGGGCGACAAAGGTGTTATTGGGCAGCCACTGGCCGAATCCCGCGATGATTGGCGCGCCGGTGCGTAAGGAGAGCTGGGCATAGCCATCGGGCAGGCGGGCGGGCGCGCCAAAAAAGTCCACCACGATGCCGCTCTCGGTGATGTCCCTGTCGGCGGCCAGGCCCACGACCTCATTGCGCCGCAGCGCCCGGAAGAGCTCCAAGAGCGGGCCATCAACGGGGATCAGTCGAAGGCCCTTGCTGGCCCGCAGGCTGCAGACGTACTGAAACAGTACCTCTGGCTTGAGGTGCTCAGCGGGGACAACGACTGGAATCTCCCGCAGGGCCAGCACTTGAGCCACAATGTCTGTATTGCCAAAGTGGGCTGTGATAACGATCAAACCCTTGCCCCTGGACAACGCCCTCTCGACGTGTTCCCAGCCTTCCACTTTCACCAAACGGGCGATTTCAGCCGGGCTGAGAGTTGGCACCCGAAAGAGGTCATAGTAATTCTTGGCCATGTTGCGAAACACGCCTCGTACTATAGCCTCACTATCGCCTGCCGCCTTTTGGCTGCCTTCTAGAATGTGGGTTACATTGTCGTAGATGTTGGCTCGTGTGCCCTTTTCCAGGCGGTAGAAGAGGTCACCCAATCTGGTTGCCAGGGGATAGGCCAAGCCTGGCGGTATGAGGGGCACGACCAGGCCCAACAGACGATAGAGGCAATAACCGAGCCTCGTCTGATCTCGCATGCTCTGCTCATCCGTTTCCCATCTGTTGACCGGTCTCGCCAAGCACCTCGGCGAACTCCTGCAAATACCGATGGAGCCTCCCCCAATTCAACGAACAATATGCCTGACGCCCCTCCCGCCTGACCTTGACCAGGCCCACCTTCTCCAACCGCCGCAGATGCCAGGAGATGAGGGGCTGGCTGACCTCCAGAGCCTCAACCAGCTCCGAAACGCTCAGCTCAGCATGGGCAGCCAACTGGGCAACGATGCGCAGGCGAGCGCTGTCACCCAAAGCTTTGAAGCATTTTGTGAGCTCTTTCGATTTGCTCAACAGATCATCGGGCATATCCAGCCAACCATTCATCTATTGATAAAGAAACGTTTATATATTACACCAAAAGTCGGCCTTTGTCAAAAAACCGCCCTTGCCAACAATCCACTTTTGTGCTAAAGTAGTAGAGCCTGCGGTAATAACCATTTCCCGAGATCGTCACTGGAGAGAGAGAGGAAGCAACCATGAAAATCGTTTCCCCCCACCGGTGGGATGTCTCCCCCTCGAAGGCCAAGGAGATACAGCAGGGGCTACGGAGCAGGGTATCCACGGAGAGGACTTTCAGTCAGGTCAATACCGTGGCCGGAGTTGACGTTTCCATCAAGGGCGAGGTGGCTCGGGCCGCGATAGTGGTGCTCAGTTATCCAGGCTTGACTCCTCTTGATTACAGCCTGGCGGAACTACCGGCGGAGTTTCCGTACATCCCTGGCCTTCTGGCTTTCCGCGAAGCGCCGTCTGTCTTGGCCGCCCTGGAGAAGTTGAAAACGGAGCCCGACCTGTTCATTTTCGACGCTCAGGGCCAGGCCCATCCTCGTCGCCTGGGTCTGGCGACCCACCTGGGGGTGATCATAGACAGGCCCGCCATCGGCTGCGCCAAATCGCGCCTCTGCGGCAGCCACCACGAGCCAGGCTCCGAAAGGGGCTCCTACACTCATCTCTACGATGGCGACGAGATCATCGGCGCGGTGGTGCGCACCAAAACCGGCGTCAACCCTCTCTACGTCTCCATCGGCCACCAGGTAGACCTGCCTGCGGCCATCGAGTACGTTCTCGGCTGCTGCACCAAATACCGCCTGCCCGAAACGACGAGATACGCCCATCGGGTAGCGGGAGGAGAGAAATTGGAAATTGGAGGGGAGAACAAATGGATACTCAACGAAAAATTGAACAAGCTGCCGCCCTCATCGCCAACTCTAAGTACATCATCGCCCTGACCGGCGCGGGGATCAGCACCCCCTCAGGTGTCCCCGATTTTCGCAGCCCCGGCTCCGGCCTGTGGGAGAAGGTCAACCCGATGCTCGTGGCCTCGTCCTTCTCCTTTCGCGTGCAACCCCAGGTCTTCTACGAGTGGGCTCGGCCTCTGGTCAGGAAATTGCTGGAAGCGGAGCCCAATCCCGCGCACCACGCATTGGCGGAACTGGAGGAGATGGGCTTGCTCAAGGCGATCATCACCCAGAACATTGACGACCTCCACCAGAAGGCAGGCTCGAAGCGTGTTCTTGAGCTCCACGGGAATATGCAGCAGGCCACCTGCCTCAAGTGCCGCAAGGTCGTTCCCATCCAGGATATGATCGAGCAATTCCTCGAGGCAGGCGAAATGCCCTACTGCTCGTGTGGCGGCCTGCTGAAGCCGAACGTCGTCCTCGTCGGCGAGCAGTTGCCCAGGTGGGTGCTCCTGGAGGCCTGGGGCGAGGCCGAGAGGTGCGACCTGATGCTGGTGGTAGGTTCCTCGCTGGAGATAGTGCCGGCCGCGGAGATACCCTTTGTGGCCGGGCGACGTGGGGCCAAGGCAATCGTCGTCAACTACCAACCCACGCCTTTGGACAGCCAAGCGGACGTGGTGATCCCCGAGGACGTGGCCAAGGTGCTGCCCCAGATCATCGGACAGGTTGGTAGATCGGTAGATTGGTAGTTGGTAAACTGGTTCCCAGTTTCCCAGAACGCAAACACGGGGCAACCAGAATACCTGGTTGCCCCGTGTTCTTTGCTGATGAGCTATAGAGCGATACTACAAAGGTTTTCCCATCGAAGAAGGTAGGGTAGTGGAAAAGAGCTTCTCAGTGTCTTTCTGGAACAGGAAGCCTCCCTCAATGCATAGGGCCAGGTGATTGGCCAGCATCTCGGCCGTCACCAAGTCGTGCTCCGAGAAAGTTCCGCCGTTCAGCTTGTTACAGGCCATCAGCACGCCGTGAAGTTCTTCTTCGCCCACGATGGGGACAGCGAGAAAGGGGTCGTTAGCATATTCCTCTTTCCACATCGCTGCTCCCAGTCCCTTCTTATGATTGGCTGAGATTAGTGACTGTTTGTGCTCAGCCACCCAACCCACGATACTTTGGCCCAGGGCGATTCTGTCCCCCAGAGCGGGAGTCCCTTTAGAGCTGGTCTTGATCACCACCAGTTCCCCGCGCTCCTTGTCCAACAGCATCACGTAACAGCGGCGGGCTCCCAGACAGTGGATCATAGACGCGAAACACGAAGAGAGCAACTCCTCGCCCCTCGGAGAAAAGTGCGATGGAAATCCCCCATCTGGCTTAAGGGCAAGGTTGACGTTCACGCCTTTTCCCCTGGCAACTGGTGGGTAGACCGTGCCTGTTCCATTTTTGGTGAGATAAGTCGCCAGCCACGGCGTGTAGTGATATTGACGGTCTTTATCCACTACTAGATGTAGCACCTAAAGGCTCCTTTCACCAATTTTGGAACAATCACGCAGGCCAACGGGCGAATCTTATTAGGCAGTTGCCAACGAAGACAGCAGAACCGAAGTCCTCTGGCCCTCTAGCTCCTGGCGGAGTATCCCGGCCAAGGCCTCGGTTACCTGGGGATCCCACTGAGTGCCCTTGTGCTGTTCCAACTCCCGCAGGACAGTCCTGAGGGGCAAAGCCCGACGATATGGGCGGTCGCTGGTCATGGCGTCGAAAGCGTCGGCCACGGCGATGACCCTGGCCCCAATAGGTATCGCGTCGCCCTCTATCCCCTTCGGGTATCCCCGGCCATCATAGCGCTCGTGATGGTGAAGGATAAGCTCCTGCCTGGAGCGGTAATAGGGGAAGCGGCTCACGATGCTGGCCCCTATCTCTGGATGCTTCCTCATCATCTCCCACTCGGCCTCGCTCAGCGCAGTGGGTTTGGTCAGGACAGAGGTGTCAACCACGATTTTGCCCAGGTCGTGAACGCGAGCGGCTGACTCAATGGTGTCCACCACGTCCTCGGATAGCCCCATTTTGACGGCCAGCTCGCGGGCATATCTGGCCACCCTTTGGGAATGTTGGAAGGTGTAGGGGTCACGCATGTCAATGGTGTCAGCCAGGGCCTCGACTGCCTCCTTGGTTTGAAAACGCAACAACGAGTTGTTCTTGAAGGAGATGTAGATGAGGGCCACGGGGATGATCATCAGGCACAAGGCCCAAGAGCTTATCTGAGCCACCAATGCAGTGAGCGGCCCCATAACGTAAAGGGCCGCATGCTGAGGGAGATCGTAGCTGTTATAGGTCACCCACACCCGCATGAGGCTGCGCTGGGTTTGCAGGGCCACCACCCCGGCCACCAGAAAGGCATTGACCGCGTGCAGGATGAAGGCTACCCCCACCAGCGTCAACAGGCCACTGGGCGAATTGATAACCACGGCGAGGGGTTCTGAGATCAGGTTATGATAGGAGAAACCAGCCAGCCCAGTGTAAAGCGCGGTCTGAGCCACATCGAACAGAGTGTGGCCCCATTTCTTCCGCAGGAAGACCTGATAAGAGATGAACTTCCCCAGGGCGCATATGACCATGGCAGCAGGGGGCGGGAACAGCAAGATGACGGCGAAGATGGCCGTGGTATCCACCGCTACCTTGTTCTTGGGTGGCATATGCACCGGGAAGCTGGCGGAGGCAGCGATGGCAGCCACGAGCAGGCCAGCCAGGATAGGTTGCTCGATGACTACGTTCAACCCCCAAAGGTTAGCCAGCGAGGCGAAGAGGGCCAGGGCTGCTAGAGCAATGCCCAGGATGTAGGCGCGTACGATGAGCGAAAAGTCTCGCAAGGAGTGCCTCCTTAGTGAAGATGAAGATCTAGCTGGAAGACGGGCCATCGGCCAATCTTACAGCTCTACCTCGCACTTCACCCAGGCGTTGCTCCAACCCTCAGCGCCATTGAGCTCGGTAGCGGCGACCTCGATAGTCACCTTCACGGGGAACCCTTCCGGATCGTCGGTGGAGACCTTTACTTCCACCTCGACCGGGATCGCATCTCCAGGCCCGACCGGTTTCTTGTTCGGGACGATGGTCACCCGTTCACCCTTGCCGTTGAAACCGTCACCGGTCTCGATGACATAGGTCTCAACATTGCTGGGGACATACACCTTCACGTGCAGGGGGCCCGTGACCAGGTCCTGCGTCCCCTCAGGGATCCAGATAATCACATTAACCTCGGTCCCGCCTATGGAGAGGATGGGGTCGTCCGGGCACCAATTGAAGGATGCGTAAGCTACGGTGCTGCCCAGGATCAAGACCAACAGCAGAGCTAAGGTGGTTGTGACTGACATCTTTTTCATGATTGACCTCCCTTGTCTATGAGCGCGTTACACGCTCTTTGCCAAACTCCAAACAGACTTTTGTAACCAACTATAATTATACCACAAAACAGCCCTTTTGTGGGTTACGGGAACCTTACAACAGGATTGTAAAAAGGTAGAACGAATCGCGAGGGAAAGTATGAATAAACTATAAAATCACCTAAACTGAGTACAAAAGGATTGCGAAAGGGTGGAACGAATTGCGAGAACGTCTATGGCTCGCTAGTCTCTTTGCCTGGCGCGCCTCTCGAAGAGATAACCTATGCCCCGCACGTTGTGGATATATTCTGGATCCCCAGGCTCCGCCGCCAGCTTTTGCCGGAGACGTGTGATGTGGGGGCGGATGAGGTAGCGAGCATCCCTCTCGTCCAGTTCGTAGCCCTGGGCCTGGCGCACCAGTTCCTGGCAGCTAATCACCCGGCCACCGTTGCGCATCAAGCAAAACAGGATGTCAAACTCCGTGGGGGTCAGCTCGATGGGCCGGTCGCTAACGGTGACTACGTGCTCGACTGGATTAATGGTCAACTCCCTGATTGTCAATACCTGGGCAGTAGAGTACGTGATCCGAGACTCGGCAACCTCAGCCACGTCTGCCATAAGAGCAGGAGAAGCCAGCAATTGACGACTGGTTTCCAGGTATTCTTGCAGATTTTCGGCCATTGTCTCCAGCAATCTCTCGATGCGCCTGAGATATGCCAATGCCTCCTTGACCGCGAGCAACGTCTCTTCTTCGCCCATCCTGCCCTCCGCACCCTCGGTGGTACACTCGATGCCCTGCCCTTGAAAAGCAGCCATATTATACTACAACTTCCCAATCTACACAAGCAGATCATTATAGAATGCCGAGGAATAGAACAAATTGCTGGCAAACACGATCCTCCAAAGAGTATGCCGTGGGGAAAGTACAAGAGCCACCAGATTGATATTCCGGTGGCTCATTACGTTGAACGAGCTTGCCAGCTATTTGACGGGAAGCATGTCATTGGGAAGAGTCACTTCATTTGGCACCAAAACGTAGGCTTTCGAGCATGTCTTCGAAGATCGGCCAGTTCTTATCCCACTCATCAAGCGGGGCATCGGCGACGAAGGCGGCGGAAACCCTCGCTACGTTCAGGCCGTCGCCCACTATCCCAAGCAGGTAGACCTTGTGCCTGACGCCAGAGGTAGCACTTGTGTACTCCGCGAAGATGCGCCTCCCTTGCCACTCACCCAGGGTTACAGACTCGGCCTCACCGACCTGCCAATCCTTGTCAGCCTCACCGCTCAACGTCTGAATGAGGGCCAGTGCTTCATCCAAGACCTGGTCGGCGTCCTGCCCTTCGGCCGATCCAGAGAGAACGATTAACTCAGGTGCGTCCTCCTCCACCGTCTCTCTGAAGATCGTGGCGTTGAGGTCTTCTAAGATCGTCCTCTCCACTATCCACCCTTCAGGATATTGGATGGACAGCTTCGCCTCCTCGTCGGTGTAGGCTTGAACGCCTGCTGACGCCGTCGGGGTAGGCATCGGGGTTGCAACCGTCGGCGCAGCTTTGCAGGACAGCACTAAAGCCATAAGCAGCCCCAGCAGGCTCAAAATCGAGGTTCTCCGAATCATGTTTTTCGCTCCTCGCTTGACCAGCACTTAAAAGTAAGCGCTACGAACACTCCGAGTAGCCGCACGAGCGGCAGACAACACACCCCTCGCTGGGCTCCAGGATCGCACCACATTCGGGGCACTCAGGCGAGATGTCTGGCATGCTCCTGACGGCGGAAGTCCTCGCTATGGCATTTTCCTTTGGATTACCAGTGTGGCCTCCCATGTAGCGCTCAATGGACTTGGCTATGGCATCGGAGCAGGACAGGGCAGACCCACCGTTGTGCCAGGAGGGCGAAGGACAGCGAATGCCCTTGAGCTGCCTAATGATGGCCTCGGTCTCAATGCCGCTTCTCAGGGCCAGAGAGATGAGCCGACCAATGGCCTCAGATTGAGAAGCCGTACAGCCGCCGCTCTTCCCCATGTGCAGGAAAACCTCGCACAGCCCCTCATCGTCCTCATTGATGGTCACGTACAAAGTGCGATTGCAGCCCAGAGCTATCTTCTCGGTCGCTCCTTTGGTCACCACCGGCCGTGGCCGAGGCGCTAACACTCCCTTGTCAGGCTTGGGTTTTGTCACGCCCCTGTTCAACACCTGCTCCTGGCGGCTGCCATCCCGATAGACGGTCAACCCCTTGCAACCCAACTGATAGGCCAAAAGGTAAGCCGTGGCGATGTCTTCTCTGGTGGCGCTGTGGGGAAAGTTGGCCGTTTTGGACACTGCATTGTCCACGTGGCGTTGGTAGGCGGCCTGCATGCGGATATGCCACTCT
>SDBU01008532.1_pt1 | contig 11633 bp, 14 predicted proteins | sample 2277071 | NCBI WGS metagenome assembly SDBU01 (sample SAMN10397929, study PRJNA504765) | marine sediment metagenome | isolation source: marine sediment core GS08_GC12, 126 cmbsf | place: Arctic Ocean: Gakkel Ridge, Loki's castle | collected 2008 | reverse complement strand
CCCATTGCACAAAATTCCTTGCTGCTGCCTCCCGTAGGAGTCTGGGCCGTGTCTAAGTCCCAGTGTGGCTGACCGTCCTCTCAAACCAGCTACCGATCATCGCCTTGGTAGGCCGTTACCCCACCAACTAGCTAATCGGACGCAAGTCCCTCCTTAAGCGCCCAAAGGCTTTAGTGACTGAACATCATCCGGCCACCACATGCGGTATTAGCCCCGGTTTCCCAGGGTTATCCCCCACTTAAGGGCAGGTTACTTACGCGTTACTCACCCGTTTGCCACTATTCCGATAAATCGGAACCGTTCGACTTGCATGCATAAAGCACGCCGCTAGCGTTCATCCTGAGCCAGGATCAAACTCTCCATCCGATACTTACTGCGTTTTAACCTTCCTTCCACTATCCAGTTGTTAAGGTACTAAATGCTTGCTATGAAGCATTCATAATATAGCACAAGCATTAAAACTTGTCAATAGCTCCCGGGTTGTGTGCAAGAAAAGTTTGTTGATTTTTTAGCCCGTCTGAAAAAAATTATAACATCTGCCTGTAATCTCCAACCTCTGTGGTCGTATCTTAATAGCCCTGGGGGCTTGTTCTCTGTTTAGCACACGGATGGGAAACTCCCTGTATGTGGGGGCCTATCACATATCATGTGGTCCCCAAGTTTGCCTCGATGAAACTCTTGACGGCCGTAACAAAAGCCTCCGGCTGCTCCCTAAAACAATAATGGCCTGCCTTACTGAGGATGTGCATCTGGGCTTTGGGTGCATAGGGAAAGAGTAGCCGCAGAGTAGCTAGCCCGACAGGGTCAAATGTGGCGGAAGGGTCATTAAACCCCCACATAATAAGGGTTGGTGCCTTGATCTTACCAGCTCTGACCCACTCATGAGTCTCCTTTTGTTTAATTGCCAAATCCTCCAGGAATTTTGATTGCAACCCGGCTTTCATTTTTGCCGTCGCCTCCTGGGATTTTGGCAACATCGCTATTTTTACCATCACATCCACAAAGTCATCGGTTATGTGTTCATTGCTCAAAGAGTTGGCGGCTACTAAATATCGCTCCCTGTCTCCTATATCTTTAATAAGAGCCGCCAGCCTGTCCCATTCGTTATAAATAGGGCAGAGAGGAATCATCAAGGTGGTACTGGACACAATCACCAGCGTCTTGACTACCTCAGGATGCTCCAGAGCCAGGCGGCATACTGTATACCCGCCTCTGGAATGTCCCACCACGTGAGCGCTGTCTATCTTTATAGCCGCTAGGAAGTCATAGGCGTGCTGGACGGTAGCGCCGAGTGTGTACTCTTCATCACTCCTCGGGTTATCCGTAAACCCACAACCTATCTTATCAATGGCGAAAACATGGAAAGATTTAGCAAAGCTCTCAATATTCAAATCCCAGTCATTAGCACTGCAAGACTGCCCAAAATGCCCACCGTGAACTAACAGAAGCGGCCCGCCCGCACCTGCCTCTAAATATCGTGTCCTGATGCCTTTCACATCAACATATTTTTCTTCCATTATAGACACCCCCTGCTTATTTTTTGCTACTTCCCCATCCGGGATTATTTATAAACCTGTTCTCTTAGGACTCTCCTTTATTGGCGCATGAGGCTTGGTAGCCAAGTTGCTATTGTGGGAAATATGTTAATTAACGCTACCGCTACCAGCTGAACCAAGACGAAAGGTAAAATAGCCCGATAGATATTGCCCATGGTTATCTCGGGTGGTGCCACGGCTTTAAAAACAAATAAACTTAGACCGAATGGTGGCGTTTCCTGTCCCATCTCCAGCAATACCAGTATCAGTAGCCCGAATGCAATCTCATCAAAACCCAAGGCATTAACAATCGGCATAAATATGGGTATGGAAATCATCATTATGGACAGTGCGTCGATAAAAAAACCAAGGAATAGCACCACAAGTTCCATACTGATAATGATAAAGATAGGGGCTACCTCCAGCTCTGTTACCGCCTGAATCAGACCTCTAGTGGCTCCAGTGAAAGCTAGAAGCTGGCTAAAGGTGAGTGAACCAGCAAGAATCATAAAAATCATCGCTGTAACCCGAACGGTGCCACTTACTGATTTCTTTAAGACTTCGAGGCTTAATGTCCGGTAAGCGGCAGCCAATGCAAGTGCGACAAGGCAAGCTAAGGCAGCGGCCTCTGAAGGGGTTGCTATGCCTAGCAGAATAACACCGACCGCCATAAAAAAGATAAGCCCTAAAGGCACCACATTCCGTAGCAGCAGTGTAACTCTCTCCCTTAGCGGGCTTGGAGCCACTTCATAGGCCGGGGCTAGCGACGGGTTAAGCCAGCATCTGACTGCGATGTAGATGATAAATAGACCAGCTATCAGCAGACCGGGAATGATACCGGAGATTAAAAGGCGCCCGATAGATATCCCAGCGATAGCTCCCAGCAGGACGGCTACTCCACTGGGCGGGATAATCATAGCCAGTGAACCACCGCATATAATCGGCCCGATTATCATGGACTTATCATAGCCCCGTTTAATCATCTCTGGCGTCATTACCGTTCCCAGCATGGCTGTAGTCGCCATCGCCGAACCACTCAGTGCGCCAAACATAGCGGAGGAGCCCATCGTCAGCAAACTGAGCCGGCCGGGCAGCTTACCCAGCCATTTGCCCAGGGTATCAAGCGCCACCGGTGCCATTTTAGAATGAAATACTATCTCACCAAGAAAGACGAAAAGCGGAATAGGAATCAAGGCAAAGGTACCCAGGGAAGTGGCTATACCCAGTGTTAGCTGCCGTAAGCCACCCACACCACCCATTATAAAATATGCCCCTATGATGTTTGTGAGTAAGAAGGCGAAAGCGACGGGTAGCCTTGTCATGATGAGCAGCCCGAGTCCACCAAAAATAATGATAAGTATTAACCACCATTCCATGTTCATAATTAATTACACTATCTCTAAGGGCTTAGCCCGTGCCTGTTGTTCTTCCTCTGTCAGTGGCCGAGATACCCAATAACCATAAGTTCTTCTAACAAACTGAATGGCTAGCAAAAAGCTACCTATGGGAATCGGAGCCAGGATGATAAACTTTGGATAGTCTATTCCCCCCAGAATCGTGACTCCATGCCGGAAACTGTCCCATGTGGCCTGACCAGAAAACCAGGCCAGTATGGCACATACCACCACACCAAGAATGGAAGTGACCACATTAAGTAGTCCCTGCACCTTTGGACTCAGCCGGTTATAGACCACTTCTACCATTACGTGGCCCTCTAGCTTCAGTACCCAGGTAGCGGCCAGAAAGGCGCTATAGACCAAAATAATCTCACTGATATCAACCACCCACAACATCGGTCTGCGTACAAAGTACCTCATGACGACCTCAGCCGAGACAGCTAGCATCATGAAAAAAATCATAGCCCCAGCCAGAACGGCTGAATAATCTATAACGCTATCCAATATTGAGGTCAATCGCTTACTCTTATCCATAGCTGCTACACGCAGGGTCTGGCTGCAAGCCAGACCCTGCCAAACGCTGACTTAATCTACAAAGGTCAGGAGAACCCGCCTGTTAAGCTGTCCCCGGTGTTTCTCACTTCCCTGTCCAAGGCGGCAGTCCATATATTTCCCTGAGCCGGGCCGAACCTTCAGGGGCAATCTTAAAGCCGCGTTCCCAGATCGCAGTCTCGGTTATCTGGACGAACTGTTTACCCTCATCACCTGGGAACTTGACGAACTTGGCACCGGCCTGTTCGTGTAACCTTCGCTGTTCCTGCATTACTTCCTGGATGAAGGGACCGACCTTAGCCTCTACCTCTTTGGCGATTCTGGTAAGTTCCTCCTGTATATCCTCAGGCAGCGCGTTCCAGCTATCAAGCTTGATAAAGATTGAGGTGGCGCCGTTCCAGAAGAAGTGGTCGATGACATATTTGGTTACTTCGGTTAGGCCGAGTTCGCTTTGCGAGGTAAATGAGTTACAGTAGCCATCAACGACGCCGCGTTCCAGGGCAGTGTATATCTCACTGGAAGGCATCTTGACCGGTGTACCCCCTACACCCAGGATTATGGGCTCATAGCTGCCCGAAGTGCGGAACTTTAATCCAGCCAAATCACTCAGGTGTTCCACTGGCTTGTTGACACCCATAACAAAGGGTATCCCCGTAGCATACACTAGGCTATAAGCGCCAACCTCGTTGGCTTTCTCATTGATGAAGTCCCACTCACCATTTTTACGCGCTTCCTCAGGCGTGTACGGGGAAGCGAGGATGATATTCCACACTGGCACCGTGCCGCCCCAGTAGGCAGCCACCGTGGTAACGACCTGGACTACGCCCGATTGTAGCGCCTCAAGCTGGTCAAAGGGACCAATCGTCTCTGGCCCTCCCATCCGCTCAATTCTTAACCTGCCTTGAAGCTTGGTGCTATTATTTACCATCTCCTCGAACCACCAGCCGGGCTCAGCACTGGGATGACCCTGGTACCACGCATGGACACTCTTCCATACTATCGCTTCCGCCGGGGCTGGCTTGGCACAAGCTGCGGCTAAGGATAGTGTCAACAACACCAAGATTAGACTGGCAAATAGAAGTTTCTTTTTCATTTTCTCCCTCCTCTAGTATGAATATCAGGTGTAACTCAGTTGTTCAAACCTTGCTTTTCATCTTTTAGATTGTTACATGTCCCACCTCCCTTGCATCAAAATCAAGTAATACACCTTTCCCTCAGGTGAACATATATACCACAGAATTAAGCCCCTGTCAATGGTGGATAGTGCCAAAGATTATACTGCGAATGCCGTGTGGGTAGCAGATGAAACCATTCTCAAGTTGGTGGTAAGAAAGATTGGTTTTGGGATAAATTTCAGTAGCCATAATTATGCGGCAATTCGTATCGTTGACAGGGGCAGCGGTGTGGAGTAAAATTGAATACGTGGGCTGAGAAATAGGGGGTAGCCATGATAGAAATGACTATTGACAGCATTAGGGTTAGTCTGATGAATTATCAGCGAGTGGTCATTCTGAAAGAAAAGGAGGCAGAGCGCTATCTACCCATCTGGATTGGTGCCGCCGAGGCGGATGCCATAGCCGTAAAACTGCAGGGTGTTACTGTACCCAGACCTTTGACTCATGACTTGCTATACTCGGTCATCGATACCTTGGGGGCTAGTATTAGCTCCATTATTGTCAGTAACCTTAAGAATGATACCTTTTATGCCAAGATTGTTCTTAATGTAGATGGGGGGCAGATGGAAATTGACTGTCGCCCTAGCGATGCCCTGGCACTGGCGGTGAGGGCAGACGCGCCTATCTACACTGAGGAGGCAGTTTTAGATAAAGCCGGTATCCTGCTAGACAAGGAGACAGGCAAACCTATTATTGAAGAAGGGGAAGTGAGAGGGGTCAGTGGTCGAGGCAAAGAAGTTAGCGAAGAAGAGAAGAAAAAGATGTCGGCTTTCTATGATTTCATTAATACCCTTGATTTAGAGGACTTTGATAAGCGTAATTTAGGCTAGAGTTCACCAGGCGGGCTGGAGGTGGAATCGGTGGAAGAGGGCCTTATCAAGAGGTTAATAGCGTCAATAAAGTGTGGTATTTGCGGGCAGTGCTACGAGGTGGATAATATAAGTATCCTTGGTCACCGCCAGAGTTTATGGTATTTGAGGGCACTTTGTTCCGCTTGCCACACCCAGTGTTTATTAGCGGCAGTGATTAAAGAAGACAGGCTGCCTGAGTTTATTACTGACCTCACTAATGCGGAGCTGGATAAATTCAGGGATATAGGTGTGCTAACTGCAGATGACGTACTGGATATGCATAATTTCTTGAGGGACTTTAGGGGCGATGTTCCCCGGCTTTTTAGTCAGGAGTTTAGTACGAACTAAAACTACTGTAATGCTTGGTTCTAAGTTTATGGATTGGTAATAAGAGCCCTGGAGATAATAATTCTAGGGCTCTTTAATGGCTAAAGAAAGTTCGTCTGTTAGGGGGAAGTTTGAATAGAATGTTTGACAAACTCTCTCTCTCTTAGATGGAAGCCTTTTTTACATAAGGTGAGCTTGACCTTAGGGGTCGAGTTTGATATGCTGCTCGCGGTTAGGAATATTGAGGTCGGTATGAGCAGATGGGGTGCGGCTTTAAGGCTAACCGGTGTCGGGTTTTTTATTGGCGGTTCCATCTTGCTGGGTGTGTTTGGTGGTCGCTTGCTTGATATTAGGCTGGGTACCGAACCTGTCTGGATGATAGTCGGGTTATTTTTAGGAATTGTTATTGCCTTCTATGGCGTTTATCGGATGCTTTTACCTTTCATAAGCAATAAGCAGAACGAGGAGGATGGCTAGTGCCCAAACGCAGAGGCTTAGGTAGGTCACTCCCTATCCTGGTTGGGGTTTTGCTCCTCCTCTTTGTAGTTAGCTTCATTATCGGTCCCTTGGGCACTAGCCTGTTTGGTGATTTAGGATTACCTAGCTGGCTTAGTGTCCCCAGACCAGACCCTAGGCTTCCGGCTGAAGAGATTTTTCATCTGTTCGGCTTTCCTGTTACTAATAGCATTATTGCTACTTGGTTTACTATCATTGGTCTGGTGGGAGTATCCTTTGTGGTTACTCGTAGGATTAGGCTTATTCCATCTAGATTGCAAAGCGTGTTAGAATTTACCCTTGGCTGGCTCCTTAACTTCTGTCAGAGTGTGGCTGGTGAGAAAAACGGGCGCAGGTTCTTCCCGGTAGTGGCAACTATCTTTCTCTTTGTTATTATCAATGCCTGGCTGAGTCTGCTGCCCGGGTTTGGCTCAATACTTGTTACTGGTCCAGAGGGTGAGGCAGTGCCTTTGTTACGAGGGGCCAATACTGATATTAACCTTCCCTTGGCTTTGGCTCTGGTATCCTTTGTCTTTGTTGAATATTTTGGCTTAAGGTCGCTCGGTTTTCGTTACCTGGGCAAGTTCATTAAGGTAAGGCAGTTTTTTAAAAGCATAGGTCAACTGTTTAGAGGTAGGCTTAAAGCTGGGCTTAGCGGGTTATTCACCGGATTCATTGATATTTTTGTCGGCATGTTGGAAGCACTGAGTGAATTGGTGCGTATCGTCAGCTTCACCTTCCGTCTCTTCGGCAATATGACGGCTGGTGAAATACTGCTCCTAATAATCGCCTTTCTTGTTCCCTGGGTACTGGTCTTACCCTTTTACGGGCTTGAGTTGCTTGTCGGCTTTGTTCAGGCTCTCATCTTTGCCGGGTTGACCCTGGTATTTGTTACTATTGCGGTTACTCCTCACGAAGCAGAGGCAACCTAAAGAAAGAAGGTTTGTTTTTACAGAATTATAATAAGGAGGCTAAAAATGGATGTAGATGTAATGAGAATGTTGGCAGCGGGACTAGCTATGGGTTTAGGTGCCATAGGGCCTGGGATTGGGATCGGTATTTTGGGTTATGGAGCCATGCAGGCATTAGGGCGTAATCCTGAAGCGAGAGGAGCGATAATGACCAACATGATATTGGCTATCGCCTTCGCTGAGGCTATTGCCATCTATGCCCTAATAGTAGCGATTTTAATTGCAGGCAAAATACTTGGATGAGTGCGTCAGCACTTCTGGCATCTCTGAACTAATGTGTGCCAGAGCTTGCCTGAAGAAGAAAAGGAGTGTGGGATTATGCAAGAAGATGGTATTCCAGGCTTTATAGTAACTATAGCTGCAGCCGCTGTGGTTATCGGGATAGTGGTGGGACTGACAGCAGTTACCTGGGCATTTCTTTTTATGCTGTCGTAGTATGTGTAATTGATAGGCTTGTATTGCTCTTGAGCTTGTCTTAGTGTTGCTATGAGTGATTCGGATATTTGGGGGTATCGTGGAAGGACTGGGAATTAATTTACCAACCCTGTTAGCGCAAATTGTAAATTTTGCTATTCTACTTGGTCTCTTGTATCTGGTTGCCTATAAACCGATTATGAGAATTCTTGATGAGCGCTCCCGGAAGATTAAGGAGAGTATGGAGCAGACTGAAGCTATTAAAGAGCAAGCCGCTCATGCCGAGGAAGAAGTCGGGAAGCGGCTTGACGCTGCGGCTAAGGAAGGACAGGAGATAATATCCAGGGCAATGCGCACCGGGGAAGAGGCTAGACGGCGGGCACAACAAGAAGCCAGGCAGGAAGCTGAATCCATTATTACCAGAGCACGTGTGGAGATTCAGCGGGAGCGAGATGAGGCGGTTGATGAACTGCGTAAGGAATTTGCTGACCTGGCCATACTGGCGGCGGGTAAGGTCATTGACCGGGCGCTGGATAAGAAAGCACATCGCCAGCTCATTGACAAGACATTGGAGGAAAGCACAACCCTAAAAAAGGATTAGTCTATTGTATTTGGGGAGATAGTAATGACTAGAGGAGTTTATGCTAGGCGTTATGCACAGGCTGCGTTTGAGATTGCACTGGAGAGGAGAGAATTAGATAGGTGGCAATCTGACCTAAGAAAGATTGCCAGCCTGGGTGAGGACGCTGAGCTTGTCGCCTTGCTGGAGAGCCCCAAATGTCATTTCGATGACAAAGCTAAGGTGCTCTCTGAGCGATTAGCTGATATAAACCCTCTAGCGCTAAATCTGGCTCATTTGTTGTTAGCTAGGGGGGAATTGGGTATGGTCGCTGATATTGCCGAGGAGTATCAGCGACGGCTGGATGATTACCGCGGTGTAGAACAGGCGGAGGTTATCTCTGCCGTTTCGCTTGATGATGAAGATAGGTTAAGGTTGGCAGACCATCTTGAGGCTATAGTCGGCAAGAAGGTGGTGCTTAAATCTGAGGTAGATTCTAGCTTAATCGGTGGGTTTATAGCTAGAGTCGGTGGTAGGTTACTAGACGGAAGCACGCGCCGTAAATTAGAGGCATTGAGGAGAGACTTGGTTAGGGCGGGAAGGTAGGACAGGGAAAGCTAGTAAGGAGGCATATTGGGTGACAATTAGAGGGCAAGATATTGTTTCGGTTATCAAGCAGCAGATTGAGCAATTTGGCATGGCAGTAACCATGGTCGATGTTGGCACCGTGATTGAGATTGGTGATGGCATTGCTCGGATTCATGGGCTAGCTGCCGCTAGGTATAGCGAGCTACTTCAGTTTCCCAATGAGATTATGGGCATTGTCCTGAACCTGGAAGAAGATAGCGTGGCTGCCATTATTCTTGGTGATTACACTGAGATTAGGGAAGGGGATGAGGTTCAGTGCACCGGGCGGATTGCTGAAGTGCCAGTTGGTGAAGCGCTTATTGGTAGGGTTGTTGACTCTTTGGGTCGCCCGGTGGATGGTAAAGGTGCAATTAAAACTGGCAAGACCCGACCTGTGGAGCGTGTTGCCCCTAATGTTACCCTGCGTAAACCAGTAGATACCCCGGTGCAGACTGGTATTAAGGCTATAGATAGTATGATTCCCTTAGGTCGGGGGCAGAGGGAGCTTATTATTGGTGACCGGTCAACGGGGAAAACAGCAATCGCTCTTGATACCATTATCAACCAGAAGGGTGGTGATTTAACCTGTATCTATGTTGCCATTGGTCAGAAGGTGTCTAAGGTGGCGCAGGTGGTAGCCACCCTGGAAAGCTATGGAGCTATGGAGCATACCATTGTCGTTGCTGCTGGTGCCTCTGATTCGGCCGCCTTACAATATCTCGCCCCCTATGCTGGCTGCGCTGTGGGCGAGGAGTTTATGGAGCAAGGCAGGGATGTTTTAATTGTTTATGATGACCTTTCCAAGCATGCCTGGGCTTATCGGCAGCTTTCATTATTACTGCGCCGCCCGCCAGGGCGGGAGGCCTATCCTGGTGATATTTTTTATTTGCATAGTCGCTTACTGGAGAGGGCCGCTAAATATGCCCCTGAATATGGTGGCGGTTCCCTTACCGCCCTGCCTATTATTGAAACGCAGGCTGGTGATGTAGCCGCCTATATTCCAACTAATGTTATCTCTATTACTGACGGTCAAATTTATCTGGAGACGGACCTGTTTAATGCTGGTATCAAGCCGGCACTAAATGTTGGCTTATCGGTGTCTCGAGTGGGGAGCGCTGCCCAAACCGGGGCAATGAAGCAGGTAGCAGTTAGGCTTAGGCTGGAACTGGCTCAATATCGGGAACTGGCTGCCTTTGCTCAATTCGGCACTGCTGAACTGGATAAGGGAACTAGAGCTCAGCTTGAGCGCGGTCAGCGAATAACTGAAATCCTAAAACAAGCTCAGTATTCTCCTCTGCCACTGGAAAAGCAGGTTATGATTTTGTATGCGGCTATCAATGGTTACGTTGATGATGTGGCTATGGATGAAGTTACTACCTTTGAGACCGAATTCCATAACTTTATGGAAGCAAATCACCCTGAGATAGGCAAGAGTATTGCTAGGGAAAAACAAATTACTACTGAGACTGAAGAGGCACTAAAGGCAGCCATCCTGGAATTTAAACAGGGTATGACATTCTGATAAGAAGTAATTGATGGATTGGCTCGGTTATTAAAGGATAGGGGAAGGGGATACAGGGGATAGGGTTACTAAATCAAAAACGGGGGTGAGGCTACCTGGCTAATATTCGCTTAATTCGTCGCCGGCTACGCAGTATTAAGAGCATAGCTAGTATTACCAAGGCTATGGAGATGGTTGCTGTCTCCAAGATGAGGCGGGCGCAGGAGCGTGGCTTAGCCGGTCGTCCTTATTCAGAGAAAATTGGTCAGGTAATAGCTGACCTGGCGGTTTTATCCCAGGCTGGTGACTGGCTGCATCCCTTATTACAGCGGAGACCAGTAACTAAGGTCGCTATTGTGCATATTACTCCCGACCGCGGTTTATGCGGTGGGCTTCCAGCTAATGTAAACCGCCTGACAGCGAGTCGTATCCTGGAGCAGAGTGTGCCGGTTAGCCTTATTGTTGTTGGTCGCAAGGGACTTGCTTTCATGAGGCGATATGGTGGTGATATCCGGGCCGAGTTTACCCAGCTTGGCGACCGCCCTAGCCTGTTTGATACATTACCTATATCCCGTATTATTATTGATGATTACACTAACGGTGTTATTGATTTGGTCTATTTAGCCTATACTCAATTTATCTCGACAATGCGACAGAGGCCGCTTTTACAGCAGATACTGCCGGTTGTGCCAGCTACCTTACCCGGGGAACAGGGGGCAGACTATATATTTGAACCGGGTTCTGATGCAGTATTAAGCGAGCTTCTGCCCCGATTTATCGAGATGCAGGTATATCATGCTATTCTGGAGTCTATTGCCAGCGAGCAGTCAGCCAGAATGGTGGCAATGCGAAACGCTACGGATAATGCTAGCGAACTTATTCAAGATTTAACCCTGATGTACAATAAGGTACGGCAGGAGTCAATTACGAGAGAGCTTCTTGATATTACTGGTGGCGCCGCAGCGGTGGCTTAGGCAGAGGGGGTTATTATGGCAAAAGGCAAGGTAGCCCAGGTGATAGGGACAGTGGTGGATATAGAATTTCCTCCTGATGAACTCCCGGCGCTCTATAATGCGATTGAGATTTCAGCAGATAATGGTAGGCTTGTGCTTGAAGTTCAGGAACATATTGGTAATAACTGGGTGCGCTGTTTGTCTCTAGCGCCTACGGATGGGCTGGTGCGGGGTGTTGAGGCTGTAGATACGGGGACAGCGCTTACTGTACCGGTA
>SDBU01008531.1_pt1 | contig 11633 bp, 14 predicted proteins | sample 2277071 | NCBI WGS metagenome assembly SDBU01 (sample SAMN10397929, study PRJNA504765) | marine sediment metagenome | isolation source: marine sediment core GS08_GC12, 126 cmbsf | place: Arctic Ocean: Gakkel Ridge, Loki's castle | collected 2008 | reverse complement strand
TCAGTGACCCGAATCTGGATCAGGGCGATATGGTCTTCGTGCTGGGGGCCGACCCGCGCTTCGTCCAGGATGCCGTGGAGACCAAGTATCACAGCATCACCAAAGACCAAGCTCAACAGCAGCAGGTGGGCCAGCGCTACCTGGAGAAGATCGTCCAGCTCCCCTTCTACATTCCCCCTCACGACAAACGGCGACTGGATAACCTGCTCCAGTGCCTCAAGGACAATTGGTACACACCGTCGAAGCTGGCGGAAGTTGTCCGAGAGAACTGTGGTGGAAAGGGCTCAAAGGCGCATGACATGATTAACCGAGCGAAGCGAAGCGACCTCCTGGAAGTCCGGGGTGAAGGTCGTGCCCGGGAGTATCACCTGAAGTAACGTCGTCCGGCGCTGTTGGTTTCCGTAGTAGTTCTGTGGTCAGAACAGTTTACCCGTAACGCGGTTCGCAGTCTGCAGGTTCGATTCCTGTCTACGGAGTTCTGAGAGGAGAGTGGATCATGTTTCGTGTCGTCAGGTCTTGTTACATTGATATGGCTCACCGTATCCGGGGACATAAAGGGAAGTGTCAGAGGTTGCATGGTCATACTTGGAAGATCGAAGTGAGCCTGTCCGCCGATACGCTAGATGAGTTAGGTATGGTCATGGACTTCGGCGATATTAAGACGCGGTTTCTGAATCTGCTTGAAAATCATTTCGATCACACCCTCTTGCTTGGCGAAGACGATTGGAAGGCCTTAGCCGCGGTGTGTGAGTACAGTAAGCATGGTAGGAACAAGACCTTCGATAGAGTTGAGAAGGCGCTTGCAGCGTGTTCTTCTACACATGTTGGTCCTCGCTTGGGTGTACATACTATACACTTTAACGTTACTGCTGAGCGGTTAGCTGAGCACTTCTACAAGGTCGCCGTCGATAAATTGATGCCCGGTCAAGACCGTGTTCGGGTTGACTACGTCCGGGTTTATGAGAAGTTGCATCCCACTGAATCGTATGCTGAGTACTCACGGAAGGAGTGCGTGTGATGAGCGATGCTGAAGCTATCCGGCAGATAGATAGTGAGAAGCGTCTTGGGTTACGCAACTTGTATAGCCTGTGCTCGGACGTACAGCTTAAAGGAGTAGGCTTCGTAGATCCACCGGTTGTTAATGACGACGGTCTGATTACACCTGCGCACGGCTGGGCGTCCGCTGCAGTTGACCGAGCGATCGGTTTGAGGAGCGGTGTTAAGGAGATAGTCAATGCAGCTTGGCATGAGGTTGGTGGTCTAGCTGTTGTAATTCTCGTACCGCTCCGGTTGGTTGTGTCTAACAATTCGGAGTACAGACTGGAGCCAATATTCGATGGTGTTTGCGCGCACATCGATTTCAACACTGTGCTAGACCGGCAGTACGGTCTCTGTATGGCTAAAGATTGTATGCTACATAACTTTGAAATCGTCAATAGCGGCGGCGGTTGTAATCCGGGTGGCTTTGTCTGCTTCCCGAGTGCTCCACGGTATTCGGACTTTCTATTACGTCATCGCTCGAGATGTGTTGAGAACGGTCTGGAGTGGTCGAAGCGCAGGTTCGCTGTGGCTCCTAAGATGACGGTTAGCTTAGCACGTGAGCTCTTTCCGGCGGTTGATTGGAGTAGTAACGAAGCTCTCGATCGCCTCGTGCGGAAGTGTCGGGTTCGGGTACTAAGTGATTCGGACTGGGGATTGGAGTTGGTAGAGCGTAGCCCACTTTCGGCGCAGTCCTTATCGCTTCGTTACCGTGATCCTGCGTGGAGTTGGACTTCTGTAGAATTTTGAGGTCGATATGTTTCTAAACGAGATCTATTGCAGTCTCCAGGGAGAGTGTCTCGATCAGGGCGCTCCTACGGTGTTCGTGCGCTTCGCGGGCTGCAATCTCTGTTGTAACTGGTGCGACACTCCGTACGCGCAGAACCATAGTGATTGTATGACAATGTCGCCTTCGGCAATTGTTGACCGTATCCGCGGCTTGTTTACACGTCCGAGACGGGTTTGTTTGACAGGTGGAGAGCCGTTACTACAGCCTCGAACTGAGCTCGTTGAGCTCGTTTTCACTCTCCGGCGCGAGTTCGGAAGCTCGTTCGTAATCGAGACAAATGGAGCGTGTCCTGTTGATTGGATCTTAGATGGTAAGTTGACTCATCCTCAGTCAGTTAGTCTAGCGGTTGACTACAAGTTGGACTCGTCTGGCATGTCTCAACATATGAGTCGTCGTAACCTTCTGAGACTACGCTCTAGCGACGTGCTGAAGTTCGTTTGTGGAGGACCGGGCGATAAGGAGCAAGCTCTTGAGGTTCTCCGTAGCCTGTCTGGCGTTCACGGCTGTAATCCAACGGTCTTCTTTCACGGAGAGGGCGGTCTTGCGGATAAGACGTTGGCTCAGTTCGTGCTTGACTTAGATCGGGAATTCGCAGGACGTTTCGATATCCGTCATGGTGTGCAACTTCATAAGTTACTCTGGGGTAGTGAGAGAGCGAGGTAGGTAATGGCTGGTATTTCAGAACGCGACCGGATTGAGACTGCTACTATGTATGTGGAGCGCGCTTTAGAGGCACTTGGATTAGTCCAGGGTAGCGATGACCTGGAGGATGCAGAGCTCGATCTCGGTAACACTCCAGGACGAGTTGTTAGAATGTGGCGAGAGCTTACTGCTGGATTACGGAAGTCGCCGCCACGAGTTGCGGCGTTCGCCAGTAAGCACAAGCAAATGCTTTGTCTCCGCGATCTGGACTTCGTCAGCCTCTGTAGTCATCACTTGGCTCCGTTCCGAGGCAAGGCGTTCGTGGCGTACTTACCGGCGGGCAAGGTAATGGGTATCAGTAAGCCGGCGCGTGTCATTGATCACTTCGCGGCTCAGCCGCAGACGCAGGAGAGACTCACGAAACAGATTGCAGACTACATCATGGAGAAACTTGAGCCGGATGGAGTTATGATAGTACTTCAGGCGGAGCACACGTGCATCTCTTGTCGGGGTGCGCGTAAGCCGGGTTCGAAGTTCATTACTTCCGAGGTGCGTGGTATGTTCTACGATGACCCGGCTTTGAAAGAAGAGTTCTTGGCTCTGTTGAATATTGGCAGTTAATAAGGAGACGTCTGGTGGGTGATAAGGTATCTAGTCTTGAGTTAGCTAAGAGGGCTCACGCTTTCTTCGATGACGTCGTTATCCTTCTGAAAGAGCGTAACATTGTGCGCGGAGACTCGTACCTGGAAGCGACGCACGAGGATCTCATTGGTATCATGCGAGACAAGCTTGGAAGGATCTTGACCGGGATGAAGCAAGATCTGACTAACCCGGCGGTCCGAGCTGAGATCGAAGACAGCTTTACCGACATCGCCGGCTACTCGGCACTGCTCTCAATCTGGTGGAAGGAGAAGCACGGTGATAGTAGCGACTGAGTTACCGGTACACTATCAGAGTGTTCTAGCGTCGCTGACGGACTACGACTTCTGCATTAGTAGTATCTACCGGAAGCTTCCGGATTACAGAGACTTCTACAACCAGCAGCGAGACGCTGGACATTTCGTTATTCTTGATAATGGTGCATTCGAAGAAGAGCTGCTTTCGGTCGATGAGCTACTGGATTGTGTTCTCGAGCTACGACCGCAGGAGGTGGTAGCACCGGATGTGATCAACGACCGGCAGCAGACCTATCTGCTCACTAAGGAGTTCATTGCTAAGTTGGAAGCGGTGCTCTGGACGCCCGCCGCGTGCAGACCACGTCCGCTCGTACAAGCTTGTCCACAGGGAAAAGATTTCGAAGAGTGGATTGAGAGCTACATAGAGTTAGCTATGCTGGACGGTGTACACGTGATGGGTATCAGTTACTACAGTCTCTTTGCTTGTGATAGAGACAGTAGCTACTTCAGTACGTACATTGTTGCAGAGGAGGCAGTCCGGTTACGTTTCTTCCATAGACTGATTGGAGCCAACCATCTGCGGGTAGACAAGCCGCATCATCTACTAGGTCTCTTCTCACCGGCGGCACTTCGCGCGTACGCGGGTTACCCTTTCATCCGGAGCATCGATACTTCGTTCCCGGTGATTTGTGGGTTGCTCGGAGAGCGTATGACGACGCAGTCGGCGAAGTCTTCAGATCGGCTTGACTACGAGTGTGAGCTTAGCGGTACGCAGCTCGGTACAGTGATTGAGAACATCCTTTGGATGAAGAAGGAGTGTCAGCGTGGGTGAGTACGAGAGAGCCTTAATGAAAGCTGGCGTTTTTGACCCGCCCGCGGTGACCTTCGTGGCACTCGTACAGGACGAGCGTGAGCGTCAGAAGAAGAAGTGGGGTGTGCAAGATGCTCACTCTCTCGACCGCTGGTCTAACATCCTGACCGAAGAGCTTGGAGAGTTTGCTCAGCAGGTGAATGAGCTTGAGAGTGGACGCTCAAAGGATATTGCAGCTGCGATACTAGAGCTTGTACAGGTAGGCGCTGTTGCTCAGTCGATCTACGAGAACTACTTTAGACCACTCATCGAGGTACGCAATAAGAGGGCAAAAGGATGAAGGTTGTAGCTACTGTCAGTGGCGGACTGGACTCTGCAGTACTCTTGTATCGGCTCGTTCAGGACGGTCACGAGGTTAAAGCAATTAGCTTTGACTACGGACAGCTCCACGTCAAGGAGCTTGGGTGTGCCGCTAAGCTTTGCGAGACGGTTGGAGTTGAGCACCGAGTCGCGCAGCTGTCCGGACTGAGTCAATTTCTTGGCGGTAATGCGTTGACGCAGCCGGACGTAGTTGACGTACCGGATGGTCACTACGAAGATGAGAGTATGAAAGCCACGGTTGTACCGAATCGGAATATGATAATGATCTCGATCGCGGCTGGGTGGGCGATAGCAGAGAAGTTTGACGGAGTGGCTATCGCTGTACACAAGGGAGATCATACTATCTATCCGGACTGCCGGGAGAGGTTTGTAATCGATATGCAACACGCTCTCCGCACTTGTCACTATACTCCAGTTGAGTTACGCGCACCTTTCGTGAACTGGTCGAAGGTAGATATTGTACAGCACGGTGCTGGGTTGGGTGTACCGTTCGTGTGGACGTGGTCGTGCTATCGAGGTGGTAGCTTTCATTGTGGTACGTGTGGTACGTGTGTAGAGCGTCGAGAGGCTTTCCAACGCGCCGGTATCGATGACCCTACGCCGTACGTCAATACCGCTCGTACGAAGAAATAGGAGCTATGATGGATCAGTTGGTTAGAGGACATAAGGAGTTCGTGTATGATGCACAGGACAGGTGCTACGTCGATGCGATCTCAGGTGTTTACAATGTTAGTTACGGTCACGGTCTCCCGCGGATAATAGAGTGCATCTCGAGTTACATTCTCCGGACCAGTCTCCTTAACTGCTATGATAATCCTACTCCGGAGCGCAGTGCGTTGGAGAAGAAGCTCCGTGAGCTTACTTGCTTTGACGAAGCTCGTCTCCTTAGTACTGGGTCAGAGGCTGTCGAGAAAGCTTTGTTGTTAGCTCTGCGCTCGCTGCCTTCGGCTCGACGAGGAGTGCTTCACTTCGCGTCAGGTTTCCACGGTAAGACGATGGGTACCTACGGGCTCTTCGATGTTGAGCAGCCGGTTAAGCTTCCGTATGATCATGCATGTCTGGCTGTTCCAGGAGGCGCTAGCGAGGATGAGGTACTGTCTTTGATTGATAGTGCTCTCTGCCGTCGGAGCTACGGAGTTGTTATCTTAGAGCCGGTTATGAGTTACTACGGACATATCTTCTCCGATGCGTTCTTACGGAGGCTGCGAGACCTTTGCACAGAGACTCAGGCTATTCTCATCTTCGACGAGATGGTTACCGGGTTCGGACGCACCGGTGTCAATTTCGTGTCTGACGTTGTCAAGCCAGACATTCTAGTAACTGGTAAAGGACTTGGACAAGGTCTACCTATCTCAGCGGTACTATTCGATAATGGCACGGTAGTTTATGCTGACGGCTTCTCTTGGACGACCGCTACGGCTAACAACCCGCTCTTGTGTCGAGTGGGCTATGAGAGCTGTAAGATTCTCGCGACCGGTACGATGGCTGGGCTCTCTGAGGAAGTCGGCGCAGTACTGGAGAAGAAGCTCTTGCAGTTTGATCCCATTCGAGAAGTTTTTGAAATTGTCCGGAAGGGTTCGATGTTGTTCCTGAAGCGCCGAGACCATAAGCTAGCGTCAGTTGAAGCCTTCCTCCGCGAGAAGTGCCAGATCTTGACTCGAGAGCACGGTAGTACACTAGTCTTGATGCCGCCTTTCGTTACGTCGACGGATTCGTTACAGTTTATCGCTACAGGTATCAACCGCGCGGTCTTGGAGCTAAGAGATGAAGCGAGCACTGGTTCTTAGAGCAGAGATGCATGAGTTTGCCCTTGACCCTCTCCTCGGTGCGTTACTACGACCGGAACCGCTTGTAGTACTCGTCTACGAGTGGATGGAGAAGCCGGTTAGACGGTGCGCAGCGAGCTTCCTACTCTCGGAGTGGAAGTCTGTCGGTCTCCCGGAGCCAGAAGACTTCATCGGTCTCTTGCTTGAAGAGCCGGAGTGGAATGTAGACTGGCTAGTTGCTTACTGGAAGAAGTACACGGAGGAGTACACGAGTCAGCGACGTAAGGTGCTCGCAGTTGACTTCGATGGTGTGATTGCGAAGTACACTGGTTGGAAGGGTGATAAGGCTTTCGGTGAGCTGCTTCCTGGCGTAGAGGCGTGCTTGAAGAAGATCCATGACGCTGGGTGGTGGATCTGTTTGTGGACGACGAGAGAGCCTGTCGGTGTGTGGCACTACTGCACGACGAAGGGTCTTCCGATCGACAGTGTTAACAGCATCATGTTCCGTAATTGGTCACCGAAGAAGATCTGCGCCGATGTCTACTTGGACGATCGAGGTATGCAGTTCAACGGTACGTGGAGCTTGGCTCTCGTCAGCAGTATCCTAAACTTCCAGCCACACTGGCAGGGAACTGATGAGCCTGAGAGTTTCATTCCGGTTAACGATACTGGGATGAAGCAAGCGCTCGAGGAGGAGACAAAGTGAACTGGGTATTACTCTTCTGGTTACTAGTCGGACACGCTCTAGCGGACTTTGCTCTGCAGAGTGATGCTATGGTTAAGGGTAAGAACCGACACCGCCGTTCTGAGCCACCTCCGGGTGCGCAGTACATCGCGTGTTGGTCTTACTGGCTATCCGCGCATGCTCTCATTCATGGCGGGATGGTCGCTTTGATTACCAGCTCGGTACCTCTTGGTATGTGTGAGTTCGTTGCTCACTGGACGTTGGACTTCTTGAAGTGCGATAAGTGGACAGACGTGCATACCGATCAGTTTTTCCACATCGCTATAAAGGTAGGTTTCTCTTTGACATGGTTGAGCGCGTCTTTATAATTGATCTATCGGCTATGACTTGGCGTGCGTGGCACGTCGCTCGTAAGGCCGAGGTAAGTGCTCCTTTCATCTTTGCTAAGATGATGGTTCGCTTCCTCAAGGACTGCCGTCCGGAGTACATAGTTGCTGCTGAGGATAGGGCGGACTCGCATGAGGTTCGGAAGAAGATCTATCCGGGGTACAAGCAGAAGGAGCGTCCGGTTGATGAGCTACGTAGTTTCTTGCTGTGTGAGTGCGCGGTTGTTCAGATCGTGGATGCTATGCAGATCCCACGGGTGAGCTTTCCGGGCTACGAAGCGGATGATGTTATAGCCAGCTTGGCTACACAGCGGAGTGATAAGGGTCAGCATTCGGTGCTTGTAGCTATTGATAAGGATTTGTTCCAGCTGCTGAATGGAAGAGTTACGATGTACGACTCAGTCAAGCGTCAGTGGATAACCGAGTTCACTGTTATGGAGCAACGGGGTTTTCTTCCGAGTGAGTCAGCATGTGTGCAAGCACTAACCGGAGACGCGAGCGATAACGTACCAGGCGTACCGGGTGTTGGTCCGAAGACTGCCGCTAAGCTAGTGAGTAAGTATGGTTCGCACGAAGCCGTCTTTGATCATCTCGAGGAGTTGACACCGAGTCTTCGCCATAACCTTCGAGTGAATCGTGATCAGGTTATCATGGCGTACTCACTTGTTAAGCTACATAGGGATCTTCCAGTTGAGTGTGAGCTGCGCGCGTTTGATATGAATGAGGAGTGGAAGTTAAGCGTGCGAGTCGTTTGTGAGCGTCTCGGCTTCAGTGATGTAGAGACTAGGCGTTTGTTCTTGTTCTAAGGAGAGACACGTGAGTGTTAACCAAGACCTCGAGGGGTTAGTTGGGATAAGTATGCCGTTTGCTCCAGAAGATAGTCCAGCGTGCATAACTGGAGTTGGGAAGGAGACGCTCGATTGGTTCCGACCATTTGCAAATACCATCCTGTCGCACGCTCAGGACTTCACTACCGATAGAGAGGTGGTGTTGGTAACAGTTTGCTCGTACGCGAAGCCCTACTCACATAGCTTTATTCATTACGGCATCGACCGCGCGTTGCACGAAGCTGGTGTCTTGAATAAGGTGGAGAAGTGGCACCTTTCAAGTGCAGGAATAATTCCGGCTTGTTTAGAAGAGGTCGTTCCGTTCTGTTGTTATAACTGGGATAACGCGGAAGCGAGCACAGAGGACTTGGTCGCTCTACGGGAAGCGCTTCGCGACTACTTCACTCGGTGGCTTAGTCTTTACGCTTCTCCGCTTAAGAAGCGGGTCGTGACGTACTTCCGCGAGGACAGTAATACGCAGAAGGCTATTGAGTCGTGTCCTGGTGTGTGGGTTCGAGCGACGGCGGCTCCACACCGTGTAGTGAATCCTTATCGCCTGATTACCTTGGACGGACGATATATGGATCCAGATTGTATACTACTTGGTTCGGGTAACTTGAGTCTGCTTACACGAACGATCGAGGAGGCGTTGGATGCCTAAGTGCGATAGGTGCGATCTTTATAAGGGCTGTCAAACGCCGTGTATGCCTCTCACTGGGCTTCCGCTAAACGGACTCATGTTCGTGGGTGAGGCACCTGGCTCTGTGGAGGATGGTCAGGGTGTAGCGTTCGTTGGAGATGCCGGCATACTCCTGAACCGGGTGTTGAAGCGGATAGGTATTGACCGGAAGGAGTGTGCTCTAGCAAACGCTTGTCGTTGCCGTCCGCCGGGTAACCGGGAGCCGTCACCTAAGGAGGTAGCCGCTTGCAAGTACTATCTTAGCACTGACATTGCTACCACGCAGCCGAAGGTCATTGTACCGATGGGTAACTCGGCGCTCCTCTCAGTCTTGTCAATGAAGGGTATAACGAAGGTTCGGGGTGGCGTCTTTCAGACTGCAGAGTTCCCGGGAGTTTACATCGTACCCACACTTCACCCGTCTTATGCTCTTCGACGCTGGGAGGGTGAGAAGATCATTGAGCGGGACCTCCGGCTCGCCTACCGTATCTGTCAGGAGGGAAGCTACACGCCTCTAGCAACAGACTACCGTACTTGTGGTAGTGTCGAGGACATCGTTGCGCTGCTTGCACGACTATCCGTCTCCGCTACGATGGTTGCTTTTGATACAGAGACGACTGGCTTCGACTTCTGGACGGACAAGATAATCTGTCTCAGTTTTTCTGCTAAGGAAGGCACTGGGTGGGTTGTACCGCTCTACGGACAGTATATGCGCCAGTTGTGGACACCGGCGGAGTTTGATACCATCGTTGGAGCCTTGCGTAAGTTCTTCAGTAGTAGCGCTCCGAAGTGTGCTCAGAACGGAGTGTTCGACATCTTGATGCTCCGGGGTAACTTTAATATGGAGGTAGAGAACTGGGTCTTCGATACCATGTTAATGCACCACGCTGTTGACGAGAATCAAGCTCACAGCTTGGAGTTTCTCAGTAGTTGGTATACAGATCTAGATCCCTACAAGAAGGAGTTCCACGATCACCTGCCGAAGAGCACGAGTAGCTACTCCGAGGTACCAGAAGACATTCTGTGGAAGTACGCTGCTGGAGACGCCGACTCTACGCTACGAGTGGCGAACTGTCTTGCAGCGGAGGCTGCTGAGGATGACGTTACGGAGGTGCATGACCGGATAATGATCCCGCTCGCTCGGGTACTCGCTGACGCGGAGTGGGATGGTGTCCGGGTTGATATGCAAGCGCTAGAAGCACTTGATAAGGAATATCGGGACAAGCAGCGGGAGATACTAGCAGAGATCTATGAGTTGGCTTACGGTGAGTTCAATGTTGACTCTCATAAGCAACGCGCCCGGGTACTCTTTGATAAGTTAGGCTTACCAGTGTCTAAGCTGACTGCTGGAGGTAACCGGTCAACCGACTCGGAGGTTATGTCGCAACTAGCTAAGAAGCACCCGATTGCGCGGAGACTGTTGGACTTGAGTGGTATCGGACACGATCTCAAGAACTACTTGAAGGGTAAGGACGGTAAGTCAGGTATCCTCAAGTACTTGCATGCGGACGGTAGAGTGCATCCTAGATGGATGCAGCACCGAGCGGTGACTGGTCGTTTGTCTTCTTCTGATCCGAACGTACAGGCGATTAAGAAGCGAGGGCTGGGAGGTGAGAAGACTGGTAAGTTCCGTCAGCTGTTCGCTGCTACGGAGGGTTGGTACTGGATCAGCTTTGACTATAAGAGCATGGAAGCGTACATCGCGGGCTACGTGGCTCCGGATGAGCGTTTGATAGCTATGCACCGTAACAAAGAAGATGTACATAGACTTGTGGGTTCCCAGATGTTCCACGTCGCTCCTCCGGACGTCAACGAGGTTCAGCGAGACCGGGCTAAGGGTGTTGTGTTCGGACTCAACTACGGTCGACAGGAGTACTCGCTCGCAGCAGACTTTGGTATATCGATCGATGAAGCGAGGGAGTATATAAAGAGTTACTTCGGGCTGTTCGTTGGCGTGGCTGAGCACTTTAAGAACGTGGCTCACTTGGTCAACACCAAGTTTGAGATACAGACTCCGTTTAAGAGGAAGCGTCACTTCTACGGAGTAGCTACGTTGAAGCAAGCGTTAGCTCGTGGGTTCTACGCGGCAGTGGCTAAGAAGGATGCTGAGCGCGCTCTTCGTGAGATGCATAGGATGGCGATCAACGTTACGATCCAGAGTCCAGCAAACGATATTCTTGGATTGGCGTGCATTCGCATTCACAAGCGGTTCAAGGATCTTGGTATGCAGGCTCGGCTACTCATTAGCCAGCATGATGCTTGGCACGGTGAGTGTCCTGAAGACGAGCTTGAGGACGCGGTAGCGATTGTTAAAGAGGAGTTAGAGAGACCCGTTCCGGAGATGCACGACGCTTCGTTTGACGTCGACGTCTCTATCGGACGGTACTGGGGTGACGATAGTGTGACGTTGAAAGGAGTCAGATGATCTATACACCGAAGGAATTGAAGGAGCGACGTAAGACCTGGGTGCAGCACACCAAGTTCTCAGGACAGCGTATCCTAATCGTACTACCGTGCAACTCAGGTGGACCGTCGGGTAACTACTTCCTCGGAGCTAAGGGACATAACCTCTGGCGGAACGTAGACTACTACACGCGGGAGTGGCGACCAGACTCGGTGCTGGCTGCAGTCGATAACGCCGTCTGCTGGATGCCGGGTCGCGAGGACGGTGTCGGTGCTCTGGATTTCGAGTGGGAGATGACACGGTGTGAGAGCCCTGAGGACTATGGCAT
>SDBU01008530.1_pt1 | contig 11633 bp, 11 predicted proteins | sample 2277071 | NCBI WGS metagenome assembly SDBU01 (sample SAMN10397929, study PRJNA504765) | marine sediment metagenome | isolation source: marine sediment core GS08_GC12, 126 cmbsf | place: Arctic Ocean: Gakkel Ridge, Loki's castle | collected 2008 | reverse complement strand
GGTTCGCACAACGCTGCGGAAAACGAAGACGTCCACATCACGGTCATGCTGGAGTCGCGGCAGGCGTTCTCAAACATCGACGAGATCGCCTCGGTGCCCGGCATCGACGCACTAACGCTAGGCCCTTCCGACCTCGCACAGGACCTTGGCGTGCTGGGCAAGCCGGACCAGGCCGACGTGATCGATGAGCACCTGGAGCGCATGTTCGAGGCCGCCAGGAAGCATGGCCTCGACGTCTCGATACGTGCCGACTCGCTTGAGGTCGCTCGGAAACGGCTGGCGGCCGGGGCTGCTCTTATCACCTACTCGTCCGACGCGGTTGTGTTGCAGTCCGGCTACGTGGGGTTCTTGAAGGAGCTGGGGCGCGGCGCGTAGCCGGGCGAGGGCGTCGCCGCCTACGCCGCGAAGCGGTCCAAAGCCTCTTCTGCGCTGTTCGCCCGGAGCGGTAGTTGCCCGGTCGAGTCCAGGTACGTCAGGATGGCGTGGACCCGGCCGTGCCGGTCGCCAGAGGCGGTGAAACCCAGCTTCGCGAGGACACTGCTGATGTGGTGTTCCACGGTCCGCGGCTGAATGAAGAGTGCCTCGGCGATCGCCCGGTTGCTATACGCCTCGGCCATGAGCGACAGCACCTGCACCTCCCGGCGGCTCAGCACCCTCAACGAGCCACCCACTTTCGCGACGCCGGCGGTGGTCAGCTTGGACACCATCGAGGGATCGAGCACGGTTCTCCCCGCACAGACGTCCTCGATGGTCCGCACCAGTTCACCGACGGAGTTCAGCGCGCTCTTGAGTAGGAACGCCTTGCCTGAAGGGTCATCTTTCATGAATTCCCTCAGGTACTCGGCGCTATCGTGCCCGGACAGCATCACGATGCCGGTGCCCGGCGTGTCGACCCGGATCTGACAGGCGGCCAGCAGGCCGTTGACGTGAGGCAGGCCTACATCGAGAATCGCGACGCGCGGCCGGAGCGACTTCGCGACGGCGACGGCGGACCTGCCGTCCGCGACCGTTGCGACCACTTCCAGAGAAGGGTCGCGGTTGAGCAGCACCGTGAGGCTCTCACGAGTGAGCTCCTGGCTGTCTGCGATCAGGACGGTGGTCGTACGCATGGCCCTCGTTCTTCACGGCCGCCGCGCGGCGCTTCGGCGCTCCCCGGCTGCTCTGTAGCGGTAACGCGCGGGACACACCCGCGGCCCGGGGGACGGATTTCCGTCATCTCCCCATCGTGCCGTCTTCGGTCACGCGGAGGAAGGTGGCCCTCACGAATCGCGGCGCGTAGCCATTGCTGGGTGCGCACCCACATGCAACCGGGGGGCAGGCAAGACGTGAACTTGGGTATTCCGGGGTACGGGGATTGGGGATGGCCCGGTACTTCCTCGCGCAAGCTGCATCTACGTTTGAGGAAGCACCATCCAACTCTGTGTCGGCGGGGTGCAAAGGGTTGTCCACACCTCTCGACGAGCAGCGGCGGTGAGTCATCGATGGTTGAGGGAACGATGTTCCACCAGCATGGCGCGCCCGCCTGCGCCCCGCCACTATCGCGTGTCCCGGCTCAATGCGGCGCCTCGGCGGAGGGCCAGATGACAGAGAACCGGCCCGCCCGGATGGGAGGACGGAGAGGGACACGCAGACCGCGGCTGGCACAGACCGGCGCGGCGAGCCCATGAGACGCCCAGTCGAGTGACGGAGACTCTCCGAAATGGAACCCGAAGAGCAGGAAGACAGCGTTGAGGATCGGATCACGTTGGTCGAAGACGAGCTCGAGCTGCTGAAGAACAACGTGCTGCCCATGCTCCTTGATATCAGGGAGCATCTACTTACACGCGATGAAGAGGTGTAGGCCGTGCCCCCCGACAGCCGCCTGGAAAACAGCCTGAAGAGCGCCGAGGACGAACTTGCCCTCATCAAGAACCAGATCCAGCAGACTCTTCTCGATATCAGAGAACACGTCCTGCAATCCTCCAACCCTTTCGTCGTGCCGGCCTTCGCGGGACCTGAAGAGGCCACGGACAGCCCGCTGGGTTCGGCACCGAGGGCCGATGGCGCCGGCGGTGCCGCGGACTCCGAAACTGCAACGGACGACGAACAGTCAGGAGAAGGATCCCGGGACGCCGGAGAGGAACAGCTGGAGGAGATCGGAGAACCGGTCGCGGAAGAAGAGCAGTTCCTGGAAAGCGAGCTCGGTGCTCCGGAAGATGAGGAGATCATCGTGGACTCGGACGGGGGTCCCAGCGCTGGGAGAATCCAGTTCCAAGATCTTGTCGAGGAGGAGGACGAACCGGAGGAAGAGGAACCTGCGGGGGATGACCTGGGTGATTCGGCTGACGAGGAGGAGGCACAGGAGGAGGAGGACGGGCCACGTACGGCCGGTGGGCGCGAGACCGCGCCGGGTCCCCTGGACCTCATCTCACTGGCAGGCCTCGTCCGGTGGGTTGCCGCCACGCTCGAGCGCGTGGGGCGGGCCCGGACCGAAGTCGTACTCGATGCCTACGAGCAGTCCGGCCGGATGTCGTCCGAGGTGAAGCAGGTCGCCCGCACTCTATGTGAACTCGCCGATGAAGATCCGCACACCGGGATACCGGTTCGCGACATCGTCGGCGCAATGATGCGACTGGAAGGCGTCCTTGGCAATGACGACGGCCAGAGCAACCGCTTGCTGTCACTGATCTTCCAGGATGAATACGAGCCCGCGGATAGCCTCATCGCCAGTCTGGGACTGAGCTAGAGGCAGAACAGAACCGATAGCCCGTGCTGACCGAGGAGAACTACCATCGATAAGGCAATCACGACCATGCTCCTGACGATCGCAGGCGTCATCGCCGCGATCGCCATCATGAACGCGATCTATCCGGCCGTCACCCGCAGTTCGAGTGCGCTCACGGCGGCCAGCAGCACCGTCGACGAACGGATCAAAACCAACATCGAAATAGTCCATGTCGTCGGAGAGCTGTCCTCAACTTCCACCTGGGTGGACACCAACTCGAACAACCTGTTCGACTTCTTCGCCTGGGTGAAGAACGTGGGCGACGCGCGAGTCGTGGCGGTCGACGAAACGGATGTCTTCTTCGGGCAGCCGGGGGGCATCGAGCGCGTCCCCTACACCGACGACGCGGGCTCCAGCTACCCGCAATGGAGCTACTCAATTGAGAACGGCAACGAATGGAGCCAGGCGGCGACTATCAAGCTGGTGGTTTCGTTCGACGACGGCTGCCCCAGCTGCTCGAAATCCACGGGGACGTACTTCATAAAGGTCGTGACGCCGAACGGCGTCTCCAACGAGCACTACTTCAGCATGTAGCCGGTAAGGGACGCCGGATGCGAAAGGGAGGCGTATTCAGCATTCCGCCACAGCCAGAGATGAGGCCGGTCGCACCCGGACGTGTGGCTATCGCACCGCCCAGGGGCACGTCGATATCCACCCGCTTCGAAAACCGGAGCGGACGGGGCGGCAGGCCGAGGAATAGGGAGAGTTGGCAAACCTGTTCGTCGCCGTGGTAACGGTGGCCATCGTGCTGGCAGCGATGTCGGGACTGGCCCGGGGCGCGGTGTTGTCACAGAGCACGATCTCGGACTCCCTGAAGACGTCCCGGGATCAAACAGGGGAGATCGCCAGGACCGCGATGTCCTCACTGGGCACCAGCGTGCTTCTTGCCGGCTCGGAGGTGGAGGTCAGCGTACGCAACGACGGTCAGACCCCGCTACGCGGGTTCTCCAAATGGGACCTCCTGATGACATACGGAAGCGCGAGCGGTCTTGAGATCCAGCGGCTCGCCTATACGACGGACAGTTCCCCTTCGTCCAGGGAGTGGACGATGAAAGGCATATACGAGGTTGCGGCCAGCGCCACCGACGAGGTTTTTCAGCCGGGCATCGTGAACACGGGAGAGGAATTCATCATCAAGGCGGCCCTCAGCCCGGCGATCCTGTCTCCGTCGGACAACTCGCTTGTCCTGGCGGTCGACAACGGCACGGCGTTGACGGTCACGTTCACGAACTGACGAGCAAAGACGTCGGCGCCGACAGGGAATGTCCGGCGCCGGACAGGAGCAAGAGTGCCAAACTTCTCAGACATCGAAGAAACCGGCCCGCCCGTAATCACCACGGGCCAGGCGGACCTGGACGCCAAACTGGGCGGAGGAATCCCGGTCGGCTCGCTGACCCTGCTCGACGGCCAGTCAGATTCGGGCAAGTCCGTCGTCAGCCAGCAGATCATCTGGGGCTCCCTTCAGTCGGGGCTCTCGGCAACGCTCTTCACGACGGAGAACACCGCCAAGAGCTTCCTCCGGCAGATGAGCAGCTTGAACCTGGACGTGATCGACTACCTGCTACTGGGCAGGCTCAAGATCTACCCGATTACGGCCAACAGAAACAGGCTGTCCCCGGCGCAGGTGTTCGCTCGCGTGATCGGTTCGGTCAAAGGGACCGATCGGGTCGATCTGGTGATCATTGACTCGCTGACCACGTTCGTGACCCGCACCTCCTGGGACGCCACGGTGACCTTCTTCGAGCACTGCCAGGAGTTGTGCTCCGAGAATCTCTCCATGATCGTCGTCGCCAGCACCTACGCATTCGACGACAGCACGCTCGCGAGGCTGCGGTCGATGTGTGACGCGCACCTCCAGCTGAGGGTGGAAGAGGTGGGCGATCAACTGGTGAAGGTTCTGGAGGTCGCCAAGATCCGCGGCGCGTCCAAGAGTACCGGCAACATCGTCACGTTCGACGTTGAACCCAATATCGGCATGAAGATCATCCCGATCTCCAAGGCCCACGCCTAGCAGTACCCGGAGAGCCCACGCGCTTGGCGAACTTCCCCCCCCCCTACACCGCGCTGACCATCGATGAGAGCGACAACGCTGCTCCGCTGGAAAGCTCGCTCTACAAAGAGCTCCCGCCGGAGTTCCAGGAGGCCGCGGGACGGGATCTCCACCTCCTGAAATACATCCTCCGGTTCCCTGTGAACGACTTTGGTATTCCGGCGTACCGGAAAGAACTCGGCCGGTCCGACGGCGACGCCGAATTGCCCAACCTCATCTACTCAGTCGGGAAGGGCCTGTACGTCCACGTCCTTGCAGACCCGGAGAAGGGCCGGGACTACTACATCTCGATCGAGCCGGCGATCGAACACCCGCACCTCCCCGAGATCCTCCATGACATCGAGGAACGCCTGTTGGACTTCACGGAGGATCTAAGCCACGCCCGGGACGAGAAGTCGCTTCGAAAGATCCTGGACCACTCGCTGGACGTTATCTTCGGCCGGAAGGTGGGAGAGCTGGTCCTGGACGACGAAGAGGATTCGGAAGAAGAAGGGGACTCTGAGCAAGAAACAGTGCAAGGCGGGGGCTCCGCGACCAAGACCGCGACCAAGACCAGGAAGGAGGCAAAGCGCTCGAAGACCTCCACAGGCGGCAACGGGGGCTCAAGCCTGTTCCTTGAGCCGCTGGCACGCCTGTTTGGCCGGGGGAAGAGCGACAGCGGGCTCAACCTGGCCCGGAAGTGGGAACTGGACGACATCGGCATCGAAGGAATCAAGTACTCCATGGTCCGGGAAAAGATCGGCCTGGGCACGCTCGATCCGCTTATCCACGACATCCACATTGAGGACATCAGCTGCAGCGGCATCGGGCGGATATTCGTCGAGCACAAGATCTTCAAGTCGCTCCGAACCAGTTTCGGGTATGCAACGCACAAAGAGCTGGACGAGTTCATCGTGCGCCTTTCGGAGCGGGTGAAGAAGCCCGTCACCTTCCGTCAGCCTGTGGTGGACGCCTCTCTGCCCGATGGCTCCCGTATCAACATGGTCTACGGGCAAGACGTATCCACCCGCGGCAGCAACTACTCGATTCGTAAGTTCGCGGAAGACCCGCTGAGTATCATCCAGCTCGTCAAGTGGAATTCGCTGAGCTGGGAGATGGCCGCGTACATGTCCCTCATTATCGAGGATGGTCTGAACGTCTTCGTCTCCGGCGAGACGGCGTCCGGCAAGACCACCCTGATGAACGCGCTCACAACCTTCATCGAGCCCAACGCCAAGATCGTTTCGATCGAGGACACAGCGGAGGTGAACGTCCCCCACAAGAACTGGATACGAGAAGTGACGCGCAAGGCGAAGCCGGGGGAAGACGAAGGAGTCGGGATGTTCGACCTCCTGAAGGCAGCCCTTCGGCAGCGCCCGAACGAGATCATCATCGGCGAGATCCGCGGGGAGGAAGGGAACATCGCCTTCCAGGCCATGCAGACCGGCCACGCATGCATGGCCACTTTCCACGCTGCCTCGATCCAGAAACTGATCCAGCGCATCACGGGTGCCCCGATCAGCGTTCCGAAGAACTACGTCGACAACTTGAACTGCGTCATTATCCAGTCCGCAGTCCGATTGCCCACCGGCAAGACAGGCCGGCGCGCCGTCAGCGTCAACGAAATCGTAGCCTTCGACTCGCAGTCCGACTCCTTCTCGTTCGTCGAGGTGTTCCGCTGGGATCCCGTAACCGACAAGTTCGATTTCGTGGGCCTGAACAACAGTTTTTTGCTGGAGCAGAAGATCGCCCTGATGCGCGGCTACCCGCCGTCCCGCCGGCGCCAGATCTACAACCTGGTGAAAAGGCGGGCGCGCATCCTTGAGAAGCTTGCCGACTCGGGCCTGAACGACTACTACGAGGTGTACGGCGTCATATCGAAGGCCATCAGGGAAGGGGTGTTCTAATGGTCGACATCCCCTTTCTCGGCCGATCCAGGTCGAAATCGCGTGACGCGAGCGAAGAGACGGTCAAGACCAACGAGCGCGAGCTCAAATTCGACCTCTTCACGCAGATCTCCTACATGGCGTCGCTTGCCACCGCCAAGGTGTCGCGCGACGTTCTCTTCACCCGCGCCGCTACGCTCAATCTTTCGTCGACGCCGTACTTCAAGGAGATCAACACCCTCGTCAACCACCTCTCGTACGACTACGCAGAAGCGTGCCGCGCCGTGTCGGAGCGCGTGAAGGATCACGAGGTCTCCACGCTGCTAAAGCGAATGGCCGGATCGCTCAACTCCGGAGAGGATGAAGGCGAATTCCTGACCCGTGAAGCTGCTGTTCTGGCAGAGCTGTACGTTGCCGAATACGAACGGGACGTGGAGTCCCTGCGCAAATGGACGGATGCCTATTCCGCCCTTATCGTCTCCGCCGGTTTGATCGTCGTTGTGTCCATCATCTCCCTGATGATCTACTCGCTGGGCACCGGAATGATCCTGGGCACGGTCGGCATCACGATCACGATATGTGCGGGCGGCGCGTGGGTAATCTATGCCACGGTCCCCCGAGAACAGTTCACCAGGGCCGCTGGCCTCACCTCACGGGGACAGCTTAGAGCGCTGCGCCTGTTCAAGATCCTGGTGCCTGTCGGCGTTGTGGCAGGCATCCTCACCAGCATCATGGGTATGAGCATCGGCATCGCTTTCATCCTGATCGGTTTCTCGCTCATGCCCGCTGGCCTGGCCATGTACGTGGATTCCCGGAGACTTGCCAAACAGGACAACGACATCGCCAACACCGTTCGCCTGCTCGGTGGCGTCACTGCCGCGGTCGGCACAACGGTGCAGGACGCGATAGGCAAGATCGACCGGCGGTCCCTGGCCAGCCTGGAGAAGGACGTTCAGCGCCTGGAAATCCGCATGAACGCCGGGATCTCGCCCGGCGCGTGCTGGCGGCGGTTCGTCAAGGAAACCGGCAGCGAGTTGATTGAACGAACCGTCAGCATCTTCTGGGACGCCCTGACGCTCGGCGGAGAGGCGGGACAAACGGGCAAGAACGCCGCCTTCTTCGCCTCGCGAATCGCCATCATTCGGGAGAAACGGGCGCTGGTTTCGGGCATGTTCGGCTACCTGGTGTGGCCCATGCACGCGTCCATGGTGGGGCTGATGATCTTCATCGTCACGATCATGGACCTGTTTGCCACGAGCCTGGTCAACGCCGCTCCTCCCCTGGAAGGCGGCAGAGGCGGCGTCCCCTCCTCCGCAGCCATGGCCGGCTTCAATACGTTTGCCGGGGTGGACTTCGACTTCCTGAGGGCGCTCATCATGGCCGTGATAGTGGCGCTCACCATCGGCAACGCCGTCGCGCCCTACTTCGCGGTCGGTGGCCACCGCCTGCGCCTCACCTTTTATCTGGGAATCACCATGATTATTACGGGCGGCATGGTGGCGTTCCTGCCGGGCCTGGCCGAGTCCATCTTCGACACGATCACGGCACTCCCCGAGTAGGGCGGCGCAACGGAGGGTCTCATGGACCTCATTGACGAGAACGACGGCAAGGAACAGGAATCAACAGGGCTGGAGCCCGATGTTCAGGCGGCCGCTGATGAAACCCTCGCGGACTCCGCGGCTGCAGGCGAGCCCTCGGCGGAAGCTGACGAAGGCTCCGGCCAGGACGCGGAGCCGGAGGCGACTCCGGAAGAGAATGAGAAGGAACGCGCTGACGCCGATGACGGTCCTTTGTCGCTGGACTTCATGGACATCTTCGAGAGCGAGGACATGGTTGAACCAACGGTCGCTATCCCCGGCCTCCAGACCCTGACCATGAGCGAGGTGGCGTCACAAACGGAAAGCACATTGGAGGACGTGAAATCGCAGTTCCCGTCGTGAACAACGCCCTCGACGCGCGCGACAGCGTGCCCGCTGAACAGACCGGGCCGCTGGGCGGGCTTGACGCGCTTGCCGATGTCGCGGTCGCCATGATTCGGGCGTCCGGGCCGGACGAAATCCTGCGTTCGCTAGCGCGAAATGCGGCGCGCCTGTTCAGCGCGTCGTACGCGGCGGTCGCCATCGTGGATTCGGCCGGTGCTGTAACGGCCCGCCGGGCCGCCGGAGCGCGGCGAGCGCCGCCGGGAGATGCAGCGGCCCTCACCGCCGCCGCGAACGGGAAGCGTCCGATTCTCATCGTTGACACCATGGGAGACGGGCCTGTGACCGCTCCCCCGTTCCGCGTTGGCGGGTACCGATCGTGCCTGGCACTCCCACTGCTTGACGGCGTGAAGGTCGTGGGGGCGATGACCCTGTACGGCCGCGACGCGCGGGCCTTCGAAGGGCGTGATGCCCTGGCCGAGGCCCTCGCGCGCATCGCCGGTTCGGGACTCGGGGCGGCTGTGCGCGCGCAGCGGACGAAAGCCGTGAGCGAGACCGAGTCGCTTGACCGGCGTGTCGTGCGGGACGTCGCCCTACCCCTGGTCGTGACGGACGGGTCCTACCGGGTGCTGCGCTCCAGCCGCGCCTTCCGGGCGCTGTTTCCGGCCGCGCGCCGGGGCACCGGGCTTCTCAGCGTGTTCCATCCACCCGGCCTCAAGGAAACCCTCGATGGAGTCGCCCGTACTGGCAACCCGGCGCGGGGAATCGAGATCGAGGACCACTCGTCCGCGGCCGGGGACCTGGCCGGCACCCAGCCGCCGACCGTCTATAGCGTCACCGCTTCCAGGCTTTCCTCGAACTCCTCCGATGTTCTATTGCTTCTCACGGTTGAAGACATCACCGAACACAGGATCCAGCTGGCCAGCCTCGTGGAGAAGGGGCGCATGGTGGCGGTGGGTGAAATGGCCACCGGTGTGGCGCACGAACTAAACAACCCGCTTACTGCCGTGCTCGGGTTCTCCGAACTCCTTCTCAGGCAAGACATCGACGACGTCACGCGCAGGGACCTTGAGGCGATCGCGGCGGAGGCGCACCGCGCCGGCCGCGTGGTGGACGGCTTGCTCTCGTTCGCACGGCGGCATCGCTCCGAGATGCATCCGTTCGATGCAGCCGAGTCCATCAGGCGCGTCCTGGACCTGCGCGCCTACGAGTGCAAAGTCAACAATATCCAGGTCGTCACGTACTTCGATCCCGACACGCCCAGGACCGCGGCCGACCCGCACGCGATGGAACAGGTCTTTCTCAACCTGCTCAACAACGGCATTCAGGCCATCTCCGCGGATTCGGGACGCGGGACCATCACCGTCGGAGTGGTGGCCCTCGACGGCAAGCTCCGCATCAGCTTCACCGACGACGGCCCCGGCATCCCTGCGGACGTGATGCCGAAACTGTTCGATCCTTTCTTCACTACGAAGCCGCCTGGCCAGGGCACCGGACTCGGGCTCAGCATCTGTTACGGGATCGTCCACCAGCACGGCGGCAGCATCCACGCAGACGGCCATGCGAGGCGCGGCGCAACTTTTGTGGTGGAGCTGCCTTTGACAACCGTCAAGGAGGAGCCGGAAACGGCAGTGCCGGCCGCGGAGGCGGAACCGGTCAGCCACACGATGCTTCGCGTGCTGGCAGTGGATGACGAAGCCGCCGTCGTCGAACTGATGTCAAGGGCCCTCACCAGCTTTGGCCATGAGGTGGACGTGACGACGGACGGAGCCGAGGCGCTGCGGATGATTCATCTGGCCGACTACGACGCCATTGTCCTTGACTTCAAGATGCCGGGGCTGAGTGGAGCCGACGTGTTCCGCGCTCTCAGCGGGATGCGCCCCGAGTTGACCGACAGAGTCCTGTTCGCAACGGGCGACACCGCATCGCCAGGCACCAGGGAGTTCCTGAACGCCACCAAAGCGCGCGTTCTCAGCAAGCCGTTCGGCCTGGACGACTTGCGGCGTCACATGGACGCATTCGCCAGAGCCAAGGAAGAACGGCAGGCAGAAGAAGCAGCGCCCGGGCACAACGGTTTTCGCGCCAGCCCGCGCGCAGTGGGGCCATGACACCGGCTCCAGTCAGACAGGGGAGAAACATGTACGCCAGGATCAACGATCTCGACTCAGACAAACAGCACCCGGACGCAGCGGAAGAGCCAGTGCGCGTGTTCCTGATCGAAGACCATCAGGTCGTGCGCGAAGGGACTCGGAGGCTTCTCGAATACGATGGAGACGCCGTCGTCATCGGTGAAGCGGATAGCGGCGAGGATGCCCTCAATTCGCCGGCACTCAGCCTGGCCCAGGTCGTCATGTGCGACGTCGTCCTCCCGGGCATCAACGGCATCGAGACGACGCGGGAGGTAGTCGCCCGCTATCCGACTCTGAAGGTCGTCATGTTGAGCGCTTTTGGGGACGACTACCTGGAACAGGCTCTTGAGGCCGGGGCCGCCGGCTACATCCTCAAGCGTGCCACGCAGGCGGAATTGGTCCGGGCCGTGCAGGAAGCCGCATCCGGCGGCTCGCCCATGTCCCCCTCACTGAGCGCCGTGCTGGTCGGTCGCTTCAGGGAGCTGCAGCACCGACAGCGGGATGATCGCCTGGACCTCACATCCCGACAGCGGGAGGTGATGAAACTCGTATCGGAGGGCCGGACCACCGGGGATGTTGCGAGCGCTCTGTACATCAGCCCGGCCACCGTGAAGCGGGAGCTCAGGCGCGTGTTCGAACGGCTCGGGGTCAGCAACCGCGCTCACGCTGTGGCGGAGGCCCAGCGGCGCAATCTGATCTAGCCGTGGAACCCCCCGAGGGCAGAAGATGCAGTGGCGACTTGGGTCCCGGAGCACCCCGCCGGAGCGTCCTTCGGGGCGGAAGAGCGACGGCAGTGCGTTAGCGTGAGTAGGAGAAACGTGGGTCCAGCGCATCGACCGGACAACTCCAGGACTGCGGCGACGCGCGTCCTCGTCGTCGATGACGAGCCGCTTTTCCGCGAGCTCG
>SDBU01008529.1_pt1 | contig 11634 bp, 10 predicted proteins | sample 2277071 | NCBI WGS metagenome assembly SDBU01 (sample SAMN10397929, study PRJNA504765) | marine sediment metagenome | isolation source: marine sediment core GS08_GC12, 126 cmbsf | place: Arctic Ocean: Gakkel Ridge, Loki's castle | collected 2008 | reverse complement strand
TCCATGAGTATCTTTTCCCTGGGGATGCCGTTATACCTCCAGATATAGATAAAATCAAGTATGGTCTTCTCCATGTCAGAATACATATACCTGTTCTTTCTGATGCCGAAATCGAGCAGAGAATCCTTTAACTTCACGAACTTGAACCTGTAACCGGCAACTGTTATGGGCCAGTTCCGGATTCTGTATCTCTTCGATCCGTTCATAACCGACCTGGGCCAGCCATTGTTTAAAAGGCTCCGCATTTTTTGAAGGTATTGATTGAATTATCCTGAACATGGTTTTAGTATTAGCACAATCTGTGCGTCTTAATTTGCCATCTTTTGCAGATAATTTCAACTGGTGACAATTTGTCACCGCTTCGCTTCCTTCTTCGTTTAGCCTTTGTTTTAATTTGTTCCAATATTTTCTGGCCTTTAGATAATTGTTTTGTTCTGTTAATAATTGCAACAATATCTAGCAACGGTGGGTTTTTTACCTATTAAGCATATACAGCACAAACCATATAAATCGCAATTATTATTGGGGACCAACATGGCAGAGACCACGGAAACGGGCACGACTACCAGCAAGCAGCTGACCTCGAGGAACAGGGAGAGATGCGAGACTGGCATAACGGGACTGGACAGCGTTCTGAACGGCGGGATTCCGCGGGGAAACACGGTTCTGGTAACCGGCAGTTGCGGCACAGGAAAGACGACAATCGGCTTTGAGTTCATTGTTCATGGTGCCATCAGGGGTGAGAACTCCCTGTTTATTTCCGTAACAGAGGATTCAACCAAACTGCTTCAGAACGTTATTCCCTATACCTTCTTTGATCAGAGTTTGATTAAGAGCGGCAAGCTTACATTCATAGACTTGCCCTCGATGTACGATAGGCTGGGTCTCGAGAAGGAAGAGCTTTCTCTGGAAGAAGTGGACCTGCTGGTTGATGCCATAGCAGACATAGTCAAGGAGCTTCAAATAAAGAGATGCGTGATCGACTCCATCACGTCTGTATGCTATCGTCTCAAGAGGGATGAGAAGATACGCACCTTCATACTCAGGCTTGGCAAGTCACTGTCGGAGCTGGGGTGCACGACCATGCTGGTGTCGGAGATATCCCCCAATGCCGATCGATACTCCCTTTACGGTGTAGAGGAAGCCATTGCCGATGGGATCATACTGCTTGGAAACCTTGAAAGAAGGGGAGACCTTCTCAGAACGCTGCAGGTGATCAAGATGAGGGGGACGCAGCACACTCGAACCAAGTATGTTCTAGACCTGACAGACGTGGGGGTGCTTCTGGTGCCGCTGCTGAAAGGAGGTGGAGCATGAGCATAGCTACCGATTTATCAGAGAGAATGTGCAACCTGCCGGAGTCATCCGCGATATCGATCAGACTCAGCATCAACACCTACTTCGACGTCATCCAGGGGTTACTGGCAAACTTTGCGCCAAAGAAGAATTTACAATCGATATACATTACTTCCACGATCCCTGCCCAGCCGATAATCAATGCCTTGAGGCTTCTCGAGCTGAACATTGACAATATATACTTCATAGACTGCGTTCCGAATGTTCTCATGAGCAAGACCCAGAAACTGGGCAATGTGTATTTTGTGGAGAGCGCGACAATGCTTGAGAATCTTATTCTTAAAGTCGAGTACCTCCTCAAGAAGGTGGGGGCCAACCAGAGCGGGCAGTTGGTCATGCTAGACTCGATCAATTCCCTGGCGATTCATAATAACTCCAAGATACTGTCCGAATTCTTGCATATATTGGTAAATAACCTGAGGGCGAAGAACGTTTACACAGTGGTTCTATCTCTGGCAGAGCAGAGCAACGATGATATCAACAACATGACCAGCTTTGTTTGCGATGACACGATAATAATAGAGGAGAGTGAGCAGTAGGGGGAGATATTGTGGCAATAAACCTAGGATTGGATGCACTGAACAAGGCCTTGGCAGACGCGCTACCCCAGGGATACATGATGCTTGTCAAGGGCACGCCAGGGACCGGCAAAGAGCTTTTTGCAAAGCAGTTCGCAGCTGCGGCGGAGAGCGATGAAAACGTGATATACATAACCACGAGCGAGAGGAAAGAGGATGTGCTTGCCACGATGAAGTCTTTCGGCTGGGAGAGGGAGGTTGACATCCTGGACATAGCCGCGGATTACTACGAGGATGTGCTGGCAAAGGAGCTTGACATATCAAGGTACAGGCATGAAGGCATAGGCATCAACGATGTAAAGAACTTCACGGCCGAGAGGAAGATGAGAAAGGTGAACTACCTTACCAAATCCCTTTACGGCATCTCGAAACTGAAGCCCCCTTTCAGAGTGGTTATCGACTCCCTGGACTTCTTCTTCGAGCATTACGAAACAGACAGCGTTATCTCGACTATCAGGACCATGCGGGCACATGCACAGCAGTATAAAGGAGTAATATTGGGCACGATGATGACAGATGCCTACCTGGCAACCCTGACAAAGAAGGTCGAGAACATCAGCGACTGCATAATCGAGCTTAACAAGAAGGAGGTGGGAAGCGGGTTCGAGCACTTCATGCGCCTTACCAAGGTAATCAATCACCCAGAGAGGAGCAGGACCATCAAATACAGCATAAAGGAGAACGGGATCGCCGCTTCTTTGTGAAATATGATATGACCCATATTTTATTTTCTTTAATCGATCTTGTCTTTGAACAACAGCGTCATGTACGGTTCTTCTGTGACATGTAGGAGCTTTTCGTTTCTGGATTCCCCTCTGGCAGTGAAGGCGATCTCTAAAATTATAGTGTAGTTTACGAAATGGTTGTTTATGTCGTCACCGTAAATCCGAATGCCTGGGAGGTTGTAGCTCTGCCATCGTCGTATCTCGCTTACCTCGAAGTATGCCTCTTCTACGACACCACCGGACTCGTTCCTGATTCTTAGTGTGACATGCACGTTCTCGATATTTGTCGGGGCCTTGTTCCTGATTAGTACGTCCACATTTATCGTACCGAATATGCCTTCCGAGTACCAGGTCCTTACCTCCAGAGTGGTTTTGGGGACTACGAATGCGCCGAATATGCCGACCATGATCACTGCCAGGGCAATCATGGCAATGAAGGCGTTTCTCTTCTCCCTATGGTGGAGGAAGGACCTTTTCTTGGCCCGGACAGTCATCAACGTATCTTCGTTGGTGTCTATTGCTGGACATGATTTCGTAGGATAGGGGGTGCTGAGCCCTTCAAGACGGTCAGGTTTTTCAATTCCTGCCTCGAAAGTAGATGTGGAATGTGTGGAATGGATAGGGGAAGAAGTGTCAGTGCCATCAATATCATCGGGAGTGTCGATTTGGTTATCTCGGGGCTCTGGATCGATATCTCCGCTCATCTGCTCACCTCCCCATACAACAATGTGAATACCAGCGTTATAGATGGCTCCGGGATTATCACATGCCTGCTTGTGCCTTCCATCTTCAATATTCCGCTGCCGCTAAAGATGTATGGCGTTGCCGGAACGTCTGTTCTCTCGCCTTCCCTGAAGGTGAGGTCTATCACGCCGATGTTCACCTCGGCGTCGAAACTGTACAATGATGTCCTTGGTTTGAGCACGAACTCGACATTCTGGCAGTCCACATCCGTCAAATCGATAATCGGGTATGCGCCAAAGAGCATGTGCAGGTCTATTGTCAGGCTCCGAACCTCCCTGGTCTTGAGCTCCAGGCGTTCGATGTACGCCTCCTTTGAATAGGGAACGTCGGTTATCTGGGCCGAGAAGAAGCCGAGCCCGCCTGTTTTTATTCTGTATTTCCCATCCTGGAATGTGGCTGTGAAGGTGTCGCTGAGGTCTATTAGATTGAGGTTGTACATACCCCTCTGGCCGATTGCTTCCCCTTCCCCGATTACGAATATGTCCAGGCCTTTCCTGCTTGTGGAGATGTTCATTTCCGGGAGAGACTGGAGCGGTCCTCCTTCTATGTCGAGCTCCCCTGGCATCCCGATATTTACATCTATGGTTTCCGGAATATCATGCACTATCAGATAAATCTCCTTGAAATCGTTGTACACCAGCCTGCTCAGCCTTACGAACATGAACTCCAATGGCTCTCGGGAGGAGTAATGTATGCTTAGGCCCTCGGCCGACTGGACCTTGAGGGTTATCGGCGTGGGAATAGCCGGAAGGAAGAGCTCTGCCTTCGTTGGCAAAGCACTATATAGTTGGGCCTGGAGGTAGGTGCGGCCAAGTGTCATCATATTTCCGTTCGAATCGGTGGCAGAGAGTGATATGTTTGCCTGGACACTTCCGAAGCCACCTGAGAAGTCTGGCGAGAGCTCCGCCTCCACTGTAAGGTGCATGCCGGGACGCAGCCCCTCCATGTAGAGGAATATGTCACGATTCTGTATGCCGTGCATGTCCAGCATGAGCCAGTCATGTGCAGGGGAGTAATCCTCCAGGGAGAGGAGTGCCTGTGCCAGATTGGCGGTCAATAGCGAGAAGCTGCCTCTCCTTGGGAGCCCCTCCATGTAGATCTTTGCAGCTATTGCGGTGGTTGCTCCGGTTTGTTTTTCCTTCAGGCAAACCCCATGGGTCCAGTACACGTCATCCAAGGAATAATAATCACCGGACAGCAGGGTTGCGATGATTGTTGTCTTTGTATTTGCCGCGTAACTGAAAGTGACGTTTGTCGAGAACTCACCAACATTATTGACGGTGCCCTCGATTGCCTTGTCAAGTACTTTTATTGCGGTGCTTCCAAGGTTGGCTATTGCAAATACTATGTTGGCAAAAGATAGAACTCCGGATATGTTGGCAACATCCGGCAAGGACAGGTCTGGCACCGAGAGCTCGGACGGGGCGTACAAGTCAATTGTCTTAGGAAGGGGGTCCATTATGAATCTGATTTGTGCGGAGTTGTTGTGATTCACAGTATCCATCATCAGCTTCAAGGGATGCTCCTCCGCCATCTCGATCACGACATGCCTGGTTTCGGCCTCGTACATGATTCTGCTTATATCCAGTATCTCGGCGCTGATCAGGTAATCCTCGTATTCGGTAATTGCGAGGATGTGATTCCCTTCCAATCTCTGTATGTTCGTGTTTGTGATGACCACGCTGAAGCGATCTATCATCTTCCCTGGTGGTGTGAAAAACTCGAAGCTCTCCTCCGACCTTCGGATATATACCCTCCTGGGAATGCCAACCACCTTTGCCTCAATGTACTGGTCACCGGAATATCCAATATATGAAAAGTTCATCTTCACGTCCGCAGTTGGGGTGCTGAAATCGACTAGGTCCTTTTCTATATCTAGAGAAATCCTCTCGGGAAAATTAGACACAGTTATGGAGGCGTTGAAGTCGTTGTGCTCGTCAATGAAATATGCATGCACCTCCCCGCCCCCGATGATGTTGAGGTCGATGTGTGTTTCATCAACACCCACAGTGCCGTTCAGTGACTTCACTCCGGACAGCCGTCCGCTAACAGACATTTCTATGATTCCGGAATCGCTGCCGTCAAAGCTTTCATTGTAGAAGGCAAAATATCTGTCGTACTCGGACAGGACAATGGTTTCGCTTGATAGCCAGAACTCCACATAGATAGGGGTATTCGCATCAATGACTGCATGACCGCCCTCTCCGAGCATACTGAGTATCTGGTCCGGCAAGGAGCTGAAGAGACGGCTTGCCCACCTAAATCTGGAGGTCAGCCTAAACATGATATTATCGACGAGATTCGCGACGAGAGGTACAGAGGTGTTGATCTGGATAGGGATCGCCTCCGGAGGCGGCTCGATATCGAATTCCCCCTCCAGATGCATCTTTAGCGGGACGTCCCTGGCAATGAAGTGAATGTTCTTGAACTCCGCATTTGGAACATCGGAGAGATTGCTCGTGTAAAACACGAATTCATCGGACCGTATCTCCTCTATCAGATTGGATGCCTCATAATCCACCTTTGTAATGTTCTCCTCGCCAGTATCGTTTACCTCGCCATTCACGTCGATCCGGGTCGGCACACCCTTCACATGGCCTGTCATGTACGTGATGTTGGTGGATATATCCCCGTATGTGAAATCCAAGTTTGCTCTGAGTGATGAGTCCCAGTGCGCAACATCGAAGGGTATGGATTCCGAATTCGACTGCAATTCTACATAAATATCGGATGGTATGTTCTGGCCTGTCGAGGCGGGAGTGATGTTCAATCCCGCCCAAAGATACTTGAGTACCTCAGGCGTCTGGTTCCCCTCAGGGAGCCTGTACTCAGCGAAGTTCATGTTAATGTCGGTCCAGCCAAGTGGTGAAGCAGTATATATACGAAACTTGTACGGGCCCTTTGGCTCTGCCAGCGTCCCTTCGCCAATCATGTTCCTCTCGATGTTCTCTATATAAAGATGGGTTGCATGGTACTGTGGCGCGTAGGGGAACTCGAACCCGAGCATGAATAGTGCGGTCCTGCGGGTAGTGCCCATATCGTATGATATTCCTTTCACAATGTATGCCTCAAGGGGTTTATCCCAGGAAACATTGGCAATCTCTATTGTGATTCGGCCGTCAATGGTCGAGCTTCCCAGGGAGAGTGTGATGTCATCAATACGGGGGTTAATTCTCATTGTAAAATCAATGCCAGTGCTATCATCGTTGTCGCCATCCGCATTATCTATATCCACCTCGACCCAGGCGGTTTGATAGCTCGCAGACAGCAGCGAGACAATTGGGTCCGGACGCATCTGGCCCTTTGTCCAGTCTTCCTCGGTTCCGGTGTATGGTGTGTAGACATAGTAAGACAGCGGCTCATTCGTGAGCAGGTCGATTACGGTTGTGAACCTTCCCTCGGGATTGAACTCCTCCGCGGCCTTGAATATATCCGGCAATACTATATGAGGGGGGGTGAGCTTCTGAGTATGGATGCCCTCCAAGGGGTCTGACTTGTTGTTCGGTACTAGAATCATTTCCTCGAGCCTGCCAGACGTCTCGTTTATTACCTGGGGGTCTGACTTGCGGGCTGCGATTGTTTCCTTTAGATCGGCCAGCTCGGTGAAGATCCCATAGTCTGATGTCTCTGCAACCGCTGCGTTGGCAGTATGAGCTGGCAAGATGCTAACTTCGTTGAAAATGAAGATGAAGGTTAGGAATGCAATCATCATCTTAAGTTTGTGTCTGTCGATGCCATTCTCTCGGAATAAAGAGAATATGCCAGACAATAACCGGGCTATGGGTGCTATCACAACTATACAATCATCTTTGAATCTTATTAAACTTTCCTATACAAGTACATTGTTATGTTGAGGTATGTTAGCTATTTTGTTGATTGAATTTGATAGGTTAATTTTTATATGCCTTGAGATATATACTCTCCATAGAGGCGATAGCTATGCCAAGCATATTGAGAAAACCGTTCAAGAGGTTGATGAGGGAAGAGGCCGTGGTCGGGGGAGACAAGTACATTGACCTCGGCGACATCGAGTTTGATGAGATCGAGGATGAGGATACAGTGCTCGTAAAGGTTGCTGAAATCCTCAGATATGAAGACCTGGCCGATCTGGCAGAGTATGTGTACAAGGGCAACATTCTGCTCCTTGATTACACTTCGATATCAAACGACCAGCTCGCACTCAAGCGCGTCATCAGCGAGCTTAAATCCGTTGTTCGTGACACCAACGGCGACGTGGCAGGCGTTGGCAAGAACATGCTCATTGTCACTCCATCCGGAATAAAAGTCGATAGGAAGAAGGTGCGCGGGCCCTACTGAAGAACAAGAATATCTATTGCGTACATGTTTTGCGACGGGGAGTATGTATGTACCTCCCTAGTTGCCATTATTTTTATTTTCTTTTGGATAGACCTGGCCTTTGAAACTAATTGCTCGATTCGAGGCTCTAGTTCCTTCCTTTCAAGGATTTCATAATAATGCAGAGTGGCAAGTCGTTTTGCGGCACCCAGTGCCTGCTCCAGAAAAACGAATGAGGAGTGGGGCAGGTTCATGATGATACGGTTTGCATCGAGTTTAGGGGCCTCTAACGCGGCATCACCTAGTATCGGAGTTATTATCGAGATCTTATTCCGTTCCGTATTTCGCCTGAGGTACTCGATTGCAGTCTGATTCATGTCGATTGCATAAATCCGGCTGGGTAGCGAATGTTTGGCAATGAGAATCGAGAAGGGGCCTATGCCTGCGAACATGTCGAGCACCACCTCTCCCTCACAAACTGCCTGGCACACCCTGTATCTCTCTGTAGCCAGCCTTGGGGAGAAGTAGACCTTTGCTATATCCATCTCCAGCTCGATGCCGTATTCCCTATGGAGCGTTGTCGTCCTATTCTCGCCTGCCAGATGTTCTATGGCCCGGATGCGCTCCTCGCCTCTGACGCCTCTGTCCTCAAAGACGCACTTGAGGGATTTGTTGGCTGCCAGTATAGCCTTGCCTGTTTCATGTTTGTAATCCGCAAGTTTTTCGGGAATCTTGACGAGGGCTATGTCGCCTATTACATCAAAGGATGAGGGAAGAAGATGTTTGAGTCCATCCGGAACCGCTGCGATTTCACGGTAATCCCCCACGCTCTTTTCTATTGTTTGCGCATCCATCATCGCATGTTCGTTATCGGGGATTTCCTCAGATACTGGCAGGAGCACGAAATCACCATCCTCTATGATTTTTATGTTCGTTACCAGCTTGCCACTGCCAAGCAGCCTAAGCCTGAATTCCTCGGCCTTTTCCCTGGGGACCTTTACAAACAGAGCTTGCATTGTGAGGTATATCGGGATATTATGTTAAAATTATTGGTAAGATTTAAATCTGAAATGCAGAGAAGGCTGACGGTGATTTGATGAAAATCGTAATTGAAATGGATGAGGAGGAGATCGTTGAAAACCTCGTAAAGGCCGCAATGAACACCGACAAGGAAGCTGTGAAAAAGCTGTTCCACGGCATCATGAGCGAAATGCTGGCCTCCATGAATCCGGCCCTGATGAAGAAGATAGCTACCAAGTTCATTGACATGGAGAGCGAGGTAAACTACAGAATGGAAAAGAGGACCAGGGATTAATCACCAGGCACTCTCTACGAATTTCCATTCTACTACATCTTTATTTTCAAGGTTGTATAGATTTACTCCGACCGGTGCGAATTCGCCATTTACCCAGTACAGCCAATATGTATTAGATTGGCCATTCTTCACACCGGCTATGGATGTTATCAGATAGGATTTGAAGCTTGGGTAGTAGGATGCGTCCCATGAGAAGTCGATGAGATCGGACGCTGTTTCAAGTTGATCCCATGGCGTCCCGGCCTTGAATGTGACATTCCTGAATTCCCATATCGTACGATTCTCCAATGGCTCCGTACTGATGGGCGTGGGGTCGTTTCCCTCCCATATCGTGGCATTATCGCAGTAGGATTCAGGCCTCGCCCCATAAAAATAGATTACAAGGGTGGTGGTGATCTCATCGGCTGGCTCATTATGGAGAATCGGATATTTGCCAGCATAATTTGCCAGTACGGCACCTGCCAAGATACACGCTCCGAGGAATATGGCTATTGAGGCATTGGATTTTGTCTTAGGGTGCATGTTTACGCCGCCGTAACCCAATAACCAAAAGGATTATAACAATTATGGCCAGGATGATAACGGCTGGTAACCATGTGTCTGATTTTGTTTTTTCCACGCCAGTTATCTCGCTTGAGAAAGTTATCTCGGTTGAGAAAATTGCCGTCGTGCCCTCATCATCTACAATAGTGAGGGTAACAGTGTAGTTGCCTGGCCTTGCATATTTGTGAACTGGATTTTTATTGGTTGAGGTATTGCCATCGCCGAACTCCCACTGCCATGATATGATTGCGCCCCCGCCGTCTGTCCCGATGCCCTGGAAATATATTGTTAAACCATTTCCAGTAGAATTAAAAGAAAAATCAGCCTCTGGATCTCTATATCCCAAACAGTAGAGTTTTCCATTATCACATCCAAAGTAAAGCCGATCGTTAGAGAGAATAGGTGAAGATAGTATGTAATTGTTGGGTGTGGGTGTGAAATCCCATACGATGTTACCGGTGGTTAGATTCAAACAATACAGTTTTCCGTGCTGAACATTTGTCGTGACATATACGTATTCAGAGTTTACGATGGGTGATGATTGAACGCCGCCGTTTAGAGTAGTATTCCAGATCATATTGCCTTCGGAATCTATACATATCACCCCTCCCTTTTGACTGACCAAGCCGTAGCCTACGATTATTTTATTGCCAATCACTGCCGGAGACGATGTGCTGTTCATGACCTTCTTTTTCCAATTGATATTCCCCCATATATCGAGGCTGTAAAGGTGGCCGTTTTTGCATGTGAAGTAAATATTCCTACCCTGTATGGAAGGGGATGATGCGACAGAGTTGTTCGTAGTCCGGTTCCAGAGAATTTTTCCATCCAATTTGTTCAGACAGCAAAGACCATATGGATTTTGCCATTTCAAACTAGTGGAATTGTACTTGCCCATCAAGCCGAAGAATATGCGGTCGCTCCCGATTGCCGCCGATGAGAAATACACAGAGCTTGGGACCTCGACCTCCCAGATTATCGTGCCCTGAATGGAGATCGCATAGTATTTGCCTGCTCCTCCTGAATAATTGTATGTCCCGATATATATTATATCTTCCTCGATTTTGGGTGATGTCGTTATGCCAACGCTACCAGGTTCATCAGCTATCTTGAGGGACCAAAATTCAGTACCGTTCTCTAGCCAGAAGCAGCGCAGGTATCCACCGGTATCCCCGACTACAAGGTTCTCGCCATATAGGGCGGGAGAAGACAGGCTTGATATTGATTGGCTCCACTCTGTTGTGCCGTTTTTCGAGTTTAAACACAACAACCCGTTCGGGGTACTGGAATGATCCCATGTTGTTAGATATATTCTGTCTCCGGCAGTTGCGACCGTTGAGGCAACCTCGGCGCCAGCTAGATCCTTTACAAAGATTGGGTCGTTCCCGGATGTCGAGTGGGATACCCCTGTATTATGATTATCAACCCTGAACGATGTGACTGGATCTGTATTATCAGGCGTTAAAAGCGTAGTGGTGCCAGGCCACCCGAATGCATATGTCCAGACAATCACTAACCCATCCGTACAGTTGATATCGGATGCACCCCCTAGTGAATCCCATCTCCCTGATGTCGCATTCCATACCTTAAACACCCAGTTCGAGCCCGGCCAGTTGCCATGATAATCGTTTATTGAGTTCACTAGTATTCCCCAGCCAAAATCCGTGTAGGTGAAATTATATTCTAGGCCATCGCAAGCCTTCTGGGTTGCGTTAAAGGCGGTGTGATTCGCTTCACACTGGATCGTCATGGCCGAATGTATGCCATCACCGAAATCGAACATTACAGTTACGCTCATCGGCTCGACAGCTGAGTGGCTCGGTGTTAACATTGTTAACACTATGAGCGATATGGAAATAATTAACGCGGGGTATTGTTTCATTTTATCACCATCCAGTAGCTTTACGTTGGATGTATTATCCAGCCTTGCTGCAACCCCACAACTGCGGGTGCCGATATAAAGGTTACGTATTTTGTTTATTGTATACTTAACGAATGATTAATATATAGCCTCAGCGTTACGGGTTCTTGGTGATAACACGAAGTGCATATATTGCAAGTCAGATAACGTTGTCAA
>SDBU01008528.1_pt1 | contig 11635 bp, 8 predicted proteins | sample 2277071 | NCBI WGS metagenome assembly SDBU01 (sample SAMN10397929, study PRJNA504765) | marine sediment metagenome | isolation source: marine sediment core GS08_GC12, 126 cmbsf | place: Arctic Ocean: Gakkel Ridge, Loki's castle | collected 2008 | reverse complement strand
AAAAGGGAATCCTAACGGAGAAAATGTACTGGAAAAATGTGGTTCCCTCTCAAATTGCGGTCGGGAGAGCCAAGGAACGTCAAAGAAAGAGACTAATTAGGGAGTTCCTTACCGATTTAGAGGCCATCACCGCCTTCACTTTCGACCCCACCAAGGGAGAGACAGGCACCATCAACTACACCCTCAAGGAGGCGGCTAAAGTCCGCATTCGCCTCATAGATAGAGCTGACCAGGAGATGATACACCGGGTGCTCATTTCCTACGAGCTGCAAGAGCCCGGGGTTCATAAGATAGAGTGGGATGGGCTAGACGCCAGTGGCAACGATGTGGATCCCCTTGAAGTTCGCGTTAGTATCCAGGCAGAGCCTACCGCCACCAAACTCACCCGGCAGTTAACCGAGATGGCGAGTCTGGTGGGTCACCCTTACGGACATCTTCACCGCCTGCACGACTCAGATAAGTGCGGCTTTTATACACTACAATTTATCGAACCAGCCCAGGGGAGCGTGCTGACGGGAGAGGTCAAGCTGGTGCTTGAGTTGGGGGATTTCCGCGGTTTTGCGGAGGAGGGCGGAGTCGGCATCCGGGGCTACGTGGACAAGACTCTGGTGCTGAATCAGTGGTTGGAGCCAGAGGAAGTGAGAGCCGATTTCCCCTACCTCACCTGGACGCTGGATACCGGTGCCTTCGCCAACGGCGAGCATATCCTGCGTTTGAGCATGTGCGATCACAGCGACCATCCGGGCGTGGCCAGCCTTAAGGCCGAGTTTCAAAACTAAATAACCTGCCCGAGGGCAGGGAAAGGAGAAAGGCCGAGTTTCAAAACTAAATAACCTGCCCGAGGGCAGGGAAAGGAGAGTGAAATTTGCGTAAGTTAAATATCTTCCTGGCAATCTTGATAGTGGGTGTACTACTTGCTCCCAGCGCCGCCTTCGGAAAAGTGGCCGAGGCTTGTTGTGGCGTAATACCTACCACCCTGGTCGCGGATGACCGACCTGATCCCGCCTGCGAGGACGAGGCTGTTACCATTAGCGGGACATACTCAGCCATACGCGGCTGGTCAGGAGAGACCTTCAACTACGATACCGGTATTGAAATCAGGGTCTATGACTCTGGCTTGAATGAGGTTGCTTCATACAATGCAACAATAGCCGGGAACGTGACAGATCCCGGACCTCAGCCCGCGGCCGATAACTACACCTTTTCCTGGGACTGGCTAGGGGGAGCCGCTGGTACGTACGTCTACGAGGTGGTTGTCTGGACCGATGCCGCTGGACGCGAGGAGATCGATGTCATCGGTCAGACAATAACTGTAGAGGACTGCAACGAGGCGCCTGACTGCTCCGGTGCTGAACCCAGCATCAGTACTATCTGGCCGCCGAACCACAAGTTCGTAGACATCAATATACTTGGTGTCACTGATCCTGATGGAGACCCGGTAACCATTATAATCACCAGCATCAGGCAAGACGAGCATCTGGATACATTGGGTGATGGCAGCCACGAACCCGATGGGACAGGCGTAGGCACCGACACCGCAAGCGTGCGAGCCGAGCGCTCCGGCACCAAGAAAGTCCCGGGCGATGGCCGCGTTTATCATATCAGCTTTGTGGCAAGTGACGGTAAGGGCGGCTTTTGCAGAGGCGAAGTGCAAGTGGGTGTACCGCATGACGTGAAGGATATCCCCGTCGACGGAGGCCCTGTGTTCGACTCGACTGGAGGTTAATTAACTCACTAGACCCGACCAACCCGGATGGTAACGGGAGCAGGTGCTAAACCACGGAGGCACCTGCTCTTTATTTTTATAGTTTAAACCTTAGCGGTTACAAACCTGTTAAAAATCAGTCTGAAAGGTAACAAAAAGGTTACAACTTGGTTACAACTTGGTTACACTTGGTTAAATTACCCGACGTGGATTTCACTTGTTTCATTTACCTGTGCTATCCTAGCTTGAGGAAAAGGCATGATGAAAGTTGCACATTTCCTGATGGGAACACTGGTCCAGGTTGAGGTCAACGATGGGAGGGGTGAGTCTGCGGCCGAAAATGCGCTGGCAGAGATGGCCAGGATTGAGAAGCTCATGAGCCGCTTCCTCCCTGCCAGTGATGTATCACGTCTCAATAACGCCTATTGCCAGCCAGTGACCGTAAGCCCGGCAACGTTCCGGGTTATCGAAAAAGCGCTCTCGTTTTCCCGGCTGAGTAACGGAACTTTTGATATCACCGTTAATTCAAGGAATGGAGCCAGCTATAAAGATGTATCCCTGGATGAAGAAACGGGTCAAATCTGGCTAAGAAAACCGGGCATGTCATTAGACCTTGGTGGCATTGCCAAAGGTTATGCTGTGGATATGGCTATCGAGGAGCTCCAGAGAATGGGAATCAGTAATGCAATGGTAAACGCCGGAGGAGACCTCAGGGTGCTCGGTGGCAACTCTCTGAATAATAGCTGGGTAATCGGGGTGCAGCACCCCGGAGCTTATCCCGGACTTCTTTGCCGTCTATCTTTGACCGATAAAGCGGTCGCTACCTCGGGAGATTATTATCGGCATAGCCGACCTGACCTCAGTCACCATCTCATAATAGACCCTCATCGAAACAAACCGGCCAGAGGCAGCCTATCGGCAACTGTTATCGCTAACCGGGCTCTAACTGCTGATGCACTGGCAACGGCCGCCTACATTCTTGGGCCAGACAAAGGTCTAAGTATGATAGAAGGCCTCCCCGATGTGGAAGGTATACTGGTTGGTGAGGACGGCGGCATCGTCTACTCTTCGGGCCTGCAAGCAGATTGGAATGAAAATTATCTGTTTACCGTTAAAGACAGTTCTCAAAGGGAGAAACATGGTTCTCCTCTTGCCATTTTTGTAGGTAGTATGGCTCTTGTCGTCGCTTTAACGCTGGGCTGCCAGAGAGAAGCCGATGTCCAGCAATCCCCTGTACCTGCGGAATCCGTACAGACGGTGACTGAATCGAGAGTTTTTCTCGACGGTACATATCACGGCAAGAATACAAGCGGGGTATTGGTGGAGGTGGCGGTAACTGTGGAATCGGGGCGTATAGCCGATATACAGGTACTGGAGTATAAAGAAATCAGCAGTATACGTGCCGGCCGGCCGACAGAGGTAGAGAAAGAGGCCTGGGAGACCAGCCAGCAAACAGTGTTAGAAACCATCCCCAAGCGAATCATTGAGAAACAGTCTACCGGGGTAGATATTGTCACCGGGGCGACCATGACCAGTGAGACCATCATTGACGCTGTAGAGGATGCCCTGGTTAAAGCCGCGGCTCAGCCCGAAAGCAAAGGGGGTTAAGTAATGCTTACTAAAAAACTGGTAGTTTTTATCGCAGCTGCTTTTATCTTAGCTATTGTGGCTGGCATATTGGCTCTGGTATTTTTTTCTAAAGATAATGATGATGGTGGATTACAGCGCACCGAAGGTGGTGTTACATTGATTGCAGACCCAGCGGAAGTCAATTTAGAAGCTGAAAATCAAATTCACCTGATATTAAAAGTGGTTAACTCCGGGACGGAACCGATATTGGCGTGGGCGCTGGATATCGGCGAGTACCTCTACCTGATTGAAGCTGAACCTGGAGAGCTACTCTATCACAAAGGTGCACCTCACGCCCGCTATGAGGAAGAGGATGAACACGAAGATGAGGATGAGCATGAGCACGGAGATGTGCTGATTTACGCGATACCTATCGAGCCTGGAGATGTTTTCCAGGTGGAGCTTACCCTGCGCGTGCTCTTCGACATCGCGGGGAATTTTGACCCCAATCCTGAGCTAAGACTGTTCTATGCCCGAGGCGCCAAGGACGTCCAACCACTAAGTACCGAAGACCTGCAAACATTTCAGGATAACCTTCTCACCTTCCCTTTCGCTGAAACGCATATATACATAGAGAGATAGAAATGATGAGGTGGAGTCTACTTTGCTTTATGAGTTCTGCTGCACTAGTTAATGACAGAGGTTCTCGAGGCTGGCTTTGCGCTGTTCTCCTCACTTCGGTTCTACTGGTTGGGATAGTAGCCCTCGGTTCTTGTGCCTCGATGAGCACTAATGATGCCGAAGAGGTCCTGGAGGTGGTACAAGAATACCTCACTGCCTTACAATCAGAAAAGCTGGATTTAGCTCGTAGCTATTGGACCGACATCAACAATCCCGGTGGAACTTGGACCTTGGTGGCACGACGGGACATGGAACATGTGACCAAGGGGCACATGACTACTTTTGCTGGGGGTTTTGAGGTTATAAGGTATGAGTTTCAGGCCATTAAAGGCTTGAAACAGCCAATAAGTGTGTTGAAGTTGGATATTCGAGTACAACCAACCGGAAAGATCAAGAAATTAGAGATAGGCTTAGTAAAGATTGACGAGCGTTGGTACATATACTCCATATACCCCGGCAGTTGGTAAAATATCTCGGCTAATCCTTCTCCTCAATTTCTAAATAAAAACTTCTTTACGTCTTATTTCCTCATTTATATTATAACGAATAAAATTAAAAAGGTTCCTTTAATTTGTATTGACAATTATGCAAATGGGACTATAATTGCATTACCTGAGTTTTTGAGCGAAAGGAGGATGAACCATGTACGCACAGTTGGTAATGTTGACACTTGGCCCGGGAACGCGCTCAACTGGGGAGAAGCTAGCCGACCAGTTTGCTCCTGCCCTTAGAGCCCTAAAGGGATTCAAGGGAGTAACATTCCTCGGTGATGAGACAACCGGTGAGTATGGATCCCTGACTCTATGGGAGTCGAAGGAAGACGTTGAGGCCGCCGCTGCAGTCCTGGGGCCTAAATTAGAACAGGCCGTGAGTGGCATCGCCAAGGCGCCACCGACCCGTCGATTTTTTGAGGTGTACGAATCTAAAGCGTAGATTAACGCCTTTTCTTGTCGACATGTACCTGCCGATTATGGTGCTCATATTCAATTCCTAAGGCGCTATTTCACTCAAGAGCGATCGGCTAAAACCATTCCTTTATTGATCGAACCATTTGACGTTTTGTGTGATTAACGTAGAGAGGACTGGTTTGCTATCCTGCTGTCATTGAGAAAAGGTGCTTGCTGACTTCGAGTCTTTAACTGCGATTAGCTATAATTCTTGATCTCTTCAATAATGCTATGTAAACAAGAAGGGAGCCCTTAAGGCTCCCTTCTTGGCAATCTATTACCCTCGTTTCAGTATCTAGAAACTGATGGTGTAGGTTACTCCATCTATGATGATTTCGATATCATCAACGTAAGCATCAGTTTGGCGTACCCAGTTGTCCACCTCTATCTCTAGCTGCAATACCGTTGTGTTTTCACTGATAACAGGAGTGGTCATCTCACTTTCAGGATCACTGGCTACTATACCTGATTTCCATTCTCCAAGCGTCCCAGACGGGGCATTCAGGTCACCGCTGCCCATCTTGGTTACCCAGAAGGTGGTGTTGTCAGTTATGGCGCTGAATCCGTCACCTGAGGTGAGTTCAAAAGTCTGCAGCCATGTGCTGTTATAGCTTATCTCGCCAGCAAGTGTGGCGATTGACTTGGGAGCGCCAACGCAGTTGAGGCTCATTTCTGCGGTCAGCATATCCTCGTTGTCCACAACAGTGTCCTCGTTGCAGTCCAAAGTGATATCAATATGAGGCGGATATCCGGACGCAGCGTAAACCCACCAGAATATAGACTCGATATCACCCAGTTTTGTCTTTTTGGGCATAGGGATCACAGTTCTAGCTTCATGGCCTGCTCCCTCTATCCCTTCGGTCCATAGACGGACTGATTCGTTTACGCTGTGCGCTTGATCATCAGACAATTCTGCAGTAGCATTATCTGACGCGTCCCAGGAGGCTTCCAACTCATCGGGCTCGACAGGCTTAATGGGCTTACCTTTGTCAGACACGTCTAGCTTGATCACGGGCTTGAAAATATACTCACCTTTGCCCGTTTCAATTACGGATTTTTCTCCATTGAAGTCCAGGGTAATCCCTGTGGTATTGTTTTCTGTTACATTAAAATTGCCAACAAGCTTGATCTTGTCGCTAGGTACTTCAGCTGTGTAATTCTCCCCGCCAACTACAATCCTGACTGACTCAACCTCCAAGCGGATTTGTGTGTATTTACCTACTTCCACAATTTGACTGGCAAGGAACTCCTCAATATTATTATCCGCCATGTAAATCAGTTCAAAAGGTGGAGCATCTGTTACATTTATACCGGTCCAATTGCCTCCAGTCTTGTGCACCTCCAAGGTTTTAATGTCTACCCAGACTTCATCCACGTCCGGAGGTGGTGGGTCGGTAACATAGACTTCTAGCATGCCGGTCCCTAGCGATAGATCACTAGTCAGAATAGGTTTTTGGATTGGTGAAGGTGCTACGGGGGAAGGTTTTGGTATGGGTGAAGATGATGTTACAGGAGATTGCGATGTAGGCGGTGGTACCGTCACTGCAGGTTCTGGTGTGGGTGCTGTGATTGCAGGTTCCGGTGTGGATGAAGACATTTCCGGTGTAGCCGGTGTGCATCCAGCAGATAGTAACATCACAAGCGTGAGTGGAATCAGAATAATAGACAGCTTCTTCATTTTTGTACTCCTTAACTTAGCTCTGTTTGGATACTCCTTATTTAGTATCACAACTATATATAACGTAATATTTCGATATTAGTTACTATAATTATATTATCAAAACAGACGTGGTGGAATAGTACTTTTTTGCTATTACTAATCATTATGTCGGGCAACTGGACTAATTAACAATCGCATACACGGTCTGTAGTTGCAGATGCGAAAAACACGATAACCGAAAATGATGAAGGTAATAACTCCCTTGCAGAGAAATTCAATTGCTCAAAATAGTTCCTTTTTCACCTCGTGGCTTCACGTCTAGCCTTCAGGCGTGAAATTCGGCGGACCTTTTTTATTTAATTAGTAGTTAATATTACTGTCCTTAGAGGCTAGCTTCTTTTAGTAATTTTGACTTTATTGTAAGCATTGGTAATAGAACTCTTATCATCAGCAAGATCATGGAATTCTTTTACTGTAAGAACTCTGGGAATGGTATCTGAAATCCAATAACGCGTATCCCTACTGGGAATGAACTCAACGAAAGGGCTAACACCAACAGGTAAAATATAATCATAAGGAGATATGTCATAATTAGTACCGACTGGGTTTAATGCTAACCACGAGGCTTTTTCATCAGCTTGGGAAATAGATAGTTCAACAACATTATCGGTTCTATGTTTTATTGAGTCAGGATCACCTCGATCAAAACCTATCGATTTCCACACAACTTTACACTCTGCGATTATTAAATATTTTCCAACAGAAAATGCATAGTCAACTTGGCGTTCTTCCCCATTGCTAGCTTTGCAAGAGTTAATTGGTAGTACAGATGGGTGTTTTTTAACAGCTTTTTCGAGGGCGTCACCTTTAAAGTTCTGGTCTGGTATCTGCACGCCTAGGAAAAGATCATAAAGTCTTCTGTGTATCCAGGCGTAGTCTATAATGTATTTGTTGCTCTGAATGGGTAGGAACAAATTATGTGGACCAGAATACGATAACCCTATATCATCTCGTTTGGTTTCATTTAACTCCCAAAACTTAAAGGCAGATAGAACATCGTTACTACTGATACTGGACTCTTCAATTTTTAACAAAACACATGCGTGAGGAATACAATGGTTAATTTCATCTATTAGTAATTCATAATTGATTGGACCTTCGTAAGCTCTTTGATGGAATTTCGTGAACGCCGAAATACCAAAATTACTCCATATAAGTAATATGCGAATTAATATAGCAGCAATAACTGCCAGCACTGCGTCTAACGATATACCATACTTTTCCTTGAAAGGAGCCGCAAAAGGAAGGTGGGTATTTCTATAATTTCTTAGATTGAATGGGAACCAAACAAAGTTAAAGGTGAATTCAGAAGGAAATTTAATTTTAAACATTGATAGCAAGAGTTTTTCATAATCCTTAGCAGTAACTTTCCCTAAGTTATAAAGTGGTAATAAAACTCCTCCAGTTGATTCAAGATCATTAAGGTTAGAAAACTCTACTCCAGTTGCGGTATGCGATAAGCTTGATTGTCGCTGGTCATAATTAATAACTAAGAAATCAAGGTCATCAGAGCGTTCATCATGAAAACTATCTGGTGGTCCACAGACCACTAACGGAGCACCTTTCCCTATAGTTCTTAGTGCTGCAGCGGTCCGCCAGATCTCATATGCTAGACTTTCGAGTTCATATTGATGCTGTAAATCAATACTTGTGAAATTAGTCAATACTAGCTGATTTCCCTGCGCAATAATGTTTCGCTCAATTTCGAACTCCTCATTTATGAGTAGTCCGCCAAGAACTTCATTAATAGGTATGGATTCACTTTCTGCAATTTTTTCACATAAGCTAAATCTCGCATACTTTTGAAATGCAGCCTCAAGCACAGCTCTCGTTAGACCGATAGTAGCAGGTTGTCTATCTCTTCCAATTGGACCAGGAGATAACCGTCTATAAAGATGCAAGCAATAGGCTAAAGAGTATTGTTTTATATATCTACTAAGTTCAGATTCGACACTTACTAGATAGCTATTCAGTAATTCTCTCGCTTTGGCCTTGTCATAAATATCATCTGGAATTAATTTCCAAAACCGATTGCGTATAGGATGTGGGGAGACAAGTGCTTCCTGCGATTGCTTGATATTTTGATGCATAAGGTAAAATGGTCGTTGATAATAGTCAAGAAGGGCGAAATCATAATTTTCCTGTTTCTTATTTTTTGCCATCTTAATACCAAATTCCAAAATATTTCACATATTATATCACTTCACAATCATCCTATTAATTAAACCTGAGAAATAAAGGTCCGCTGAATTTCATGCCTGAAGACTAGGCGTGGGATCATTGAGTAAAAAAGGAATAATAATAAGGGGGTGTCTCAAACGAAACGCCCCCTTATTTCACTGTCGGGAAACCAGGCATTAAGCCTATTTATTGCCCTTACCCTTTCCGTTACCCTGTCCAAGGTTAGGATTATCATTCCCGCCACCCTGGTTGTTACCTTGTCCGGGATTTGGATTATCATTCCCGCCACCCTGGTTGTTACCTTGTCCGGGATTTGGATTATCGTTCCCACCACCCGGGTCGCTGCCCGGTCCGGAGTTAGGGTTATCATTCCCGCCGCCCTGGTTGTTGCCCGGTCCGGGATTTGGATTGCCATTGCCGTTACCTTGGCCCCCGCCTTTTTCCGGCTTGGAGCCCTCATTTGGTTTTCCCTTACCTTTTGGTGGGACTATTCTCACGGAATCGGTACCGGTTATTTCAATACCATCAATAGTCTGACCCGTCAGTATGGCCTCAGTATCCTCCGCCTCCAGTCCAGTATCTTGAGTTCTGAAGTGAAAGATCATATCCATGTCACCATCATCGTCAACGTCCTCAAGGGCATAGTGAACTGGCTCAGCCTCAGAGCCTGTTCTTCCAAAAAGGACTGTAGTTGCGTTGACACTGGCCGCATCGAAGCTTCCGTCGGTTAATATAGCGACTGGAATTACACCATTGCTTCCAAGATTAATGCTATTTGGATCGCTGCCAGGTTTGATGTCGATTGCGGGGGTGGCGTTATTACATGGAATCTCATTGACTGGATTACCGGAGATGGTGCCCAGAAGAGTGTTGCCACACTCGCTGTTAAAAGTCCCCTGGTTATCAAAAGTCCCAATCGTATTATCGAAAGTTCCGAAGTTATTGAATGTGCCTTTGTTCTCGATTTTCGCTTCATTCGTTACCGTGCCGTAGTTGTTGAAGACAGTGTTGTTGATGAACCTGGACCCCATGGTGCTTAAAGTGTAAGTGATGTTAATCATGCCACCGACGTCGTTGTTAAAAGTGCCAAACTGAAGACTGATCTGTGCATCATCAATGTCTCCGCTGTTGTTTATGGTTCCAGTGTTCGTGGAGATGCGAACAGTATTCATCGTCCCATTGTTGTTCAATGTAGGGTATGGGACTATCATCGTACTCCCTCGAACAAAAACCTCAAGGACATTTAGAGTACCGTTGTTGATAATAGTGCTCTCGTCTGTTAAGCCGCTCATTGATGTGACTAGAATCCTAGAAAGCGGACTCAAGTCCACCCCTTCGACTACACCATCATTGATTAGCGTACCGCCATTGCTGACGGTAACAGTCTCATTCGGACCGGGCGCTAAAAGAGTAAGTGTGACGCCGTTATCGATCCTCAGTGTTGTCCCATTGCCGTCAATCGTTAACTTACCGACAAGCGTAAAGTCGGTATCTAAAACGACCTCACCGGCACTGCCCGAAATGGTAATGGTATCGCCGGTCTGCGGCAGTGTATCGCCACTCCAGTTCTCTGGCGTCGACCAGAGATCGTCGATACCCCCACCATCCCAGGTTCTGCAGATCCCTAATACCGGGTTGCCTGAAAAGGAACCATCGTTAATAAAGCTGACAGAGCAGACGGCTCTTATCTCGCCGTTATTGACGATGCTGCCCTGATTGTTGATAGTCGTATTTTGGCCTGGAGTGATTCTTCCATTGTTGGTTAGGGTCGCGCCACTCTGGATGACTAATGTCGAGGTTATTGGAGGTCCAGCGCTATTCATTAGCGCCAGTCGACCGTCTATAGTAATATCCATATTGACCGTAACAGTGGTATCCGCTCCATCTACAATGTTTATAATTATGTCGTCGGTCGATGCTGGTAGTACGTCACCACTCCAATTGATAGGATTGGACCATAATCCATTGCCCGAATCGTTATCCCATAGTGCACCCTCATTCGAAATCGGATTGCCTAGTAAAACACCGGTGTTGTCGAAAATGCCAATAGTACCTTTACCAAAATCAGCAGTATTGCTAAAAGTCCCGCTCGTATTATCGAAAGTCCCAAAGTTATTGAATGTACCGTTGTTCTTGATGGTCGCTTCATTCGTTACCGTGCCATAGTTGTCGAAGACAGTGCCGTTGATAAACCTGGACCCCATGGTACTTAAAGTGTAAGTGGTGATAATCGTGCCACCGCTGTCGTTGTTGACAATGCCAAACTGAAGACTGATCTGTGCATCATTTATGTCTCCGCTATTGTTTAGGGTTCCAGTGAGCGTGGAGATGCGAACGGTATTCATCGTCCCATTGTTGTTCAATGTAGGGTATGGGACTATCATCGTACTCCCTCGAAGAAAAACCTCAAGGACATTTATAGTACCGTTATTGATAATAGTGCTCTCGTCTGTTAAGCCGCTCATTGATGTGACTAGAATCCTAGAAAGCGGACTCATTGATGATGCACAGATCAGTCTTCAGTTTGGCATTGTCAACAACGAAGTCGGTGGCATGATTAACATCACTTACACTTTAAGCAGCATGGGGTCCAGGTTTATCAACAGCACTGTCTTCGGCAACTATGGCACGGTAACGAATAAAGCGACCATCGTGAACAACGGTACATTCAACAACTTCGGGACTTTCGATAATACGAATGGAACTTTTAGCAATACTGCTGATTTTGGTAAAGGTACTATTGGCATTTTCAACAACACCGGTATTTTCCTAGGCAATCCGATTTCGAATGAGGGTGCACTATGGGATAACGATTCGGGCAATGGATTATGG
>SDBU01008527.1_pt1 | contig 11635 bp, 3 predicted proteins | sample 2277071 | NCBI WGS metagenome assembly SDBU01 (sample SAMN10397929, study PRJNA504765) | marine sediment metagenome | isolation source: marine sediment core GS08_GC12, 126 cmbsf | place: Arctic Ocean: Gakkel Ridge, Loki's castle | collected 2008 | reverse complement strand
TGCAAAAGTTATTTCGGCAAGAAAATTAGGATATAAAGTTTTATTGTGGGACGGTGAAGAGCTATTAAAAAGAGGCATTATAGATAATGCTGGAGACACGGAGATCAACAGAAAATATAAAAACTACTATGCCAACAGGCAAGGAAAGGAAGATTTAACATAGTAGTTTTTGGAAATAAAAAAAAACATTCGATTTAGAGATTTAGGCGAAGGAGGGTTACATTATAATGGGAAATCTTAGAAGAGGTTGGGAAGTCCAACTTCAAAACGGTGATATATTACAAGAGGGACAAGTCGAGTGGAAGAAAGTACCTAAAAGGTATATAACTCGGTTGTCCCTTTTTTACGATGGGCGCTCATGGCACTTAACAGAAAAGGAGGCATACTTTGTTAAGTATAGAGCGAGTATGGTTCCCGGAGTTAAAGAAAGTTTTCGAATCGAAAAACGTACAATTGGTTATTATGATGGAGCCGATAAGATTTGCTATACGGTTGATGAAGGGACAGGTGAATTCAAATTAGAGGTTATAAATGGTAGATAGAGATAAAACAAAAAACGTATGTAAATATTGGGCTACTATTGAACCAGGAGTGTGTAGTTACTGGAGTTCCACACTCACAAAATGTACTTTTGAAGGCACATCTATTGATTCTGCCGGCAATAATACTCCGCGTAAAGCTTCGAGATATCCATATTGTAATTTAATTGGTACAGCTGAAACATGTAGTGACTATAATGGTACAGGTACAGAGCGAAGGTGTGTTTTACCTGATCCATTTAGGCATGTTTGTAATAGAAGAACCGGAGAAAAATGGGTTGTGTTAGAAACTCCAGAGCAGCTTGATGAAGAGGGGGCTGTTTCTACACCAGCAGTCTGGACGTTTGATGACATTAATGTGTATAATAGTGGTGCTTGTGATGGCGCTGGTACAGCCACAACATGCTCTGGTTACTCCACACAACATTTAGGTTTTGGTAGGTTAAAGCCAGAACCCATACCGGATGATTTACAGGCTAGGCTTGATGAGCCTTGGACTGGATTTAAAACAGAAGAAGAGTTGGGGTACAGGCTTCCTTTATCTTTTGATGTTTGGAATGCAAGAGCTCAATTAAGTAGGTGTTATTGGTGGGCCGGAGACCCAGAAGAATTCTCTATAAACGAATCTATGGGGTATATTAATTCTATACCATTTAAATGTGTTAGTACAGACGAAATAACCGATCAGTTCCAAAACCATAGATTTGATCCTATAGGTAGGTATATACCTCCTTGTAATGGAGCTCACGACGAGTGTCCTCGTTATACCGGGGTGTGTTGGCAGTATTGCATAGTAGATAAAATGCAGGAAGGAGATAAAATTCTTGCTGAGCAGATATTAGAGCTTAGGTATCATCTAAGGAAAGAAACATGGGATTCGGATGTATACACTAAATCTTTTATACACCCACATATATTTTCATGGACGGGCTCTGATGGTATTCATTATTCTTTTACAAGCGATGGTAGTATAGATCCTGATACTACTATAATAGATACTATTGAGACCTATCAAGAAAATTTTGAATATTTGGATATAAGTTACAAAGAAGTGCCTTTATCTCAAGGAACTCCAGCTCAATATGGAAAGTATATGTATCCAACCTTGGTGGAGGAAGTAAAGGATTTATACCTCAGACCTATTATTAGAAATGTTTTTGATACTGATGAAAATGGTGATAATGCTTTTGAAGTGACTGATTTTGATCAAGAAGAGGTATTAATTCTTGGTGACGTTTTTTGGTATAATACAACCACATACGGTATAAATCTTAATGATCCAGAAATTATAGAGGTTATGCCTAGTAGAGATATTTTACTTGAGTATGATAGTATGGACGACATAGAAGCGTCGTTGGGGGATATATTTAATGGTTTTTATAACAAATTAAATTACTTTTTAACAAATTTAATAGCTTACGCCCCAGAAAAAATGATTGTTTCAGAGCTTGGGTCTATAGAAAACATGTTCTATATACCGATGACTGCTTTTTTTGGAGAAAATAACATACTCGTATTAAATAAAGGTAGTGGAAGATGGGAGTTTGATAAAATAAAAGTTGTAAAAAAGCTATGTGGTGGTGTTATAGGTCAAACAAGATTTGAATTATTAGGTAATGGGGCTATAGACAGACTGCCTTGGTATGAAAATAATTTCTATGCGCAATCAAACAATAATGGTTTAATTCAGTTTGGTTTTTTTACATTCGGGGGAGATAATGTTAGTCAAAATGCTAATGCTGTAAGTTATGTATATAATGATCATTTTACAGATGTTATAGAATTAGATCCATTAAACCCAACTGATGGCACAACATACCATCAATCATATAGATTATATAAAGTCACTGCTTATAGTACTGTTATAATGAGTGATTCTAATATGAAATTTCTGGGAAATGCAGGATATATTTTATTAATAATTCCAGACGCTGATAAAAAACTGAGCAATATTCATAGACCTTGGGAAACAGATAGTAGTATTTATTTGAATGTTATTGATACTAATGGCGACACACAGAGTATAGAAATGGAGGTGTATGAAAAAGGAACCCCACGTTTAGAGGTCAATCAAATAATAATTAGACCAAAAAACACAACAGATTTTTCTCAACCATGTAGCGCTACTATTACATTTTCAAAGATATATGTATATGAAAAAAGAAGTTTCGGAGAGACACCAACAGCAGACGAATATGTGGAAGTAGCTGATCAGACTTTAGGGGACGATGATGTGTTAACTCATTGGGGAGAAGAAATAGAACTTACAGAAGAATCAGGAACATATAGTTTAAAAAAATTTAATAACGAACCAATGTTTATTTCTGTAGTTTACAAAGGCGAAAACGGTCGTATAAAAGGAATAACAAGAACAAAAATGCTCACTTGGGTTAGACAGCCTTTTTGCAAAGATGTCGAGATTTATTATGCGTGGGCCGCTGATTATGAAGAGTATGTGTTACAACCAGAAATGGATTGTTATTGGGATTTAAAAAAAGACGGTAATCGAAGAAAAGGCAGAGCACAGAAATATTATTCTCCTCCTTGCGGAGATCATGATTATCCTAATTGGGGTTCTTCTGCACCTATGTGGTATCCATATAACGAGTGCCCTAGTAGTGCAAACTACAACATAGTAACTCAGTTTACAGAGAATGATATCACAACCATTGAGCAATTCGATGGTGAACATGGAGTTCATGGATCTTTCGATATGAGAATGATGGGACCAGATGATAAATATGGATATACTTGTGATAACCATGCAAGACTACCAAATTGTTCTTGTGATTGGTCGTTTTGTAATCAAGAAAAAATAAGCGCTAATATATTTGTTGGTTACGCAAGATATAGAGGTGGGCTGACCGCAGTAGATGTAGCTAAATGTACTAAAGAGGGGGGCGAAATGCCCAAATTTGGTAATGTTTATCGTAATTTTTTAAGAAGTTATAGAAGCATGGATCATATATACTACTATAGAATAGATGGTACAAATATTGAAAGAACAGATAAATGGGTACCTATGTATGAAATGTATTCTAAGTCAAATGTGACGGAAGGCATTGATGACTACCCATTTAAACTTTATACTAAAGATTATGATTCTCCTTTTATACACCAGGGAGGTTTATTAATAGCAAATAATTCTATAGAGGGAGTAGATATAGGAGAAACTATAGATTATACTAATAGATTTAGATTTGAAGATGTGATGGAGGCTAAAAGTACAACACAAGGTATATTGTATCCATACCCACGTAATCCATATAATGTTGGATCATCTAACACATTAATATCTTGGTTTAAATATAAAGACTATAAATTAGATCCTACAAAATCTATACATTGGGTATGGCAAGAGATTTGGAGAGTGTTGGAGCGATATAGTTTATTATTGTCTAATTTTTTGACTGACGAAAATTATGAAGCAGAGCAGGAAGCGGCCGGAGGCCCGGTTTATAATGTGCCATATCAAACGACAGAAGAAAACGGTGTTGTTGGTCGACACATGTTTTTGGATATAGACCATCCTACTTACTTATATAATGCTGAGTTAAAAGAACACAGGGCTGTATGTGAAGAAGGAGAACATGAAATAAAAATAGTTCCGTGTGAATTAAACAATGAGAACAAAGTATATTTCTTAATGCTGTTAGATAATGGTCCATTTAGAATTTTTGATTTGGATGGTAATTGGGCAACAACCAACCCAAATGTGGTGTTTGGTGATGCTTATGATGGTTTTGTTGATGATTATATAGCTTTGTATGAATCATGCTCTGATTCTGTTTGGGATCAGGATGTAACTTTATACGAAGAAGGAACACCAATAACCACTACAGTAGCAACCTCAAAGGCTGCAGCAAGGTCTGACGAAAGGGCATTGGGTTTATATGATGATGTAGGAGATGCTATAGAAAATTTTTATCAGAGGGGATTAAATATTGTTTTAAACTCTAGTCTTTTTTCCAGACTTCCATATAAAGTCATAGAGTATGATAAGGTTGTGGATTTTAGTATGAATAATCCTCCAAATACTGGACAGTATTCGATAATGAATGCAGATGAATTTTATCCATATACAACCTTGGTCGGCGGTATTCTTTATGACGTAGACGATGAATCAAATAATATAATATTTGACTTTGTGCCAAATGATGATGATGAAAGTATTAAAAGAGTCATAACCAAAGTTAAGATAACATTTAATATTGGGGCAGTACAACCAGTAGAATACGATGAGAATTTTCCAGACATATGGGCAGGGGAGTTATACCATAGACCAGAGCTAGATATATATAAAGGGGATACTTTAACTAGTTTCTCCTCATTATATAATGAAACAAACATGATTTTATCCACAAGAGAAGATGGAAGCCCCTCGTTTTATGAGGTTGAGTATGATTTAGATTTTGAGATAGGAGATTTAGAAAATGCCTATAGATTTTTAAAGTTATCGTTTCGGTTTAACCCTACTGATGATGAAATAGATGAGGCTGGAGTAACTTCTTATTCTGCTGTGTGTACCCATAGTGTAAAAATAGAAAGCATTAATTTATATACTATGGAGTTAATAGAGGCAACTGAGATTATAAATACTTATGAAAGAAAATATAATGCCTCTTATGGTACTTATGGTGATGTTCCTCCGCATGGTACTGATAGTACTGGTTCTTTATTATATCCAATATCAGGGGATGGGTCTACAGTTTACCAGGATGATTATCTACATGGTGTTATAGGACTAGATAATAGTGACGGTGAGCTTACAACTATGAATAAATGTAGAGGTCGTTTGATGGATGCTGTCATAGAAGATAAGAGACAAATTCCCGGAGGAAATGTTTACGACTGGGAGGCGGAACAAAAGAAAGTGCACGATGCTACAGCGATTAGCCAAGGAAATACTACTATCGTTTTAAAGGGATCTTTGCCTCCAGATTTAAAAAGAAGATTGTCAGAACTAAACATAAAGGTTCCGGATTGGGAAGGCAGGTCTTGTAATTTTCTTAGCACTATAGTTAGGCCTTTGGCATCTATGTTAGTCAAAGACACTTATAGTCCGTGTGGTCATGAGTTTTTTCATGACGCAGACACACTAAATTTGGATGAGGTAGAAAGATGTGGTTATGGTCAGTGGAGATATGATGTTTTTGATTATGCTTGGAGAAATTTTTGTACTGGATCTCAGTACGGAACTCAGCTGGATGTTTTAGATGTTTACGCAAAAGGTGTTATTGGGGTTTTGTATGGAAGGGAGATGTTTCAGAAATTTTCTGTTAGATATACGCCAGAAACTGAATCTGCCCGAACTACTGCAGAGATTACATCTTTAGCTATGCCAATCAATGTTAAGCCTTTTATTTAGGAGATATTATGTTTGAAATTAAATGTGAAAGATGTGGAAGTAAAGTAATTCCGGATGAAATGTCGACAAGAGATGAATATTTAAAAGATATGAGTTATACGGTAGATGTAAATGGTAAGCTATTGGATTCATCAGTGCAACAATATTTAATTTACATGTGCATTAAATGTGGTGAGAGCTATAAACTCAGTCATAAAGAATGGGAAAAGAGATTCAGAAAAAAAATAGCCGAAGATACAATGCATGTTAGGAAAGCAGAAGCATTTAAGAAAATGAATCCATATATAATAGATCCAGACAACGGTCTTGAGTTTTGCGGGCAATGTGATGGTATAGATAAAGAAGGACATTGTTATGTTGATATTATAAAACAATGCACTATGAGGAAATAATAAATGTCATATAATTTCTTGAGAGATGCGAGATCAATATCTAATTCTTATCTATGTAGATATGATGCTTTAAATGGATATAACAGCGATTTTAAAACCAACGGTGATGTGGATGGCTGGGATGTTTATTATAATACATATTTATATGGATCATGGAATGGCGTTCTTTTTGGGACAGCATTTGATCGTGCTCCTTATATAGGAAGAACGGTTTCTTTTTCTTCTATTGAAGCAGAGACTTATTATTATGTTAAAATAATGATGAAACTAACCAATAACAATACACATAAGGTTGTTGGTGGTCTGACTACAGGTAAAATAAGATGGACTACAATAGAAGATGACACATGGACCGCAGATAAAGAAATTGAGTTTGATATAGTATCCGATAATAAATGGAGGTTATATACTATAAGTTTGGGACCTGCCTCCAAATGGGTTGGTTATGTAGATAATTTGAGAATATATCCATTTATAGATGGTTGGTCAGGGGATCAGTTTGCTATAAAATTTATAAAAATTAGTTCATTGGAGGATTGGACTTGTGCTAATACTCAGTGTTCTTATTACACGCAATACGAACACAATTGCCCTGGGGCAGGTATACGTGGTAGTTGTGAGGCTGGCACTTCTAAAACAAAATATACCACTATCTCAGGAATAAACGATAGGCTTACTGTTAATATAGATTATTACGGTGATGAGACATTTGAGTTGGGTAATAATGAAAATGTATCAGGAATAGAGATGTCAAAGATTATTGGTAGTAGATTGAGCACTTTGAATATAGGAGGTTATTCCTATGTGACTGTGGAATATTCAGAGGAAGATAAAATTAAAATAACTTCTGGTACTAATAGTAGTCTTAGTAGTGTAGTAGTAGATAGTAATTCTACTGCTGCTACCGCTTTAGGATTTGACACATCGAGCCTAATAACAGGAACCGAACCAGCAACAGGGTTTGATTACGCATCATCAAGGTTACTTACAGCGTCTGAAATAAATAAACTTATTGATGGTGACAAGGAGAATTTTGCCTATATTCATGATCCAAGGCAATATAATGTAGAGGGGGGTAGGAAGGATTTCAATCAGATAGGAACATCTGTGTTAACATATGACATACATGGTGGGACATATTTTGATTCTATCCATAACAGAGGAAAAACACTTATAGATTTGAATCACCCGTTTAATAACAATGGCCGGGTAAAAACTATTTATGTTTATGGTAAAGCCTATAGTGGGTCTAAGATTAAAATATGTAGACCGCACTCTAATGGTGAGTTCACTGTAATTCATTCGTTAGATGTGCCACAAGAAAATCCAAGCAAAATGTACACAGCTATGCCAGTAAATTCAAGAATAGATTGTGATATATTGGTAAATAAAGGGGATTATATTGGAATCTATGATATGGATATATATGTTGGTAAGTCACTGGGAGGTGTTCCTGATGCTACGTATACCCAATACAATGGTCAAGCTTCCGGAAGATTTGATCCAGGCAAGCATTATTCTTTTGGTGTGGCTGGGTTTGCTATTTATGCTAAAGGGGATAGATGGCAGACTAACACCATTCTTGATATAGATCTAAACAATAGGGTAAATATAGAAAGAGTGAATGTGTATGGGTTGGAAAGAGGTGACTATTTTGAATTCAATATAATGTCGTGCTTAGATGTTGATTGGAGTGTAGATGTGTTTGGAGAAACACATGGACATGGTGGGTTTAATTGGTGGCTTGGTGAGCCTTGGTTTGATACCCACACCAATCTCGCAATAGGTACAGAATGTTTAGCAGACATGATAGTAACTCCAGATAATGGAAACGCCGGTGACACTTTACAATCTGATGTTGGAACTCATGCCTATTTTTATGTGACCGGAGATGCAGAATGGTTGTATGAATGGGAGTGTGACAGTAAGCATGAATACTGCTGGCCTAATATACCAGATAATTTAGTTGGTTATGATTTTGATCCAATAACATTCACTGTTTATTTTCCAAATGAATTTACTACAAGAATACATAAATCAATAATGCATTTTAAGGAAAGAGGTAATTTTAGGAGTTTTGCCTTATCTTATTATTTAGGTAAGTATAATTCTACAGGAAATGCTGATATAGATACATTTAAATATATACCAAGTTTTAGTTCGGTAACATTAGACAATATAGTATATAACTCCACAAATAACGAGGATGTCGAAGATTATATTTTCCGAAATCCATGTAATAGCAGACCATCATCTTCTAACCAGGAAGCATACTTAGCATCTGTAAATGCTGACTGGACTATAATAGAGCATGAATTCACTGAGGTAGAGACAGGTGGTTTTAGGATACACTGTGATGAGCATTACAGTACCAAAATAACCGAACTAGAATTGTATAGCAAACTTGAAGCAGATTCATCTTTAGCGGATAATGTGATAATGACATATTCTGATTATGGAGACACCTGGGCTACTACCTCATTTGAAACAATTAACAATACGAAAATAAGTTCTTTTGTTGGTGGTTCTCCCAGATACATAAGATTAGAAATAGATTCATCTACAGAATTTGAATTAAATGAAATAGAACTTCTTGTTGGAGATCAATTAAAATTAGAAGAATGTGAAGACGTGGTGCTGCTTACTGAATCTAAAAGAAACGCTGTTAACGCGTCTAAAGCCCTTATTTTAGAAAATATATATGATAAACCATTTGATTTATATGTTGATTTACCAAAAGAGACCTCAGGAACAAGCTCAGGTTTAATTTTTTGGAGTAAGTTGGGGTCTATGGATGAAATCCAAGTTCCGGAAATTGGACCGACTTGTAGATTATCTAAAGCGGAAGATTATCAGATAGCAAATGATAACGCACAATGTGCTATAAATGATCCTTGTTATGCATTGAAGAATTTAGTTCATAATAAAGAAGCGTATCACAATAGATATGATGAGGGATGGACCTACCATGGAACTTTGTCCAGTGGAACATCAATAGATTTTTCCAACTCCGGCGGTAAAGATCTTAGGGTATCAGAATTTACATTTGATGATGCTCTTTATTCTGCTCAATACTGGAAATTTATATCCACTAATGGCACAACCAGAGGAACTATAAATTCTATATATGCTTTTTATGATGATATCCCCATTGAAATAGAAATAATATACTATTTGAGTACTACTGGGGCAGCAAGTCAAGATGACTCGTTGGTATCTTACGGTGTTGATATAGAAATTACTGATTATAATGATGATTTTACTGGTACTAATGGAGATTTACCTGATGCTTCAAAGTGGGTTGTAGACCCACCAGCTGAAATTTATAATAATAGGCTTAAATTGGAAGCATCTTCTAGTGATACTTATAGTAGTGTTTCTAGCACCTACACGCTTAAAGGCGATTTTGATATTCAGAGTGATTGGTATTTGATTACTCATCCAAGTACTGATAGTTGGATGACCTGTATGCAGATAAACTCTTCTAATACTAATTGGATATATAGAATGGAGCGTATATATACTTATCCAGCCTATGGCGGTCATTATAGATGGGAACAGAGAAACGCAGCTGGTACATGGTCTAGTGGTGGACAGATGACTGCCTCCGGTGCCAGCGGTAAGTTTAGATATACTAGGGTCGGAACTACTATTACAGTATACAATTGGGTAAGTGGTGCTTGGTCTCAATTTAAACAATGGACAGGGGCTAACGCAGTAACTGACGATGTTACAATTCAATTGTTTGCTTATTCTGGTGGTAGTAAACCTACTATAGAAATTCAATGGGATAATTTTGTTATTAATAAAGGAATAATAACAGTTGATGGTTTTGGGTTTAAAATACCGACAAATGATCTAGTAAATAGAGTAAAATTTTTTCATACAAGTTCCGCGTTAGTCAATGTTGCTGCTTATATAAGTCCCGATAATACTAGTAACTATTCTCTTGTAGATGATAATATTACTGGTAATTTAAACATAGTAAAAAATAATCAAACATACTATCAATACTTTGCTATAGATTTGGAGAAAAGGCATGATTTAGAAATAATAAGAAATTATGGTACTGCCTCAAATAAATTGTTTCTAAGTACAAGTAATTATGTAGATTATTCAAATACAAATACATCCAGTGTGGGTAGTGTTGTGTGGGATAATAGCACAAAAGACGACGCTCGTTGGGTAAGAATAAAACTATCTTGTAGTGACGGGACGGTTAAAACAATAAGAAAGCTAGGTATATATCCTGATATAGGAGCGGCTTTCTGTATAGGCGGAGGTTATAATTGTGAGTGGGAAAGCTTAGGGCCTACATTGGCCGGATATGATCCTTCTGTTAATGTGGTATATGGCGCTACAGTTACTGGTACTAATAGTTATTATCATACTTTTTATCCATCCAATGCTGTAGATGGTATTTTCGATGACTATAGTACAGCAGCTGCCTGGGGATTTAAAACAGAAAACGATGAAGATCCATATCTAGAAATGGAATTTGATGATGTATATACTATAGACAAAGCTGTGCTGTTCCATGGATTAGACCCAAACGATGACCGTTACATGAATGTAAACTATAATCTAAAAACTGCTTATTCAAGCTATAGTCCCGGAAGCTTGTCAATAGCACATGGCAGCCCCCAATATAATAATGGGGCATTAGAATTTAATGGCAGCACAGATTATGTAACAGTTGAGTATATAGATGGACTGGATTTCGGTAATAGTGATTTTCAGATAAATGTAAGAGTAAGAATTAACGCTTTGGGAGGTACTCAACTAATACTTCAAAGACCTATGCCAGTAGATGGTGATGGAACTGATTTAATTAGTATTCGTGTAGATAATGCTACTAATAAATTTAGAGCTTACGCGCTAAATAGCAGCGAGAGTGTTATTGTAGATGTTTATTCCACAGATGCTGTAGTTCCTGGTGTTCTATATGATGTCGCTTTTGTGAGGGATAATTATACTTTTAGATTATTTGTTAACGGTATTCAAGAAAGCAACTATTATTCAGAGCAGTACATAGATAACTCTGAAACGCGTCTTAATATAGGAGCTGACCCTGTTGATGGTGGTTATATTGATGGAACTATAGAAGAACTAAAAATAAGTACTGTGGTTACATGGAGTGGTAGTGGTAATTACACACCAGAGTCTGGTGACTATGGTTGGACTGACGGTACAATACTTCTTTTCCATTTCGATGGTGAAATATACTTTGATGTTTTTTCTACCACAGGAAATTCGGATCATGAAAGAACTCATTATTTTACCCCTGTGCTGGCACATAGAGCGCTGCTAACTATAACAGATTATGACACAGAGGC
>SDBU01008526.1_pt1 | contig 11638 bp, 6 predicted proteins | sample 2277071 | NCBI WGS metagenome assembly SDBU01 (sample SAMN10397929, study PRJNA504765) | marine sediment metagenome | isolation source: marine sediment core GS08_GC12, 126 cmbsf | place: Arctic Ocean: Gakkel Ridge, Loki's castle | collected 2008 | reverse complement strand
TTTTATGCCTAAATTTCCATATCTATGATATTCATAGGTTATGCTAATTTCTTTAATGTAATGTAAAAGCTCAAATCTTCCATTTGCTAAAACAGGAGCATCAATAAGAGAGGTTTCTGAAAGGGCAGCCGCTTTTATTAACTCTTTTGAAGCTTTTTCAACTAAACGCAGTCTATCAATATTACCTTCTTTTACTCTTTTGATAAAGTCTTTTTCACTCTCTTCGATACTTGGCAAGACAGGAAGTAGATCAATCCAATTAAATTTTTCTAACTCTTTAGAGTTTATATAGCTAATCTCTAAGCTAGCGTTGCAGGTAAGGGCGGCTGCGGAGACTCTTAGGGCATCTAAAGGCGAGCTATTTGGGTAAAGTCTAAGAGTAATATTTTTTCTAGCTACATATCGATGGATGTTATCTTGTCCAATAATTTTATTATAATCGGTGTCATGGGAGAGTCTTTGCCAATGATATACATAGTTTCCAACAGAAGCATGCCAAAGTTTTAGATCCTCGGAAGTTAGAGGTTTTTCTTCTAAAAATTTAGAAAGGGTATTTATCCAATCAGATGTAGGTAGTTTTTCATTAGGGAGGGATTTTTGGCTAAGATTTAAAAAGTTTAGTAAAAAATTTTCCCCTCCGGATTTATAACCAGATCCAAAACAGCTCTTTTTATATCCACCAAAGGGCTGTCTTTTTATTTTGGCATCTGTAATTTTTGAGTTAATATATAAATTTCCAGCTTCAATATTAGATAGCCATTTTAAATGTTCTCTAGGATCTAAACTATGAAGACCGGCTGCGAGGGCATATTTTGAATTGTTTGCTATTTCAATTGCGTGATCTAAACTATCAGCTCTCATTACAGATAAAATAGGACCATAAATTTCATGATTTTTAGTAAAACTATCTTTTTTGGTTCCATATTTTATGCCGGGGCTAAAAAGATTTGGATTGCTATGATCTTTTCTAGGTTTTAAAAGCCAAGTTTCATTATTATCTAGCTCACATAATGCTTTTAATAGTTCTTTATCAGGGTTTTTGGTAAAAGGAGTAATAGTTGATGTTAAATCAAAAGCGCTTCCAACTTTCAAATTTCTAGCAGCATCTTTTAGATTGTTTTTGAACTCCAGATCATCATAGACTTCTTTTTCTAATATCAAGATTGAAGCTGAAGAAAATTTTTGACCTGAAAAATTAAAAGCTGAATCAATAATAGATAAAATTGCTTGTTCTCTATCGGCCGAGGCTGTAACGATTATTGTGTTAATACCTCCGGTGGTTGCAATTAGATCTTTGTTTGCTCTTATTTTAAGTAGCTTTCTAACGTATTTAACAGAAGTTGAAATAATTACAGAATTTATTCTGTGATCGGGTATTAGTTTTTTTTCAAAAAGATCGTTATGGCAGTGTAAAAATTGTAAAGACTCTATAGGGATATTAGCTTCCCAAAATAGATTCGCTAATTGGTAACAAATAAGAGTGTTTTCTTTTCTGGGTTTTAAAAGGACACTATTTCCTGTGACTATGGCAGAAGCTATTGCTTCTGCCATAGTTGAAAGAGGATAACTATTAGCAGGAATTATTAAGATAGTTCCTTTGGGCTCAAATTTTATATCTTTTTTTGAAAAAATATCCAAAATATGGTTTGTATGATATTCTATTGCATCTATAGCATCAGATACTTCGAGGTCAGCTTCAAAAAAGTTTTTACCTATATCTACGATTAAGTTTTTAATTAAAAAGCCTCTGTTTTCTCTGATTTTTTGACTTACTGCTTTTAAGATTTTACATCTTTTATCAACTGAGATATTTTGGAAAAATTTTTCATTTTTTTTGGCTGTTTTTATAGCAAAATCTATTTGAGCTTCATTCCCTAATGATGATTTATAGTATTGAATGTTTGGCAGAGATGGGTTTTTTCCTATTTCAACTTGGCTAGTTAAGATTTTATCGTTGCCTATAACAATCGGAAGTTTCCCTGGTAGATAATTTTTTGCTTTTTCAATAATATTTTTTGCCCAATTGATATTTGATTTTATAGAAAAGTCTGTAATAGGTTCGTTTTCAAAAACAAAGTCAGTTGTTTTTTGAAGCAAAATATTTCGATCTTGATTTTGCTTTTTTAATGTAGATATCTGATCTATATGCTTTAAAGACTGGTGAAAATGATCTAACTCTTCTTCCCAGCTTTTAGATCCAGGAAATAAGGTATCTAATCTAGATGAAAAATTCTCACAATTTGCAGTATCGTTTATTTTTCCAAGCAAAAAATTGCTAGCTAAATGAAAATCTTTTTTAAAAACGATTGGACAAAATACTTTTAAATTTTTTCCAATTATTTTATCTAATGCTTTTTGTATAGCAGTTGTTGATCTTGCTCTGGCAATTTCGAAATATATATAAGGCTCTAATGAGTTTTCTTTGATTAAAATTAATGAAAAAGAGATATCAAAAATATTTGACGTAACAATTAAGAGATTTGCAGCTTTTATATTTTCTAGTTTAGATCCCAAAAGTATCATTTTTTTAAAGTTTGCATCTGTTTCAATTTTTGATGTAAAAGTAGCTGATGGCCAATTGTTTTTTGAAGAAGTTATATGCTCTTTGTTTAAGCTAAATCCTTTGAGAATTCTAATTGAAATTGAAGTGCCATATTTTTCATACCGTTTTTTTGCAAAGAGAATGAGTCTTTTTTGCATTTCAAAGCTCTCTGGAAAATAGGCATCTAAAGTAAACCCTACCTTTAATTTTGAAAATTCTTCTCTTGAAAGAACTTTTTCGAAAATATCAATGGTAGCTTCTAAATCTTTGTGGGTTTCAACATTAAGTAATATTTGTTTTTCTTTAGATTGAGAGGTTGCTTTTCGATAGATTTTTATTAGATTTTCTTCTAGTTGATCGTAAGCTATACATGCGCAATTTTTTGATATTAAATCTAAAACATTAATACAAATATTTTTTACATACGGCTTTTCAATTAAACTTAAAATGTTTTTTAGATTGCTAGCTATTGTTGTTTTGCCGAAGCTAGGTTTTTGTATTAAAGAGATTATTGAGTCATTTTTTTTGTTTTCATTTAAATGTTTCTTCAAAGCTATAGGATCTGCAAAACTAAGTATATTTAAGCTTTCTTTGATTATGGCTCTTTGAGTAAAAGTTTTTAAAAATTTTGGAAACGTAGGTTTAAGAGTTTTTAAAGCTAAAAATCTAAATTTGAAAGATTTTGGGAAAGCATCGGGCAGCCCATATAGCGTGAAGATATGCAGAATTTGATCTAAAGTTTTGTTTAAAGATTTTGATCTAAAAGATTGATCTATCAAATTAGAAACAATAGCTCTTCCTTGCAAGGTATTTAAAATCTTTAAAAGATTGTTAAGGGATTTTTTTTCTATAGGAGTTTGTTCTTCAGTTGCAAGAAGGGCGATGAGTTCTGCTAGTCTAGTTGATTTTTGATATTTATTATCTAGATCTAAAGGAGCTGATTTAACAGATGTTAAAAGCTCACTTATTTGATTTAAATAATGAGAGTAGTTTTTTTCGCCCATAATCGGTACTAGTTTTTTAGAATAAGATTTTATTAGATATTGGCTTTAATTTGAATAAATTCATTGAAATAAATTAAAATTTTTAAAAAAAAGATTTTATTCGATCTATTGACAAAAAGGCTCTTTATTCTTATAATACCGGTTATTTTTAAGTAAATTGGGTAATAAATTTAAATTAAAAATTTAAAAGTTTAAATTAATTTTTTACCTATAGTGTAGATTAAAATTATTAAGGAGAAAATGACATGCCTAAGATGTTTGAATTTAATGACAAAGCTTATCAATCAATTCTAAGAGGAGTTAAAACGCTTGCAAAGACAGTTAAAATAACCCTAGGACCTAAAGGTAAAAATGTAATTATAAAAAAAGATTTTGAGTTAATTTGCACAAAAGATGGGGTTAGCGTTGCAGACGAGATTTTTTTAAAAAATAAATTTGAAAATATGGCAGCTCAAATTGTGAAAGAAGCCTCAAAAAAAACAGCAGATATAGCAGGAGATGGAACTACAACAGCTATAGTTTTGGCTGAAGCTATTTTTTTAGAAGGTTTAAAATATGTCGTAGCAGGAGAGAATCCAATACTTCTTAAAAGAAAAATTGAAAAGACTCTTGATACTGTCTGCAAATATCTAGATGAGATGAAATCAGAGGTTAAATCTAAAGATGAAATCAAACAAATAGCTACAATTTCTGCAAATAATGATGTAGAGATAGGCTCTATTATAGCAGACGCTCTAGACAAAGTTGGGAAAAATGGAATTGTTTCAATCTCTGATGGAAAGGGAATTGATACAACTTTAGATATAGTAGAAGGTTTGCAATTTGAGAGTGGTTTTTTATCTCCTTATTTCATAACAAACCCCGAGAAAATGTTAGTTGAGTTTGACAACCCTCTAATTTATATCACAGATCAAAAACTCATCTCAGCCAAAGATATAGTTTCAATTTTAGAAAAAGTTATGCAAAAAGAAGCAAGATCACTTCTTATCATTGCAGAAGACATTGATTCAGATGCTCTCACAACTTTAGTTGTAAATAAAGTTAAAGCAAATTTTCCAATAGCTGCTGTAAGAGCGCCGGCTTTTGGGGACAGAAGAAAAGAGATTTTAAATGATATCGCTATTTTAACAAATGCAAAGGTTATTTCGAGAGATGCTGGATTAGAACTTAAAAATTTTGATGAAAGTTATTTAGGAAAAGCTAAAAAAATAAAAATTTCCAAAGAAAATACAACGATCATAGAGGGGTTTGGATCATTAGATGAGATCAAAAAAAGAGAAACTCAAATCAAAAATGAAATAGCTATGTCTACTTCTGATTATGATATTGAAAAGTTAAACGAAAGACTCTCTAATTTAGTAGGAAAAGCTGGAGTGATCAATGTTGGCGCTGCAACTGAGACTGAGTTAAAAGAGAAAAAGCAAAGAATAGAGGATGCGCTTCATGCTACTAAAGCTGCAGCAATAGAGGGGATCGTTCCTGGAGGAGGGGTTGCTCTTTTAAGATGCGCTAACTATTTAGATGAAATTGAAGTAAAAAATTCGGATGAAAAAATAGCTATTGAAATAATTAAAAAAGCAATTACAGCCCCTGCAATAGCTATTGCAAATAATGCTGGTAAAAAAGGGGATGTAATAGCTGAAAAGATTTTAGAGAAAAAGGGAAGTGTTGGATATAACGCATATACTGATAAATTCTCTGATTTGATAAAAGATGGAGTTATCGATCCTGTTTTAGTTACAAAAACAGCCCTTAAAAATGCAGCGTCTGTTGCAATGTTACTTCTTACTACAGCTGTAATGATAACAGACAAACAGAGTCCTAATAACGATGCTTCTTCTATGATGGACCCATCAATGATGGGTGGCGCTATGGGAGGAATGCCTGGTATGGGCGGAATGCCTGGCATGGGCATGCCAATGATGTAGGTTTTTTTAGGAAAAACTAAGAGTTTTTTATTAGATATAGATGGTTTTTTTAGAATTAATAAAAAGAAGAAAAAATGGCTATAAATTCTACAAGATTAGAAAGATTAAATATTGCAGATGTTTTTCAGGCTACTTATCCAAAGCATATGAAAAAATCAATTATTTCTAAAATAGCTACGCTTGTCTATAAAATCTTTTCAGTTATTATTTTTCCGATCGCTATATGTAGGTACATACATTATAAAATTCATACCTTTTTAGGTTATTATTTGATGGTGCCATCTCAATTTTATAGCAAAAAAGTAAAAATACATTTTTATGATGCTAAAGGAAATCCCACAAAAGAGGTAAAACAGAAAAAATATTTAAGACAAGGCAGACAAAATTTAAAAGATATTTTTAAAGCGGAAACAGTAAATATAAAAACAGCAGATGGAGTAAAATTAAACGGTGTATTTATTCCAAGTAAGGATCTTTATGGTAGAGATTTAAAAAGGGACGGCCCCTTAATTATTCATTTTTTAGGTCAAACGGGCAGGTATGAAGATTTGGGGCATTACAAAGAAGTAGTATCTACTATAAAAAATCATAATATATTAGTCTTTAACGATCGAGGGGTTGCCAAAAGCTCATCTATTGCAACAAGAAAGGGGCTTTTTTTAGATGCAGAAGCTATTTTGCAGTATGCGAAAAAAAGACTTGGTGTTTCCAAAGAAAAAATTATTTTACATGGACACTCATTTGGCGGAATAAAAGCAACATATTTAGCATCAAAACATAGAGATATTAAGCTACTAAATGATAGATCATTTAGTTCTGTAGAAAATGCTTGTTATTATATGACTAAAGAACTGTTTCGTTCTGTGTTTTCTGCTTGTTTGGTTATGCCTTTTGTTCTGCTCGAAAAATTAGGGCCTCAAAAGATAGTTAATAGAGTGAAAGATTTTGTAACAAAACATGATATTTATTTTGAAAAAAAGATACAAAACCCAATCATTTTAGCTAAAATAATAGGTGCTATATCTTCTGTTTGCGCATTTATTTTTGCAAAAGCCATGGTATTTTTTGGGTGGGGTCTTTCTCCTGAAAAAGATTGGCAAAAAGTAAAATCTAAAAAATTTATTCTATTTTTACCAAAGGATGAAAAAATTCCATATGAAGCTAGTTTTTTTAAAGCAGTGAAGAAAACAGAAAAACAATTTATTAGAATCTTAGATCCTAACTGCCTTCATTGGTCAGCAATCTCTCAAGATATCTTTAATGAAGCTTTAAATGTTTTAGAATCTTAAATTTTTTTATTTTATTTTCCAAAAAATAGGAGCGAAGACAAGTAAAATTATAAAGTATTCTAATCTTCCAAGTAGCATTAAAAAACTAGATAAAAGTTTGCTAAAACCACCCATAAAAGCAAAAGAAGTAGCAGGCCCGCCGGCCCCAAAAGCAAAGCCAATATTATTTAACATACAAGCGACTGATGACACAGAAGTTTCTGAATCTATTTGAGCGAATATAAAAAAAACAGTTCCTAAAACTGTAAAAAAGGCAACTAGACTAAAAAATGCTAATACGGTAACTCCAGTGCTCATTGGTATTTCTTTTTTTCCAATTTTTAGAGGTCTAACAGTCGATGGTCTAAAGATCTCTTCTATTTTGTTTTTTAAGATCTTATATAAGATATAAAATCTAGATGTTTTAATTCCTCCGCAAGTAGCTCCGGACATCCCTCCTATAAACATTAAAAGAAGCATAAAAAGTTGAGTGGCAAATGGCCATTTAGCGATATCAGTTGTTACAAATCCCGTGGAGGTTTGAGCAGAGATTGCATGGAAGGTGCCCTCTCTAATAGCTCTTGAGACAGTATATACACCAGTTTTAACGCCTTCTAAAGAGTAGCTCTCAGCTCCGATTAATTTAAAAACAACTAAAGCAGATCCTATAATAATAACAGCGATAAATAAGAAAAAATCAGGTTCATAAATCCTGAAAAACTTTCCTCTAAGACAATGAAAGTATAGGGCAAAGTTTACACTGCCGACAAACATAAATACAATTATTACCCATTCTGTTAAAAAGTTATGATAACTTCCAATTGAATCATTTCGAATAGCGTATCCTCCTGTAGAAAGATTTGAAAAGGTGATACAAAAAGCATCCAAAATTGGCATTTTTTCATTTGTTAAAATTAAGAAAAAAACCTCGATTATAGTTAGTCCTAAATATAATTTCCAAAGTAGTGATGCCGTTTCTTTAATTCTAGGAGCGATAGATTCTTTAACTGGGCCGGTCATTTCTGCTTGAAGCAGAAATTTCCCTCCAACAGCTAGAGCCGGTAGTATTGTTAAAAAAAGCACAACGATTCCAAGGCCTCCGAGCCATTGAATAAAGCTTCGCCAAAACAACACAGCTTTACTAACTGCTTCAACTCCTTGATAGAGGATAGCGCCAGATGCATCTCTAACAGGCGAGATTGTTCCATAAAACATATAATTTTTTTCTGGGTAGTGAGGATTTTTTACGGAATATGGTTTTGGGTTTGTAGAGTTAGGTTCAAAAAGTTTAGGACACATTACAGTAGAGCCTGTTGTTGTTAAGCCGGAAATTGATTCAAAAACACAATCTATTGGATTATTTAAAGTATTCGAAAAGTAAAAGGGAAGGCCGCTAACGATAGTTGCGAGAACCCACATAAGAACTACTATTAAAACACTCTCTCTTCTAAAAAAAACTCCAGTTGCTTTTTTACCAAAATATAAAAATATTCCTGACAAGATTAAACTCACCAAAATAGTTTTTAAAAAAGCTAAAGTAGAGTTTGGGTGTGGTGTTTTGTAGACAAATTCAAAATAAAGAGCAATCAAAAGAGGAAGAATTAATATCAAAGAAAAATAAAAAAGCAACTTTCCGATGATTTTACTAACTTCTTGATATCTCAAATTTTGAGCTCCTTAAAATAAGTCTTGCAACAGAGGCAAAATTTCAGGGCTTGTATTTAAAATTAAAGTATCTCCCGGTGAAATAATTCTATTACCCTTTCCAATCATAATTCTGCCTCTATTTTCAATAGCACTAATAATTAAATTTTTAGGAAGTTTTGCGCTAAGCTGGGAAAGCGGTATTCCAACAAGCTCACAATCTTCTGAGACTTTTATTTCTAATACTTTTGCTTTATTATCGCAAAGTGATGCTATCGAAATTATTTTTTCTTCATGAATTATCGATAAAATTCTATTAGATATATTTACTCTTTCAGAAACAGCATATTTAATATCTAAAGATTTTAAAATAGAGGCAAAACTTGTATTAGAAATTAAGCTAATTACTTTTTTACAACCAATGTATTTACCGATGCTTGCGATCAAAAAATTCTCTTCATCTCTATTGGTACATACAACAAATGCATCCACATCTGAGATTTGTTCAGATGCAAAAAAATCTAAATTTTTTCCATCTTCATTTATAACAGTGCTTTTTGGAAGAAGATCAGCAATTTCTTTGCATCGATTCTCATCGTGTTCAACTATTTTAACATGAATATTTCTTAGCTCTAAAATGTGAGCGAGTCTAACTCCTACAGAAGAGCCTCCAATTATCACTACAGACTTTGCTTTTTTTTGTTCAATTTTAAAAAAATTATGAATATCTTGCATGAATTTAGTTTCGCCGAGTACTGTGACTTCATCACCGACTTCAATATGGTCTGTTCCGTGAGGGAAAATAATTTTTTCAATAAATTTATTAGGATCTTTTGGATCTTTCTTTTTTCTTCTAATAAGACCTATAATCATCTCTTCCGGAAGATCTAAAGAATTTAATACAACATCTGTTTTACCCCATTTTTGAGGGACAACAATCGTTCTCATTTGAATAGCTCCATGAGCAAAATTTTCAATAGCTAGATCTTCTGGATTTATTATGCTTTTTAAAATATCATTTGCAGCTAAAACCTCAGCACCGATGAAATGATCGACATAAAAAAGTCTTCCAAAATCGAGTCTTGATCTTGCTAAAAAACCGATCTCTTTTACTCTAGAAACTGTTTTTGGATATCCCAAATTTTTTGCAATCGCACACGATACTAAATTAGTTTCGTCATTACCGGTCATAGCAATAAAAACATCTGGTTCATTTTCAATTAAAGCATCTAAAATTTTCCACCGAGATCCGTAACCGAGAAGAGTTGCAACATCTGTTTTTTCGCTAACCTTTTCTAAAATAATTGGATCTTTATCGATTAAAGTAACGCTATGTTGTTCATCTGCTAAAACTTGAGCTAAGTAAGATCCAATTTCACCTGCACCTAAAATAACTATATTCATTTAAAACTTTTCCCTTTCGAAATTTTCTTGAAATTTTTTAGAAGATAGAACAGCACTAAAATTATTTAAATTAGTAAGCGATGCCAAATGCAACTTTTCGCTATAACTTGAGATACAATCGGAAAGTGTCACTAACTGATAATTTCTAGATGCCGCTTCTCTTGCTGTTGTTTCGACTATTCCGTTCGTAGTAAATCCGGATAAAATTAGTTTATTTACTCTAAGTGCTGATAAATGTCTAGCAAGCTCTGTATGATAAAATGCAGACATAGTCCATCTTTTAATTTTGTAATCTACATTTTTAATTTCATCTAAAAGATCATGTCCCCAAGAATTCTCTCTTAAGCCTTCTTTTTCAATAAAAGGGATCATTTTTTTATAAATCCCAAGACCTATTGCCTCTCTTTTAGCATTTTCTAAAACGCTCATTTGAACAGCAATTACTGGAATATTTTCTTTTTTACAAAAATAGATCATATCAACAATATGAGGAACTATCTTTAAAGATAAACTTGCATCTAAGCCATTTTTATGAAAAGTTCCATCTATGTTACAGATATCATTTTGAAGATCTAAAATTAAAAAAGCGCTATTTGACATAATTTTATATTTTACCCTTATAATAACTTATAACAATAAATTTATTTTTTTGTCGATTTACACTAGAAATATAAAAAAAATATTTTTATTAAATAAAATCATTTTATAAAACGCTTGATAAAAACATATAATATTAGCCATCATTATTAGTGTAAAATGCACCGGTAGCTCAATTGGATAGAGTGCTTGGCTACGAACCAAGAGGTTAGGGGTTCAATTCCTCTCCGGTGCGAGGCTTTTTTTATATGTTAATAAAAATATTTGTTTTAGGTCCCCTTGAGAATAATACTTTTGTAGTAACCTCAGAAAAATCAAAAAAATCTTTTGTAATAGATCCATCTTTTGGAGCTTTTGAAAAGATTAAATTTTTTTTAGCAGACAACTCTTATACATTGGATAAGATTTTGCTAACTCATTCTCACATGGATCATATTGCAGATGTTAAACATTTAAAAGATGCATTTTCCCCTTCTCTCTATATTCATAAATTAGAAGCTAAAGCTTTGGAAAATCCAGAGCCTTTATCTTTTTTTTCTATGAAAGCTGAAGGTGTAAAACCAGATATTTTATTAGAAAATAGGGATAAAATAAAAGTTGGCGATATAGAAATTGAAGTAATTCATACTCCAGGTCACACTCCTGGAGGCACTTGTTTTTATATTGAGAAAGAAAAAACTCTTTTTTCTGGAGACACACTTTTTAAAGGATCTTTTGGGCGAATCGACTTTTCTTATTCTAATTCAAAGGATATGGTTAAGTCTTTAAAAAGCCTCTCAAAACTTCCAAAGGAGACAAAAGTATATCCGGGACATGGCTCTTTAACAACTATTAAAGATGAAAGCTGGATGGAAAATGCGAATCAACTTATTTAAATAAAAAGGAGTATAACATGACATTAATTGGAAAAAAAGCGCCAGAGTTTAAAGCAAAAGCTGTTATAAAAAATAAATTTGATGAGGATTTTTCTTTATCAAATTTCCAGGGTAGATATGTGATATTTTTTTTCTATCCATTAGATTTTACTTTTGTTTGTCCAACTGAGCTTCATGCTTTTCAAGAGAAACTTCATGAGTTCAAGAAAAAAGATGTTGAGGTAGTTGGTTGCTCTATTGATAGCATCTATTCTCACCTTGCTTGGCTAAATACAGCTAAAGAAAAAGGGGGAATTCAAGGGGTAGAATATCCTTTGGTTTCAGATTTAACAAAAGAAATATCTAGAGCTTATGGAGTTCTTAATGAAGATGAAGG
>SDBU01008525.1_pt1 | contig 11643 bp, 4 predicted proteins | sample 2277071 | NCBI WGS metagenome assembly SDBU01 (sample SAMN10397929, study PRJNA504765) | marine sediment metagenome | isolation source: marine sediment core GS08_GC12, 126 cmbsf | place: Arctic Ocean: Gakkel Ridge, Loki's castle | collected 2008 | reverse complement strand
ATATCTTGTAGACCATCCATCCATAACAAATGGAAATCTCCATTTGAATCTTTTACAAATTTTGTATTACTTGCGAATCGCCCTCCAGTGTTGCCACCTTGTGCTATTCTAACTTCAGTTCCACTTCCTGTAAACATCTTAAATTTTTTTTCACTATTTGGAAACAAAATTCTAAAATGTTCTGGAAGTTGGTTTCTGCTTCCTCCAGAAAATAAAACAAAACCATATCCCTCTGTTTCTTCACACCAATCACTTGGCATTCCATAATTAATTAGTTTATCATAATTTAGATCTATAGGAACAGAATAATTAAATCCACCTTGAGCATCTTCTTCCATATATTGTAAAGAATCAAAACCATAAAGATTACAAATAGCCATATCCCATTTATAGCCTCCTGGAAGAGTATGTTTTTTATCTAAAGTAATTTCTAATATTGTTTCATTAATTTCTTCTACATTTGTATAAACATCAGCATCTTCTTGTTCAATTTCAAAATTCCAACCAACTGCTCTACCATAGCCAATAAATCCTGGCGACTTTTGTTCAAGCTGTTCAGGCAGAATTTCACCCTTAGTAGTTTCTTCTCCAATAGAACTAGGAATTGTAGCAATTCCAATTACTAAAATAACAAAAAGAAAAAATTTCCAATGATGATATAATTGTCCAGACTTATTCATTTTAATCCCAAATCATATCACTACCATTGTAACAAATACTTCCCCCTCCAATATTCAAACAATTATTTCCAGTTATACTAGCATTTTGTGGAAACTTAACATCAACATCTGAATCGGGGTAAATATAATCTGTTATAATTGAATCTGAGACAGTTGCATTTTTAGTAAAAGTTTCAGATTCATTTGTTAAAGCTAAATTAGAATAATCCATATCTAATAAAGCAGCAGCTTCATATCCATCCAAAGTTCCTGTATTTGTTACTGAACAAGTATTCCCATCACAAGTCGTATCAATATTAACTATTGAAAAACAACTTGAATTACCTAAACCAACTTCATCTCCTGAACACATTGTTGTAACATTAGTATCATAATCAATTCCACATGTTAATTTACCACTTGCATCTGTATCAATAGTATCACAACCTTTTAATTCTGCCAAAAATACATTCCCCCCATGCTCGACTTTGAATAATTCATTTCCACTTAGATTTTCAATTCTAAAATTAGGATTTGTTCCATCATGTTTTGCTTTTTCTATTATTGAATTAAAAGTTTGCAAACTTCCAGTAGTAACTTTAACTCCAGAACCATCTGTAAAATTATCTGAATCTTTTGGATAAAAAATTAAAGTACCAATTCCACCAACTACTAGAATTCCAATTATCAAAATTATTACAATCTTCCTATTTTTCCCTATATTAAAAGGAGGGATATAGCCTTCTTCTTCCATTTTTTTATTCAACTATTATCCCAATACAAAAACCATATTTCCTGTAGCATCGATTTTAAAATAACTATCTGCTGATCCACTTCCATTAATCACTGATGTCGTGCTTAAAGTTATGTTCTTAGCAAATGTTTGAGTTTCTGCAAAGGTATTTGTTTCATTAGTCAAAGCAATATTTGTATAATCTGCTACTCCTGCCCCTGCAGCATCCTCTGCACAAGTCCAAGCAGCACCAACATACTTCATTATTTGACCATTTCCACAGGCTGTAAAGTTTCCTTTGTCTATTAATTTAGTGAAACTAACATCTTGTGCAAATATTGCAGTATCGTTTGTCATTGCTATATTGGCATACCCCATGTGAGTATCTGTATCTGTTACTGGTTCAACATTACAATCTAATTCATAACTTGCTTCATCATATACACACCACTTAGCATCTGTCATTGTTCCTTTTACTAAATTTATGTAACTTAAATTTAACCCTGCTGAATCTATTAAATCACTTGATATTTGGGTATTCAATTCTGCTAAATCATCCATGTCAACACTAATTATAAAGGTGTCATTTCCTTGCTGTGATGTTAAATATGCAGGATCTATAACAAAATCAATTGTATCATCCCCACTTTGATAAGTTACTGTAATGCCTGTTTCTGTATTTCCAGTTACCATAGCTCCAGTCACAGCACTTAATTCTGCTGTTGTGTTATATGCACTTCCACCACAAACCAAATCATCTCCACTTATATACAAAAAGTTTGGATGGGCACAGGTTGTTACAAAATTTATGTCTGCTTCTTCAATTACATTATCTCCAAATTCAACAACTGTAGCACTTGCTGCATATATTGCATCAATTATAGTCATATTCTTAATTGTTGTATTACCAAGTGTATCCACTGTAAATAAATCTGTGTCTGCTGGATATTGTATTTTAAAATCTCCTGCCATTACGCCTAATGACATTACTACACCGACTACTACCAATACTAAAAAACTTTTATATTCCATTCTTCACCTCCATGAAGAGTATATTTTTAACTTAAACCTTTTACAAAAACTTTCGCTGTACATTTATATTCACTACAGCTTTTAACATTTGAAATATTAACTAAGTTCAATGGAATTCCATAATCTTTTTCATTTACAGTTAATTTACAAACTAACTTTCGTTCTCCACCAACATCATCTGGTCTACAATTTTCTGTTATCCAGTCATCACCATAAATCCATTTATCACATGTTTGTGCTATGCAAACCCATTTTCCATTAAATACTTTAACGAAACCAAATACTGACATAAACACTACTAATAATATTCCCAAGCCTATTATATACTTTATTGAATTTTTCATACTAATGCCTCCTTTGTGTGTCTTTTAATTGAGTATGATTGCAAGATCATCACCATCCTTCCTTATTTCAAAACCCCCAATTGTTAAGTTTTCTTCGATATCAATTGTTTCTGAATTTATTTCACTTGAATTTACTATAGTTGAATTAGTAAAATCTACATTAATTGTATTTGCATGAATAGTATCTGTATAAATTGTTCTTACATATAATTCATCAAACCAATTGGTTGAATTTCCTAATGAATATAAATCAGTTGTTATTGGTACAATATCTTGTGAAGTTGTCAAGCCCCCAATTATTAATTCTCCAATATCTGTTAAGCTATTTCCTTCCATATCCATATTTCCCCTAACAAATATTTCATTACCACTTTCTGGATAAATATAATCTGTAAATAAAGAATCTGAAATTGAAATATTTACATCAAGTAAATTAGAAGTTATGTTTCCTGGAGAAATGCTTAATGAAGTTATATTTCCAACTTGGGAAGTAAATTCTTGCCTTTCCAAACCTCTAAAATCCCTATCTGTCCCATTTACATAAATTTCCATAAAGTAATTTTTTCCATATTCCAAGTCTAGAACCTGTAAACCAGCTGAACTTTGAGACTCCCCTATCATTATATCCACACGTCCATTAGATATGTTTCCAAGAAAGTCATCTGTTGAATTATAAATTAAATTTCCACCAGTAACAGAATCCCAAATTTCAATTACTACATTCCCATCAACAGGATTTCCATCACTATCAAAAACATTCATAGTCATAGACATCAAATCAGAGGCATAAACCATATTAATACATAATAGAAACATTAAAATATAAGTAATTTTCCCCATTTTTCTTGTTTTTATTAACATATCTAAATATAAAAATCTATTGATTCTTCCTCCTCCTTATTAAATCTTCTAAAAAACTAAAGTCTGTTGTTTTTTTAATTATATAAATAACATAACCCAGAATCAAAAGTAATAAAATCACATAAATCCTTATACCTGTAATTGTAATATCTCCCTCTTTTTCTAATCTCAATATATGCTTCCAGAAGTTAATAGATTTACAACTAATGTCACCAGCAAGTCCTATATTTGGCAACCAAAAAGACTTATAGATTGGAATTTTAAAGAACACAAAATTAATATGTCCATCAACATTTACATCACAAGGTTCTGTTGTTATATCAATTATTTTTTCCTTTTCCTCTTCTTCATCAATAATTTCTTCTTCAATATTTACATTAAAACAAAATGTATCAAAATTATTAATATATTGATTAAGCATACTAGCACTTGGAGAAATTGATATTTCAGAGGAGATATTATCTCTTAAATCAAGAATATCAAATCCTGTATAAATAGTTGGATGCTCTTCCAAGAATATTTTAATCTTCATACATAAATAAGAATTGTTAAGACCAGAACCTACACCCGCACCACCTGCACCCCCATTAGTACCACCAGGTCCACTAGGAGGAATTGGTGGAGCACTAACAGAAACTATAAACTCATATGTTGCTGACTGGTTTAGATTACTATTAACATCTGCACAAGTAACAGAATAATTATAATTTCCATTCGATAAATCTCTTGAAGTAAAAGAGGTATTACCTTGTGAAATTGAAGTATCATTATCTACTGCTATATCATTCAAAGTTAAATTACAAGAACCAATTGGATATTTATCTGTTACATTATATTTAAAATCAACAGGTGTTGAAGTTTTTGTTGAGGCATTTTCTGGTTCAAATAAAGTTAAAGAGGGGGGAGTATTATCAATTGTTATATTAGCTGAAAAACCATAACTTGTTAATCCCAAAGAATCAAGAGCCTCTACTCTAATAAAATAATCACCATCTATAGCTTCAGATGTATTCCAATAATATCCTAATTCTGTTGATGATAAATTAATTATTTGTTGAACAAAACTTTCTGTTGAATTTACTAAACTAACATTATAAGCAGTAATTTCATATCCACTTGAAGCTATTGATTCTGTCCAGTTAATTGAAATATTATTATTATAAATATTTGTTATAGGAGCATAAACATCTGGAGCAGTTGGTGGTAATGGATTTATATCAATTCCATCACTTCTTACAGTTGAGTTTATACAATTTCCAAGTAAATCACAAGCCTCTACTTTATAATAAAATGTTTCTTGTGTTCCTTCATATTGGTGTAAATGAGCATCCAAACTTCCTACTAAATTAGTCCAAGCACCCCCCTTATTATTTGATGTTTGTGTAGCATCTGCTCTTGAAATATCTGTAATATAAAAAGTTGACCAAGCATTTGGACCTGATTCTCCTTTGAATAAGAATTGAGAAACATCTGTAACATAAATATCTCCTATTTGTCCTGTATCTACATCTATATTAAATGGAATAACTTGATGATGTGATTCCTCTCCATGTGTATGATTATAATTTATACTTGGATCTAGATTATAGAAATTAATACAATTAGAACTTGTAACTGGATTTCCTATTGAATAAGATGAATTACAATAGAATATCTTTTGAGTTATAATCCCAGAAGTATTAGTCATAATCTCTAACACAGAAACATTTTTAGTATTAGAAACATTTTGTAATTCTATTTTTATATATTTAACAACTGAATTTAAATCATAAATAGTTTTTTCTGTTTCTTCCATTAAAGTTTGATTAATATTATATGTTGCTGGATAAACCCTATTATTATCTATATCTGTGAAATTCCAGAAATCTGTTTCATTAGCTGTTTTTGAAGAAGGATGTATTATGTAATCAGAAGTTGCTGTACCATTCTCATAAATCCAAATGTCTGATAAAGAATCATTTGTTTTGTGATATAATTTTACAGTTGTAGTATCAATTCCAGAATCATCTGTTAAATTATAAGTTATATTTAATTTGTTACTAAATAAATTAAAATTATTAATATCAGAAGGTTCTTGTGAAATAAATGTTATTGTTGGTCCTGTTGTATCAATAGTTAAAGTATAATTAGAAGAATACCAAGCACTATTACCTGCTGAATCATTAACCCACACTGTCCATTTATATTCTCCATCCACTAAAGTAATTTCATTAAAACTATTTGTAGTTCCAGATACCCAAGGAGTTAAAGTTTCATTTGCTATTCCATCAATATATAAAATTGCTGTGTCTGGATTTCCATTTGTTGCTGTAAAATTAAACTGGATTGTATTTATTGATAATCTAGAATTATTAGATGGTTCATCTAAACTATTTACTACTGGTACTGTACTGTTTTTAGTTACAGTTAATGGATCTACAGAAGTTCCATTGTTTGCTGAATTACTAGCCATATCTTTTATTTCAAAATAAAAATCTAAATCTTCTCCATCACCAATAGCTGACATATCTAAAATAAAAGAACATAATGAACTAGAACAAGTCATATCTTCCTCACTAAAAGGATTACCACTTGGATATCTCCAAAAGAACTTTCCAGAACTTGTGTTTAAAGAAATTCCATCATTTACAGAAATTTCAAAATTTTCATCTACTTCCCCATCAACAAACCCACCATCTGCTGGATTAGGTTCATACATTGTTGGATTGGTTTCATCAATATAAAAAGTATTTGTTGATGATGTACCATTTTGTGGAACTGAATCTTGACATATAACATTAATTGTATGAGAGCCCTCAATTAAATCTGTTAAATTAATAGAATCATAAGTGCCATTTGAAATCGGATTATTAGGACTTGCAGTAACAACCCCATCTAAATCATACCAACAAGTTAAACTTGAATCTACATCATCTGTTACAGTATAATTTAATATTGTTGAATTTATATTAAAATATGAATCTGTAGAGGGAGTTATTATTGTAACTGTCGGAACTTCTTCTCCAGTAACAGTAAAATTAGAAGTAGCATTTAAATAATTAGTATCACTTCTTTTTAATATTTCACCACTCTTGCTTTTTAATTCTACTATGGCTCTAAAAGTTCCTGTTTCATTTGTTGTATATAACCCATCGGAAGCCCACTGAGTATCTAATGCAGTTGGTGCCGAAGTATCCACATTTATTAAAAGATTATCAGTTATTATTTCATAGTCTACCCAAGTTCCAGCAACATCTTTTTGAACTTTTAAAGTTAGATATCCTTTAAAATTAAGTGTCCCAGTATTATTTATCATTGATTTTATTTCTTCTTCTCCTATTCCATAGCTTGAATTAATGGTAAAATATAATATACTTGATTCCCCCAAATTTCCTGTGGTATCATTACAATTAAAAAGTATGTTATAACTTTGATTATCTAATAAACTTGAAGAGATATTATAATACCAATGTGTTGTTGAACTATTATCCATTGTTACATTTGATCCCCCATCTAAAGAATACCCACACCAATCTCCATCTTCATTTAAAGTAACATTAGCCCATACCTCTGTTGTATTATAAGTCTTATTTTCTGGAGATAAAATAGTTATTACTGGGGGGGTTTCATCAACATACCCACTTGGTAAAATTAAATGAACATTTGTATTTGAAGTTAAATTTACTGCTGTGCTATTTTGATAATATAAACTTTTACTACCAGTAATATTAGTAGGATAAGCATAATATTTACCTGTATAATTTCCAAAAAATTCTGTCGTTGGTTCTAAATAAATAAACCCATCTGAATCTGTTAGTTTAGACCATCCTATTTCTCTAGATCCAGTTATATTTTCATAAATAGTTATATTTACATTTTCTAAAGGATTTGAATTTTCATCAGTTACATTTATTGTTAAATACCATTGCCTTGTTAAATTTGTATATTCCTCAGTTAAGATAGTATCATAAGTCGCATTAATAAAATAATTACCCCCTGCATAATCTCCAGAATATATATCATATTGGTTTCCTATTAAATTTATATTCTTAAAAGTATTATTATATGCTATAACTGAAGATATCCCTTCTACATATATACCATCAGTAAGTTTTGTTGGCTGGGGGGTTGCAGTTAAAGTATCTATTAGATTATGTTGACAATAAGGATAACATTTTATACCTTTATAACTATAATTAGATAAAGTATTATTTATTATCTGATTATAAAATGCATTCCCTAAAGACATAGCTGCACCATGTCCTCCACTAAAATTATTATTTGTTATAATATTCCTATTATTTGAACCACCAGTAAATGCAATTGGAAAATAAATTTTATGTCGTATATCATTTCCATCTATGGTATTATCACTAGCAGAATATAATTTTATTCCATAATAACACAACAAACCTACATCACAGCTTACAACAGAACTATTAAGAAGACTATTATTATTTGCAGAAGTAAATGAGTAACTTACATAATTTTGATCTCCAATACTATTTGTAATTGTTCCATAATCTGAAAGAGTATATCTAATTCCATTAAAATAATTAGAAATATTACAATTTTTAACTGTTACATTATCAAAATTATTATTATTTACCCCCATATTACCACTAACAGCATGTGTACCCACCCACCCTGATAATCTTATTGTCCTTATTCTTTCTATGCCATTAATGGATATTGAATTACAATCCAAAACAACATTATCAGAATTAATAATTAAAACTCCATTCCTATTAAAATCAGGATAGTCACAAGTTGTCTCATTTAAAACCAAATTTTCATTTACATAAGTATCATCTTTCATACAATCATCTGGGTTATGCAATACCCAAGTAGCAATTGGAACTCTTGTAATTTGGTTTTCTGAGGATGTTATGGTTATATTTCCAGAATAATCATTATTTGATACTAAATTATTATCTATAGAAATTGTGGCATTAAACAAAACAGAATCATTTTCATCTAATGTCATAGTATAGTTAGATAAATTAACTATTATATTAGAATCTGATATATTAATTCTTAATTCATAAGTTATTGTTCTATTAGCAAAATTTGTTATATTTAATGTTTCTATCTTAGTCCATATATTGGTTTCATTTTCATCATCTATACCAAAAAATAAATTATTTGGTATAACAACTGAAGAAATATCATATGATTCATAAGCATCAGCTATTCCAGCACCCTGCATTTTTACATCCTCCCCAATATCTGTTGCTGAATTAGAAACAGCACTTTTAATTTGTTCAGATGACCATGATGGATGGGATTGTTTTAATAAAGCTACAACTCCTGAAATATGTGGTGCTGCCATAGAAGTTCCACTTATTTGTTTATATCCAGAATCTGTACAATGTGTACAACTTCCTATTGGCACAGTCGAATTTATATCTACACCAGGAGCTACTACATCAGGTTTTATTCCAGCTATGCTTCCATTAGAATATACATTATATCCTTTTGAACTAAATCCAGCCATCTCATTTGAACTATCTATAGCACCAACAGCAATTGATGATGGAGTACTTGCTGGTTTACCAACAGTATAATAATTTGCTTCACTTGCTCCTGTACCTTGTTTTCCATCATTTCCAGCACTAATTACCACTACAGTTCCACTTGCAACAGCATTATCTATTGATGTAGAATATACATTATCAGCATAACCAACACCACCTAGACTAATTGAAATAACATCAGCACCCTCTAAAGTAGCATTTTCTATTGCTTCTATTATATCAGAAGAAGGACATGAACCACTAGAAGAACAAACTTTGTATGCCATTAACTGAACATCTGGAGCAACTCCTTTTAATGTACCATTAGCACCAACAATCCCTGCAACATGCGTTCCATGACCATTATCATCATAAGGATCAGTATCACCATTATAATAATCATAACCATAAATAATTTTATCACAACTTCCTGCTAAAACTTCTGCTGTTGTACAACTACCAAAGTCTGAATGGTTATAAGCAATACCTGTATCTACAATAGCAACTTTAATACCAACACCTGTTACATTTCTACTTTGGCTATCTTTTTCTTCCCAAACATCATCCGCATTAATCTGGGGAACAGAATCCTGCAACATTATTGTTAAATTATCATCTTCCCAAACATTCTTAACCTTTTTTAAATTTTTTATTTTGTCTAAATCTTCTCTATTTACTGTTACAGCCATACCATTCATTAAATCTTTCCATTCTCTTTTTATCTCTAAATCTTTATAATCTTTTTTTAATTTTTTTGTTATATACTTATGTGTATCTAATATTTCTCCAGTATGAGATTTTATTTTTCTACTTTTAACAAAACTTTTAGCTGCTTCATTACTCATAAAAATATCTAAAGTCTTAGTTAATAAAGAAGTTTCACTTTCCTCGTCTGCTATTTTATCATAAGGCATTAGAGGTATTTCTTCAAATTCTATAATTATTGGGATTTCTCCTCCTTCTTCAATTAAGAATTCAATAACTTCTTCAGGATTATCTTCATCTTCTTTCATTATTAAAGAAGAATTAGTTATTGTATCTTCATTTTCTATTTCTTGCTCAGGTGGTGGAGGATCTGTTAAATTAACTTGTTCGTTTATACTATAATTATCATCCATAGTTTTAATTGAAATAGTTGCAGAAATTGAAATATTAAAAGAATACTCAGAAGAATTGCCCATATAACCCAAACTATCATTCGCAAAAATAGTATAATTATGTTCCCCCCACTGCCAAATATCATCTAATTGATAATTATAAATATCTTCTGTAATATTAGACATAGAAAAATTAATTATACTCATATTAGGAAAACTAATCTGAACTAAAACAGTATCTACATTTGATACATCTGTAACCGTAGCATTTATTGAAATATTATATCCATAACCTTGGGGGGAATTTGATTCTATACCTGAAATCGTTGGGGGGGTTGAATCTACAGGGGGTGGGGTCATATAAAAACTAATATTTCTTAACTCACTCCAACTTGTTGAATTAGCTGTACCATCATTTGCTAAAACTCTCCAGAAATAATCTGCTGTTTCATTAGGGAATGTAACTAAGTCTTCTGTTGTGTTATCAGTTTCATCAATACTTGCATTAACATACATTAAATTATTCATATCAGATTCATTCCATATTTCTAAGTAATAAGTATAACTATCTCCATCAGGGTCTAAATGAGAAACATTGCTCCAGTTTAATTCAACTGTTAAAACATCTGTAATTATTGTTTTATTTGCTGGTAAATTTAATATTACAGGTTGAGGAGCATCATTAACAGCATTTACAATTAAATCAAATGTAGTAGAATTTTGTAATCCTCCAGTATCCCACACAGTTAAATTAACACTTACAACCCCACTCTGATTTGCAACTGAAGTAAATGTTACTTCATCTGTTGAATTATCTATAGCGACTGTAAAAATGGTTGAATCATTTAAAGCATATTCTATTGTTAGAACATCATCAGCATCTTCATTATCAGAAATATTATCAGAAACATCAATTATAAATTCTGTAAAATCTTCATCTTTTTCAATATTAGATATTGCAGCAAATGTTGGTGCTTGATTAGGTGGGGGTGGGGTCATATAAAAACTAATATTTCTTAACTCACTCCATGAAGAATTATCAGCATTATCAGTTGCTAAAACTCTCCAGAAATAATCTGCTGTTTCATTAGGGAATGTAACTAAATCTGATGTTGTATTAGTTGTTTCTGTAATTGAAGCGTTGATGTACATTAAATTTTCTATAGTTGATTCATTCCATATTTCTAAATAATAATAAATAGAATTTCCTTCTGGGTCTGTTGAGTTGCTCCAGTTTAATTCAACTGTTAAAACATCTATAATTATAGTTTTATTTGCTGGTAGATTTAAAATTGGTGTAGTTGGTGCTTGGTTAGCATTTATACTAATATTCCAATCACCACTTCCTCCTACTTTATTAAGAGTATCAGTGCAGTTTATTGCCCACCAATAATCTGCATTCGGTAAATAAGTTTGAAAAGT
>SDBU01008524.1_pt1 | contig 11645 bp, 27 predicted proteins | sample 2277071 | NCBI WGS metagenome assembly SDBU01 (sample SAMN10397929, study PRJNA504765) | marine sediment metagenome | isolation source: marine sediment core GS08_GC12, 126 cmbsf | place: Arctic Ocean: Gakkel Ridge, Loki's castle | collected 2008 | reverse complement strand
TTCACAGAAACACCAGCTCCTGGTTTTGCTTCTATTGTTTTACTCACAATAGTTTCAGTAGGAAAAACTTTTGGTAATTTAATATTTGTTATGTTCACACTTATAATTAAACTTCCATTAATAGTGCTTGGGATTGATTCAACTATTAGTGCAATGATAATATCCTTTTTAACTATCAGTGTAATCATAGCACTATGGATTGTTTATAAATTCGGAGGATAAAGAATAATGGTATGTTCAGCATTTACTGGGATAACGAATTTTGGAGATTTACTAGTATGGCCCACAGGTTGCAACTATTATATTTACTTGATAGTCTTTGCTGTAATCTTCATTACATTAACTCTCATTCTTTATAACAAAGAAAAAGAAGAACAAGTCAGATCAGATATGGTTAGTTGTATGGGAGTAAGTGCAACAGCAACTTTTGTCTTAGCCTTAATCGGAACTCTAATTAAGAACACTGCTGGTATTCCCATGGTCCAAAGAAATATATTCTTGTATGTATTTGCTATGACAATAATCTTTATTGCAATCTGGTTTTTCAAAAGGTAAGGCATATTTCTAGCCCCATAACTCAATCCTAAGCAACTTTTTAAGCAAAGTTGATATATTGCTTAACCTAATTTAATCAGTTCTAAAGCCCTATTTATTTATTATTATAACTTAGGTTACCTTAATGAACAAATCTCGCCCCACATTAAAAAATGAAATCAAAACCTTCGCACAACACGATTTTTTTTCTTTCTTTGGAAGTCTGAAAACCCTTTTCTTTCTTTATATATATTTTTAAAACATTATATATATAATAATCTTATAATATATCCTAAAAAGAATTTCCTAAAATAACTAAATCTCAAAGGGAAAACCACCATTTCCTATGGAGAATATTCTGGCTCACATTCCTATACTATATATTATATATATTATTTTATATATTATATATATAATAATAACAATACATATCTTTTTTTCCATAGGAAATCAAGGTTAGTTAAATTTATTAAAAAAGAGATATATTTATAAAGATTATAATTATTATAAATATTACAATGAAAATAAGAACATTAATAACATGGATCTTCGCAAGGAAATACATTAACCTTGCACAACTAAATTCTTTTAAGAGGGTTGGAATATACCCTTTCTTTTTTTAAAATGGTAGAAGAAAAAACAAACAATCTAACCACCATTGCAATATATAAAGATGATGTAAAAGAACTAGAGAAACTTATGAAAAGAGGAGAGAGATATAGGGAAAAGATACATGATTTAATTTTAAAAGAAAAGGAAAGCGAACAATGAGAAGAAAAGATAATTCAGAGCATAAGATGTTTAACTTGGATCAAGATGTAATAACTCTTATAGGAGAAGGATCCAATATAAATGCAATGTCTCAAAGCGAGTTCATAGAATTTCTTGTTAATTCTTGGGATGAAAATATTAATCCCTTAAAAAATTTAAAGAAGATAAGAACAAATAAGAAAATGTTGGCAGAAGATATTAAAGAGCTAGAAAACGCAGAAAATTTAATAATGGATAATCTAGAGAAAGTTGAGGCATGGAGAAAGATAAAGCAACAAAGAAGACCAGAAGTTGTGGAGAATCTTGTAAGGGTTCTTACAGAAGGAAGAAATGAAGATGCAGAAGTGATGGCAAAAAATCAAGCAGTAAGATTAGGAGTTCCTGCCCTGCAACTTATCTTTGAAGCTATGGATAAAATAAAAAAGAGAACATAAAAATGGAAAAGGAAATAAGATCTAAAATTAGAGTTTCAAAAGAATATCTTGAATGGAGAACGAAAATATTTAAAAGAGATAATTATGTTTGTCAAAAATGTGGAGAGAAGAGAAAGCTTGAAGCACATCATATAAAATCCTTTTTAAAATTTCCAGAACTAAGATTAGATATAAATAATGGAATAATTTTATGTGAAGAATGTCATTTTCAATTAAAATTAAGAAGTGATGATAAAAAAATATTAGAAGAAATTCAAAAAACATTAGGGTTTGGCAGAATACAAGATAATAAAGCAGAAGGTAATTCTAAACCAACAAGTTCTTATTTAATTAATTCAAGAGGAGATTGTTTTAAATTAGCAGAATTATTTTTAATGTTTCCATTAAAAGCAAAGAAACAAGTTGAATTTTTTAAGTGGTATGAAGCATTATTGAATTGGGATAAACAAGAAAAAGGAAATAGATGGAAAGGAAAACCAGATGTTTCTGCTATGGAAAATAATTGGCTAGAAATGAAAGAATTGAGAAAATATGATTTAGCGAAAATCCCAATAAATAAAGATGCTTTTTTTCATTATTTGTGGTCTAAAGAAGCAATAAGGGTCTTAAAACCAGGAGGATATTTACTATCAATGGGTGGAACTCGTACTTATCATCGTATGGTTCAAGGTATAGAGGATTCTGGGTTTGAGATTCGTGATTGTATAATGTATTTATATGGTTCTGGATTTCCTAAGAGTTTGAATATTGGAAAGCAGATTGATAAGATTAATAATAAACCACAAAGAGTTGTAGAATTTGAACAATATTTAACAAAAGCAATAAAAGAAGTTTATGGAAAACATTATCAATTAGCAAAAGAAATGGAAGTTGATGAATCGCTAATAAGACATTGGACAGGAAAATCAGGACTATATTTAATTCCTCCAAAAAAGCAGTATGAAATATTAAAAAATAAATTGAATTTAGATAATTCTTATGATTACTTAATTGATTGGGCAGAAGCAAAAAGAGAAGTTATTGGAAAAGATGGAAGAACTGCAAAAGAATCTATGTTTAATATTGGTATTCAAAAAGAATGGGATTTAACAAAAGCCAAATTACCAGAAGCAAAAGAATGGGAAGGATGGGGAACAGCATTAAAACCAGCTTGTGAACCTATTGTAGTTGCAAGGAAACCTTTATCTGAAAAGAATGTTGCTTTAAATGTTTTAAAACATGGAACAGGTGGATTGAATATTGATAAAAGTAGGATTGGTTATCAATCTGAAAAAGATAAAATTGAAGGTCAATCTGCAAGAACTTCTGAAAGAATTGGAAGTAATCAAGTTCAAACTTCTGGAGATAGAAGTGAAAGAAGTCACATAACAGGACGCTTCCCAGCAAACATAATTTTAGATGAAGAAGCAGGAAAAATGTTAGATGAGCAGAGTGGAGAAAGTTCAAGTTCTGATACAAAAAGAAATCGTAAAACTCTTGGAAGTTTTGGTATGCCTAATGATTTAACTCCAGAATATTCAGATAAAGGAGGAGCATCAAGATTCTTCTATTGTGCAAAAGCAAGTAAGAGTGAAAGGAATTTTGGTTGCGAAGATATGGAGCAAAAGGATAGTAGAAAAGAAGATGGCAGTGCCAAAAGTTTAGAAATATTTAGTAATCAATATACAGAGAGTTCAGGAAATCCAACAGGGAGAGGTATAACTTCTAAGAGAGCCAATAATCACCCAACAGTAAAACCAATCAAACTAATGGAATATTTAATCAAACTCGTAAGCAAAGAAGGAGCAACTATTTTAGATCCTTTTGTAGGAAGTGGAACTACTCTAATTGCTTGTGCTAAATTAAACAGAAAAGGAATTGGTATTGAGAAAGAAGAAGAATATATCAAGATTGCAAAGGCAAGATTAAAGCCATTCCTTGAACAAAATACGCTTAAGGAGTAAGATATGAAAATACAAAGAACATGGGCAATGCCCAACAAAGAAACATTTAAGATAAAACCAATAGCAAATCTATTAAATAAATATGTTAAAAATCTTGATTGGATAGACCCATTTGCAGGGAATAGCAATGTCGCATATTTTACTAATGATTTAAATCCAGAAACTAAAGCAAAAGAACATCTAAGAGCTGAGGATTTTATTAAAAAACATTCAAATATGATACATACAGGATGTTTATTTGACCCCCCTTATTCTTTAAGACAAATAAAAGAGTGTTATGATAATATTGGGGTGGAATTATCACACGAAACATCTAAATATCTCTTCACAAAGTTGAAGGATAAAATAAGTAATATAATAGTCCCAGGAGGATATGTTATTTCTTTTGGGTGGAGTAGTGTTGGATTTGGAAAGAAAAGGGGATTTGAGATAGTGGAAATACTTTTAGTTTGTCATGGAGGGCATCACAACGATACTATCGTAGTAGTGGAAAAAAAAGTCCAATCTATGCTTAAGAGGTAAAATATGAAAAAATTTAGTATATTAAATGTAATGTCAGAAAGCTTAGTCCACCTTAATACTATAGAGGGTAATCAAGTGTGGTCTAAATCAAATATGACAAAAAAGAAGATTGGTAAACTCTGTTGGGAATGTAAAGAACCTATTGGAAAGGAAGCATACAGACCAATAACAAATAAATCAAATAGGATGGAGAGAATCTGTTTAAATTGCATAGAAAAAGCAAAGACGCTTGTTTAGGTAAAATATGAAATGTAAAAATTGTGGGCAAAAGATTAATGTTCCCGAAACAGCTTTAGAACTTTGTGATATTTGTTTTAATGAGAAATGTAAGTGTGGCCATAAAAGAGCTATACATGTAGATAATAATGGCTCTTGTGTTCATGAATATAGTCTCAAACATAAAACAAAGAGAGGGCAATTTTGTGTATGTGTAAAATTTGAAGAGGAAAAGAGAAAGTTAGATATGGAAGACCCAAATTGTGAAGGATGTGGAAAGTGGAAAGTAACAACCAAGAGAAGTTGGGATGGTAAGATATTATGTAAAAGATGCTTTAAGAATAAACCATTAACTAAATTTACAAAGAAGACGCAAAAGGTATAAAAAAATGAAAATACCACTAACGATAAAACATACAGAAAAAGACTTAGTTTATTTTCAAATATCTGAAATAAGGTTAGGAGCATTATTAGATTTGGAATTTGATAAACTATTTACAAGACAAAGTAAGTTGAAAGAAGATTGGATTAAGAATAATAAATGTAAATGTGTTAGAAATTTAAAAGAAGGAAAAGTTTTAAGATGTAATCATATTAAGAAATGTTTAAAAGAAGATAAGATATGTAATGATGCAAGGGATAAGATAACCAGAATGTCAAGTGCTTCTATGTATAGAACTATGTTTAAAATACAATCATTAAAGAGCAAATGATATTCGCATTAGAAATACAAAGAGTATTAACAAGAGGGGGATAATTAGATAAGTTCGCAATAACCAATAAGTTTATAAAGGGCTTTTGCGTAATATAATTACAATGGAAACAATACAAATAACACACGAACAAACAAAGAGACTTGCTCTATCTATGTATGTAGGATTTAAGTGTTCTGAATGTGGACATGAGTTTTCTTCAGTAGAAGACATCATTGAAAGGAATCCAATCTGTTCTGGAAAAGATGAGAGTGGAATTAAATTAGCTTGTAAGGAATGTTTTAAAAAATAGGGATAATCAAAAATGAGAAGAACAAAAACAAAAGGAAAAAGAGTAACAGCAAAACCACTTCCAATAGAAGTTAATCAAGATGAGTATGTTGAGATTTTAAATAAGACAAGACTTATGCACCACAAGGTTGCTTTCATGTTAGCTTTTGAATCTGGTCTAAGAATCTCTGAAGTAATTAATTTAAGGAAAGCAGATATTGATGAAGGCAATAAACAGATAAGAGTAAACCTTGGAAAGAACTCTAAGGATAGGGTTGTTGGTTTGCCTTTGTCTTGGAAGCCACATCACATAAAATATATTCCTATGCCCTGTAAACAAAGAGCATTACAGAAAGCTTTTATTTCTTCTGCAATAGAAACAGGATTAAAAAAGAAAAAGCCAAAGGTTCACTTCCATTCTCTAAGACATGGATTCGCAACAGAGTGCATAAGAAGTGGAATAAGTATAGCAACTGTTTCTGGATTACTCGGACACGAAGATATTTCTACAACATCTATTTATATTAATCTCTGCCCTGCTGAAAGGATTGCAGAGCTAAGAAGTAAATTTGGGAAGAGGGAGAAATAAAATGGTTGTAATAGTTTCAGACAATAAGATAAGGAATGTAAAACTTACTGGAGATGAAATAATTCTGATTATAGAGGAACTTCAAAGAATGCCTTATGATGTTTATAGAGATTTTCATTATGATGATCTTGTTAAAAAATTAAAAGAAGTAAGAGACAAAACTAAAGTCGTAAAGAGGGGCAAATAAGAATGAAAGAAAGACAAATGGATGAATGTATTTTAGCAATTATGAATAAATTAGATTCTCTAGGCAAGAGTATAAATACTATAACTTTTGTATTAACAAAAAATCAACAAGAAATTTCAAAGCTAATAAAAGCACACCACGAAGATAAATCTTATGATGGAAATATAAAAGTTCTGAAGGAAAGTAAACTTCACAATACTAAAAAAAGGAGCAAAAGAGAATGAACGAATGGGATAGTTTTAGTTATAGTATATTGTTCCACCTATTTCCTGCATTACTAGGATATTTCTTTATTAAACACATTAAATTTAGATTCTCTGTTATAATTCTATTATCAATAATTTTAATGGTTATTGGTTACTTTTCATATTTAACAATATCTTATATGGCTCCTTTCTTATTATTAGGATCTGGACTTGCTTATTATGAGAATAAGATTCGCAAACCTAAACTTAGGGGTAAGAAATAATGAAAATACCAGTAAGATATATTATAGAATTAGGATTAATTAATAAGAGAGGTTTGTGTGCTTTATGTGATAAAATAATGGATGTTCCAGACCACCATATTCAATTATGTAAATCTTGTAGAATGAAAGAGTTAGATAAATATGCTATTCGCAATATTAAACACAAGAGTAAAGGAAAATGAAAACAGAAAAGAAGTATATAACATTAATTGCAAACAAAAAAGAAGCAAATAATTTAATGAAATTATGGAGAAGAAAAAAGTTTAATTCAAAGTTTGGGAATGAATTTTACATAAGAATTTATTATGATAAAATAAATGAGGAGGAGAAGAAAAAATGAAAACAATAAAACAACTTGAGAAAGAGATTGGGAAGATGAAAAAGAACCATGAAGGAATATTAAATGAATCGGATGTATGTGGTAATTGTGATGCTAGTGGGATGTGTGACCTTCATAGAGGGCATGTAGATGAGTCTTTAACAAAGAATGATGTATTGTATGCAGAACTATCCCAAACAAAAGCAATCAAAAAGATGATTGAAGATAAAATTAATAAGATTGCTACAGACCCAAAAGAGTTAGCTTTAGCAGGACATAAAAGAGCTTGTTGTATGATGACTTTAAAAGAAATCCTCTCAAAAATAGAAGGGGGAAAGAAATGAAAATAAAAGAAAAAGTTTTGAAAGATTTAAAAGAGAATATCAAGATAAATGGTTTTATGTCTATAGATGAATTTGATATAAAGATTTCTGATAAAGCAATAGACCTAACCCTCGCCGAAGTTGGTAAAGTGCTTGATGGTCTTATCAAAGATTATGGGTATTGTGATTGCAAGAGAAACTCAGACCAAATGCATGAGGATATAGTTAAAGACTTAGAGAAACTAAAAAAGGAGCTTGGAATAGATGTTCGCAAAATGAAAGAGGTGAGTAAGAAATGATATTTAATTATAGAGATTGGTTAAGTTGGGCTAATTGGTTAATAATCATATTTGTAATATTTCAATATATTATTTATTGGGATACTCTTATAAGATGGAAATGGGGTTATTGGAGTATTGATTTAATTCCTTCAACAATAGTTTTATTTATATGGTGGATTGTCTTTACTACAGTAAGGATTAATAGGTTATCAGATAAGGTTCACAATAAAGAAGGAAGTGGAAAAGAATGACAAAAAAAACAGAAGAAGAAGTTGAAATCCCTTTCTGGGCAAAAATAATTTTTATGCCCTTAATAGTTGGATTTGTATTATTCTTTACGAAAATATCTCGTCTCTTTAATATTATTGGAAGTGCCTTATTAATCTTCGGATCTCTAGCCTTACTTATATATTTTTATAAGTTCTGTAAAACCAACCAGGAAAAAATTAGGGGTATATTCAAAAAGAAGAAAGGGGGAAAAATAAAGAGTTTCCAAGAATTAGAATTAGAAATTGATTCTCTACAAAAAGAAATAAAAGATATTGGAAAAAGGAAAAAAGCAGAAGTAAAAAGAAAACAACTTGAAGAGAAATTAAAAAAATTACACAATTTAGGAGAAAAGAGAAAATGACTTCACCACCACCATTAAGCATATATGATCCAACTTGTTCATATTGTTGGAGAGAAGTAAAAACTCCAAAGATGTTTCTGCTTGGAAGAGATGTCCATTGGGTTTGTAGTGAGAAATGTAAGGAAGGAATGGTAAAAGATAGTAATAAAAAAGTTGTTGATAATCCTAAAGTTTTATTGAGTAAGTTAATTAAAATGTATGTTGAAATTTACAGGAATAGAAAATGATAGAAGGAATAAAAATTGAAAGATATAAAAAACAAATAGAAGAAGACTTTAAAGTATTTCCCATAAACAAAAGATTTATTCAACTTGAAAAATCTTGGATTAAAAATATATCCCATAATTTAATGCCAACACAAAAATCCTTTATTCATAAAGACAGGAAAGAATTAAGAAAAGTATTATTTAAATATCTTAATAAAAAAAAGAAAGAAGCTGATCCAAGAGGAATACATGGAAACAAAAGTTAAAAGAATAGTTGAAGAACTTTTAAAAGAAGATTATAAATGCAGAACTAATGATACCTGGTTAATCATTTGTGTATTAAAAAAATTAGGATTTAAATTCTGGATAAATTATAGAGATATAGATAAAATCCCTGCCTTTGAATCTATAACAAGATGCAGGAGAATGATCCAACATAACGAAAATAAATATAATGAGGATCTTCTTCCAGAAGAAGGTGTTGTCTTTGAAAAACCAATAGATCATAAATCATAATCATTCCTAAGGGGATGTTAGAAGCTTCAAACGACTTATAAGCCATTAAGTAAAGCTTCGGGGGGGCTTACCATCCTTTTTCCAAAAAGAGATAAGCCCCTTTCATAATCAAAAATGGGACAACAAGAAATAATAAATTTATTGGGAAAAAGTAACTATTGGAGAAGTTGAAATGAAAGAAATTGTATTAATAAATCCACCTTCTCCCTTTTTAATTGATGAAAGAGTTTTTCCTAATTTAGGTTTAATTAGTTTAGCCACATCTCAAAATTTAGATATAATTGACTTTGCTGGGGATAAAAATTATAAAGAAAATGTTGAAAGGTTAAGAGGAAATTTATTTGGATTTTCTTCTACTACCCCCCAATTCCCTTATGTTTATGAAATGTTTCATATATTAAAAAAGAATAATCCTAAAGCAAAATTTGTAATTGGTGGTTCACATCCATCAGTAATGTATAATCTAAGGAATGATAAAAATTTTAAAACACTTTCTGAATTTGATTATATTATTGCAGGAGAAACAGAACAAGATTTAGATTTATCTTCTAAAATAAGAAAAACTAAAATAATTAAAAACTTAGATGAAATTTCAATACCTGATAGAAATAAAGTTGATATAATGTCATATCAATATAAAATAGATGGAAAATTAGCTACAAGTATTATGACTCAAAGGGGGTGTCCTTTTAAGTGTAAAATTTGTTGTGGTAGAGATATAGAAATGTATGGAATATCAAGAATGCATAGCCCTGAAAGAATAATGGAAGAATTAGATTATTTAAATGGAGAATTTGGTTTTGAAACATTTATGTGGTTTGATGATGAAATAAATTTAGATAGTAAAAGATTGGTAGAGTTATCTAAGAAACTACAAAAAAGAAATTATAAACATAGGGGATTTATTAGAACAGATTTATTATGCAAACATCCCAGGACATTAGATGCTTTAGTAGATTCTGGATTTGTAGAATTGTGTGCTGGAATTGAAAGTGGTTCTAATAAAGTCTTAAATGCTATGGATAAAGGAACTTCTTATGAAATTAATATGTGTGCTTCTAATATGGTAAAAAATAGAGGTATGAGATTTAAAGCTTTTACCCTTATAGGAAATCCAACAGAAACATATAAAGATATAATGCTAACTAAAAAATGGCTATTAGATGCAAAACCAGATAGCTTTGATATAACTATTTTCCAACCTTATCCTGGGTCTCTTATCTATGATAATGCTGTGCCATCAAGTAGATACAATGATTATAAATATGAATATGAGGGAGAATTATTTTTTAATAAAATTGATTATTCAAAAAATTCTTCATTTTATAAAGGAATTCCAGGAGAGTATGTTTGTTCTGTTAGAACAAAAGAGTTAAGTTCAGAGGAATTAATTAAATTGAGAGATGACTTAGAAGATGAAATAAAATCTAAATTAAAAATTGAAATATGAAAATAAGATGAAAGAGAAAAGTATCTATTGGGATGATATTGTAAATAGAATTTTAATTAAATTAATTTTTGTTATTGTGGTTGTAGGAGTTTGTTATCTTATATTCAAATAAAGAGGTTAAAATATGGGTCAGCAAGAAGTAATAAAAACTTTAGAGAAAAAAAGGAATTGGATGACAGCCGAAGAAATAGCAGATCAATTAAAAGTTGAGAATAAAACTTTAATAAGAAGGGCATTATTGGTCTTATTTAGATATAATGAAGTTTTAAGAAAGAAATGTAAAAACTCCACATACTTTAAATATGTCTATAAAGCAATATGAAAAGTAAACCACAGGAATTAAGAAAATTATCAAATAAAGAACTAGAAGAACTTGAAGCATTAAATAATATAAAAATGTATGAATGTAAAATATGTGATTTTAAAGGAACAAGACCATCTGTGAGAAAACACATTAGAAAAGAACATTTTTGGAAAGGTCAAAAATCATTATCTGAACAAATGAAATCTTATAAATTCAAATGAAACCAGCTAATGTTCAATGCGAAAAATGTGAATCTTGGTTAGCAAGAAGGGATGCTATTAAAACAGAGGATGGATATATATGTAAAGAATGTTATGATGAAGATCAAGAATTATTAGAGTTTGAGAAAGTAGGAGAGGAAAACTTCGGGAGCAAAAGTAAGTTTAAGTAAAAAGTAAACAGATACATTTATAAATACATTTGTATATACTTCTATATGGAAATAAAAGATGTCCAAAGCAAAGAACGAAAGAAGATACCTGTAGCTCTTAGAATCAAGAAGAGCCAATCTGTGTGGATGAAAGACAATAATGTATCCCCACAGGCACTTTTTGATAAAGCATTAGAAGAGCTAATAAAAAAATAAAGATAGCTCGTTTACAAGGTTTACAAATATTTATAAAAGATTTCTAATTAATTTAATTATGTTTTTGATACAGTTTACAAAGGAGGTGAAATAATGGCAAAAGTTCAAAAGAGCGTTACAGAGTTTGCTATGATAGGTTTCGTACTTTTAGCAGTTCTATTTGGAATGCAAATAATGACATTTATATTTGGAAACCTTGGTCCTGAAAATTCTGGATTGACTGTAAATTCTGAAGCTTATAACACAAGCCTTCAGATCCAAAACGATTCTCTACACGCTATTGGAGACTATACCGAGCAATCTGGAACTCAGTTTACAACCCTTGGAATTGCAATAACACTTGTGATATTGGTTGCAGTATTCTTGTTCTTCTGGGTAGCA
>SDBU01008523.1_pt1 | contig 11645 bp, 4 predicted proteins | sample 2277071 | NCBI WGS metagenome assembly SDBU01 (sample SAMN10397929, study PRJNA504765) | marine sediment metagenome | isolation source: marine sediment core GS08_GC12, 126 cmbsf | place: Arctic Ocean: Gakkel Ridge, Loki's castle | collected 2008 | reverse complement strand
GCTTCATAATCGTCGGGGTCAATGATGCCCTGCGGTTCCCGACCGCGCACGTTAAGAAAGAGCCGCCCGTAGTAGCCGCCTGAGCCCCACGCTCTGGTTTTCGCCCAATCAATCTCAACCTTTTCCAGCGGGACGATCTGACCGGTGGGGGGTTCCTCTTTAAGCACCAGGTAGCCCTCCTGGCGCAGCCCCTCATTGAAGCAGATGCCACCTTGCATCCGCAGGCGCAGAGTGTTGCCAGAGCGTCTCAGCCTTGGGCGGCCCATCATCCGCCTGCCGGGTGGCGCCGACCCGCACCAAGACATGTTGGCCTATATCATAGGTTTCTACTCGTTGTTGACAACGACGATCGCGCAATGGGGGTGGTTGGGGGGTGGGTATTACTTGGCCGGTCTGGCGGGGCTGCTGCGTCAACAACCGCGGCGGGTCTCTGAGGCACTGGTGGGGCCAGCACGGCGGTTGGCGTTGGGCTGGCTTCTGGTGGGCATTGGGAGCATGATCTGGTTCGCCCTGGCCTCTATACCCACAGGCAAGATCAATGAATCAGGGGTGCCAGTCGTGATCTTGCAGGTAGTGGTGATGCTGTTGGTGTTGTGGATGGGGTACCTGCGGCTGGAGGTAGCACTGATGCGGGAGCATCGGTCTTTTCGGCAAGGAGCGCAGGTGATAGTTCGGCTGGCAGTGACGTTGGTCTTGCTGTTGAGCCCGCTGACGCTGCAGGGGCCGGTGCGCGCTCTGGTGAGTAGGGGGTTGTAAGGCGTAGTGAAAGTACGGCGGTTCGGTCGAGCGAAAGGGCCGGGAGCGCAGGCCAGCAAAAGCAATTGGACAGTGGGTTGTAAGCAACGTTCATTGAATTTGGTGAGTAATTGTGCTATACTCACCTACAGAAAGGGGCTTGACGCAGTCCTCTTTCTGCGGACCAACTGATGGACAGTTACAGGAGAACATATTATGACCAGAAAGACTTTCTCCACCTCCAAAGGTATCGTTAGCTTCGCACAAGCCTTAATCGGGCTTGTTCTACTAGTAGCGTTTATTCTTGTCTTGAATGCTCTCCTTGCTTCCCGTGGCTTCCACACGGCTGGCAGATCAGGAAACATAGATTCTCAACCACCCTCCTCTACCCTCCCAGTCCATATGGATGAAGGCAAATCACCAGATGATAGTTTGTACACCAGCTGGAAACTCTATAAGGATCCCGTTTACTCATATACTTTCAGATATCCCTCGAACTGGTATCTCTACCCTACTTCAACGGAAGGCATGGGAGGCACGACTCAGTTGTTTAGCTATGATCGAGACACCTTTCCGACCAGAGGGGGAATACCTATCCCGCGTACAGACATCAAGGTTGAGATCGCAGTTCGCGATAACCCCAAGAGGCTCAACACCATACAGTGGTTAAAGAAGTCCCCTAGCAATGCTCCATACCAAGTTTCCGGTTCGGCTAGGAACATAACAGTTGACGGAAATCTTGGTCTAGAGTTTTTGAATACGCGCGATGGCTACTCTTGGCTAGAACTTTATGTGGTACATGAGGACAAACTCTACACCTTTTTGGTATCACCGAGCGATAGTGATCTTCTTCCTAACTTCCACTCTATCCTCAACTTATTTAATTTCCCGCGTCAGTAGGTACTCTCCCATAATCGATTTGAATTAAAGTTAAGGGGTGGTAAGCGTGAATATCAAGGGAAATCCGGTTCCAGGATTGTACCGAATTGCGCTTTTCTTGGCTGCTTTCCTGGTGATAGGTCTGTTCGCGCCTGCTCACGCAAAAGTGGAGGGAACTAGCGACTACAAGTTCCCATGGACAGCAGGGCAAGCTTGGTACTATACAGGTGGACCTCACCCAGGATACATTCCTGCCAGTGATGCTACCTGGTCTGCGATTGACTTTGGAACTCCCACTCGGGAAGTGAGCGCTGTTGATGGTGGTACCGTTATCTTCTCGGATTGGTATGATGGTGTTTTGGGAAACGTCATTGGTATCCAACATGAAGATGGTTACGCTTCTTGGTATGCTCACCTGGAAACCATGACCGTTCAAGCAGGAACACGGGTTGGGAGGGGCTACATAATTGGCCGGTCAGGCTCTTCTGGAACAGGAGCGCCCTCTGTGCACTTACACTTCGTGTTGACGCGTCAGGGAAGGGGAGAGCAGATAGCTGGACACTTGTTGTCCGGTTGGAGTGTGGAGAGCACAGGACCGGAATACCAAGGGAAGATGACAAAGCCAGGAGAGCAAGACAGGATTGCTGAAGAAGCGTGGTCTTCAGCATGTATTGGGCTTCAAACGTGCACAAAATATCCGTGGGGACGAAACGACTTGGTCTCTGACAATTTTCCGGTAATAACGCATAATAAACCCTTCAACCTTTGGCTCCCTAGGTGGTACTACCTCATTGACACGGGCGATTCAAAGGTGATCAAGGTTTATTTGGACGGCAACCTTCTCTTTGAGAAGCCCGCTTGTGCTAAAGCCCTCTGGATAGATGGAAACGATCATGTTCTCACTATCTGGTACGAAGCAACAGGCAGCAGCATTCCACAAGTGGATATTAAGCATTGGCCTTTTGCAACACCCGTCTGTGCAGCTGAAGGAGGTGGAGACCCACCTATCGACTCTGAACCAATACAGGGTACCTACAACGCCACCTTCACCGGCTACGAAACCTATCCCGATGGTGCTTCCGTCTCTCCCAACCAGTCTTTCGACAAAACCTGGGGGATGAAAAACACTGGTTCCTCCACCTGGGGAGCTGGCTACCAACTCTGCTTCATTGGTGGCGAGAAACTGGGCGCCCCCAGTTGCGTCGGCGTGCCCAGCACTGGCCCCAACGGCGTGGTGAACATATCCGTCAACATGACTGCTCCTGCAAGTGGCGGCACCTATCGGGGTGACTGGCGGATGAGAAATCCGCCAGGCACCTACTTTGGCGACACAGTATGGGTGCTCATCAAGGTGCCTGATCTTGGTGGTGATGATGGTGGCACAGGTGAAGAGATCGAGCTTGCATGTCTCAACTGCTCTCCCGCTTACACCCCTGGCGAAATCTTCCGTCCCACGATCCGTGCCACTGTCAGAAGCGGTCAGCTGCTCCAATCTCGTGGCGATCACCTTCTCAACAGCGACGGCAATCTCTTTGGTGCGCATCCGCTCATCGAAGTTGTTGGCACCGTACATGCAGGACAAGAGTATGATTTCACCTTCTATGAGGATGATCCCTTACGCGCTCCAGACAGCGAAGGCACCTACCAGACGTGTTGGCGTACCTGGCGGGATAATAACTGGGCAGGAGAGGAACTCTGTATTCAGTTTGACGTCCGCCATTCCTCTTCCAACCATCGCCCGAACACGCCCTCAACCCGTAGTCCTCTCGATTGGTGGGTGCAGTGGGATGGCGGCCAGGTGACTCTCTGTGCCGATCACAACGGCGATCCAGACAGTGATGCCATCGTCGGCTATGAGTTTAACGTGCAGGGCGCCAACAACTGGAACAGTGGCGAGGTTGGCTCCGATTGTGCTACGACCGAGGACTTGGGCTTCTACACCTACGGCTGGCGCGTGCGGGTAAAAGATAGCAAGGGGGCGTGGAGCGACTGGAGCGATCCAGAATGGCGCTTCACTATTCACAACGCGGCTGCCATTGAAGGACCTGAATTCTCTCCCTCCTCACCTTCTGCTGCCCAAACCGTCAACGTGTGGGCCTGCTCCAACGGTGGCACAATGAAATATTGGGTCAATCTGGCCAACGATGGTTCGGGGAATGGCCAGTGGTGGCAGTTCTACGAAGGCCCCATCTGTACCAATCCCGAACGCGATGAACCCAACACCTGGCCTGGCTGGCAGACCTTCAACTATACTGACGGCCCGCATCTGGTGCGGGTGGAGAACGGACTGGGGGGCACAGTCGAGGGCGTCTATACTTTGCAGCCACGCCGTCCGGCCTGGCCTGAACCACTCAACCCACCTGACCATAGTTTCCAGAATACTCGTACCATACTCTTCACCTGGGGACACGGTATGTTTGGCGGCTTCCCCACTCGTGCGACCAGTTACACCTTGCGAGTGAGTACCAACCCCGATCCTGATCAAAGTCCCATTCTGGACGTGACGGTTGGTGCCGGTACAACCAGCTATACCCATACCTTCAACCAGGATCACCCCGTACTCTATTGGCACGTCATCGCCCAAAACGCGCAGGGTGCGACCGAGTCCAATACCTTTCAGTTCGGCATTGATCGGGTTGCACCCTCCTCAAGCGTCAGTGCGCTTCCCTCAATTTCTACAGAAACTGCCATTTCTGTAAGTTGGGGTGGCACCGACAACACCGGAGGCATCCGCTGGTATGATGTGCAGTACAGCGACAGAAACCATGGTCAGTGGGTGGATTGGCAACGGGCTATCTCCACCACTGTGGCCATCTTCCAGGGCCAGGCTGGTCACACTTATGACTTCCGCGCTCGCGCCCTGGACAAGGCTGGCAATCAGGAAGCCTACCCTGGTGGCAGTGGCGACACTTCCACCACCATCGACCTGAGTGCCCGACCTCCAACGGAGTGGTGGGAGGATTCAGCTTATGCCTATAAACGCAACGTTTTACTGCAAAACCAAGACAGCAATGCCCTGCCTGTCGGTTACCCACTGTGGCTGCATTTTGACGACACAACGACTCCAACCGCCGGTGAACTGTACAGCGCGTCCCTGTCTTCAGTCAAAGGAGACGACTTCCGCCTTATCCACAATAACCAGACCCAACTCAACCGCTACATCCAAACCTTCCAGTCCGACCGCATTGATATCTGGTTCAACCTCCCAGCGTCCTTGGATGGTCTGGCTAGTGACGGAAGCAGTTACCAACTCTATTACAGTAACCCGTCGGCCATCAATCCCCCAGGTGACATTGACGATGTGTTGCCACCGGGCCGAGATGCGAACACCGTCGGCCTGTGGCATTTCATCGAGAGAAGCGGGGCAGCATTCTCTGATTCGTCAGGCCAAGGGCACCACGGCAGCCTGAGCGGGCCATATAACTGGGGCGAGGACGCTTTCGGCTCGTATATCGAGTGGCCCGGCGGCGGCGACGGTACAGCCTGGGGTGAGGTGGCAAGTTCATCGGACTTTGATCTGAGCCAGTTGACGATGGAAGCGTGGGTGTATCCCATAGATGGGGGCACACCTGAGATGACGATCCTGAACCGGCCTGCTTCTACTGAAAACTGTCCTGGTTACAGGCTGGCTGTGAGCGACAGGAAAATCGATTTCCAAACTTGCCCCGGGCCAAGGGCCATCGATGGCCAACTTTCCTTTAATACCTGGTACCACATTGCGGCCACGTTCGACGGCAGCGACATGCGCATCTATCGTAACGGTAGCCTCATTCGCACAGTCAGCGGCCAACCCCTGCGCTCGACGGCTGGCCGGTTGCTCTATCTAGGCGGTGCCCCCTGGAATCAGACTTTCAAGGGGCGAGTTCGCCACGTCCGTCTCTCCAATATTGCCCGCACAGATTTCAGTTACGCAGCCCAAATTGCCTCCATTAGCACGGCGCCAGACCTGAAAGTGGGCGACGCCATCACCCCGCCTGTTGCCGGGTCTCCAGACCTGGCCATGCTCAACCTGATCACTTATCCCAACCCTGATGGCGGCGTCCTCGTGCAGGCGATCTTCCAGAACCAGGGTGAGGTGTCTACACAAAACGGTTTCTTCACCGACTTGTATGCTGACCATCTCCCCACTGATGCGGGTGACTACACGGGCAGCATCCAGTTCTGGGTGAATGATCCCATTGCAGCAGGGGCCACAGTCACCCTGACCACTGTGATCACCGATCTATCTGGCCTCGGGCTGATGAGTCCGCTAATCGTGGGCGCGATAAGCGAAAGCAGTGCCACACTGTACACCCAGGTGGACTCCACCGGTGTCATCAGCGAAACGGACAACGCCAACAACATCTACCCCTTTGGGACGGAGATATGCCTCGCCAGCCCAGATGCTCACGAGAGCGATGACAGTGCTGAGACAGCAAAATCTATCGGCGTTGGGCAGACTCAGACACACAACTTTGATAGCCCAGGTGACCGAGACTGGATAAAGTTCAGTGCTGAGGCTGGCAAGACCTATACACTCCACACGTCCAATCTTGGCAGCTCCGCCGACACTTACCTGTACCTCTACGATACGGATGGCACCACCCTGCTTGCAGCCAACGACGATTCTGGGGGAACGCTGGCTTCCCAGATTGACTGGACAGCGCCAGCAACAGGCCTGTACTATTTGGCAGTGCAGCACTGGAATCCTAATGCTGGTGGCTGTGGCACGAGCTACACCCTGAGTTTTGCAGGTGCCTTATCTGACCTGGTCGTATCGATACCGCAACCGTCAGCCTCACCACCATTCGAGGTCAGGCAAATCGTGAACTGGTCCGTGACAACGACGAACCAGGGGGGTAACATAGCACGGGCGTCGCATGTGGGATACTACCTGGGTACCGCCTGTAACGATCTGAGCAATCGGGTCGCAGACACTTCCGTCAGCTCGCTTGCTCCAAATGCCAGCGAAAATGACAGTACTCACTACATCTTCCAGCCAGGGGATGTAGGTATCCGGCACCTCATCGCCAAGGCTGACTACCTGAACGAGGAGCCAGACGAGAGCGATGAGAACAATAACACCAGCTGCTATGGGCCATTTGAGGTACGTGCCTTCACTGCTCCCGACCTGGTCGTCTCAGCTCCTCAGCCCTCAATCTCGCCACCATTCGCCGTAGGGCAGACAGTGAACTGGTCGGTTACAACGACGAACCAGGGGAATGAGGCAGCAAGTGCCACACATACAGGATACTACCTGGGTGTCAGCTGCAACGATGAGAAGATCATCTGGTTCGATGGAGACCCAGTTGGTCCTCTAGGGTCAGGTGGAAGTGAGCCTGATAGCGCTCCTTACACCTTCCAGCCTGGTGATACAGGCACGCACTATGTTATCGCTTGGGCTGACGACCTGAATGAGGAGCCAAATGAGAGTGTGGAGCACAACAACCGGAATTGCTACGGGCCGTTTGTGGTGCAAGCAGTCACTATGTCTGATCTGGTTGATTCAGGGCGGCAGATACGCTACTTGCCTATGGTGCACCTGGCTGAGACGCAGAGTGAATAGACAAGTGATCCCTAAAGACATGCTTTCAGGAGCCAGGTCGAGTCGTCAACGTCAGGCATCCCAACGTATCGACGAATTTCGCAGGACAGGTTCTCGCAGAGTGTAATGTAATCCGAGATAGTATCTGGCAAGAAAGGATGGTTCGAGTATCGTCCATTCAGCACGGAGGTAAGAGCCTTGCACAAATGATGACATTATACAACCGCAACGAGTACCGGTACTCCGCGTGCCATTCGGTCGGTTAAACGTATTGATGTATTGTTGCTATCGTTACCTGTGAGCGGGCTTTAGTGGCAGCGATTCATGGCTGTGACTCATCTGATCGAGGCTTACATATTTCACAAGGAGGAAGTGCGATGAAGTGGCTGATGATAGGAAGATCGAAGAAAGGAACAACAACGGCGGTATCCTTAGCACTCATCCTGATGCTTCTGTGGGCAGTAGTCACCGTAATGGCCGATTCACCTCCTGAAGGATCTGGTATAGATTTGATCCCCGCGGCACCTGTACATGCCTGTCCCTTCTCCACGGTCTGTAGCACAGCTGGCTACGCATATTGGGTGAAGAACTCGGGGTCAGGTCACGGCGTGTTTGGATGGGCCAGCGGCACAACGGGCACAACCTATGGCGTGACGGGTCAGAGCGCAAGCAGCAGTGGTCGCGGGGTGTTGGGCTGGGCCACCGCTACGACAGGCACTGGCATAGGTGTGTACGGCTCCAGCCTGAGCAGCAGAGGTCGCGGGGTGTTGGGCTATAACGCCGCTTTCCGCGGGGTGGAGGGAAGCACTGTATCAGGATCTGGTGTGTTCGGATATGCCAGCGCTACGTCTGGCCTCAACTATGGTCTGTATGGCTTGAGCCGAAGCACAATGGGTCGCGGGGTGTATGGCTTGGCCAGCGCTACGACTGGCCTCAACTACGGTCTGTATGGCGAGAGTCGAAGCACAATGGGTCGCGGGGTGTATGGCTTGGTTAGGGCTACGACGGGTTTCAACTATGGTCTTTCTGGCGAGAGCCGAAGCAGCAGTGGGCGCGGCGTGTTGGGCTGGGCCACCTCCACGACGGGCTCTAGCATGGGGGTGTACGGCTCCAGCCTGAGCAGCACTGGTCGCGGGGTGTATGGCTATAACGCCGCTTTCCGCGGGGTGGAGGGAAGCACTGTATCGGGATCTGGTGTGTACGGATATGCCAGCGCTACGACTGGCCCCAACTATGGCCTGTATGGCTTGAGCCGAAGCAGTAGTGGCGACGGAGTGCGTGGCTTGGCTAATGCCACCAGTGGCGCAGCATGGGGCGTCTTTGGCGAGAGCCGAAGTACAATGGGTCGCGGGGTGTATGGCTTGGCCAGCGCCACGACGGGTCTCAACTATGGCATATATGGCAAGACGAACTCCCTCAGTGGTTACGCCGGGTATTTTGATGGCCGCGTCTACGTAGGGGGGAACTTCACGGCCTCAGGGACCAAGTCCTCCGTTGTGGAAATGGACAACGGAGAGAAGAGAACGCTCTACGCCGTGGAGAGCCCAGAAGTGGTATTCGAAGACTTCGGTAGCGCCCAGTTGGTAGACGGCATGGCTGAGGTGCAGATCGAGACTCTGTTCGCCCAGACGGTAAACACTACACTGCCCTATTATGTGTTCCTGACTCCTCTTGGCGAATCAAAGGGACTGTACATAGCTGAGATGCAGCCCGGGTACTTCGTGGTGAAGGAGCAGGATGGCGGTAAGTCCAACATCAGTTTTCAGTACCGTATCGTGGCCAAACGCAAGGGATATGAGGACGTGCGCATGGCTGTCCTTTCAGAGGGCGATGCATTGAGCGAGCAGACAGCGTTGGAGACTGCCAAACTGAAAGCGGAACGCCAGATGCTGGAAGTTGAGATGAGCGAGCAAGCAGCCTTGGAGACGGAACGTCAGGCACTTGAGGCTGAGATGACTGAGCAGGCAGCCTTGGAGATTGAGCAGCAGGCACTGGAATCTGCGATAAACGAGCAGGCAGCCCTTGATACCGAACTGGATTTGGAACGCCAAGCACTCGAGACGGAAGTGGAGTAGGAGTGCGACGGCACCGGATGAGAGAACAGCAACCAGCTTGAGAGACGCTGGGGCTGGTTACGAATCCAGTCCCAGCGCGTTGGTCGCGGATGCTACAACTCGCGCTGACCCGCAGCGTAGGGAGAACGAGCGTTGACGTAACAAGGTGGTTATGCCATACTCCACAACGAAAGGGACACTGACGTTCCGTTCCTCTCCTTTATCTTCGCCGACACATCGAACATTGTCTCCCTTTTCTTGATGCCATGGATTTACGGATTCTCACCATCTCTATCTACCAAACATATCTGTAGCATCTCAGAGAGCGGAGGCGCAAATGACAACCAACAGAACTGCACCGCCTAGAGATATTACGGGTACTATGCAGGGATCTCAATGCCAACGCTAATTTATCCTTGATTCACTTTCCCTCGCCCAAGGAGGTGTACGCATGAGGAATGGAAGAAGTATTCTGTTGAGAATAGCCTTTGTGAGTATTTTGCTGCTCATAATGGTCATGTTCCTCCCTCAAACGACTTCAAATAGTAGGGCCACATCCCCATCGGAAAAGCTATTGTCTGATGGCCAATTTGTCTTTGGGCCTAATGTAGGTGATTTCGATCTCTATGCGTATCTTTCTGAGGAATCTCCACATCTGTTGCCCTACTACGACCAACTTTTCTTCTATTCCCGCTATCCCAGTATTAATCCCCGTGTATTGCTCACGCTGATTGAATTGCGAAGCGGCTTAATTTCTACACCTTTTGCCGCGCAAGAAGAATATGCAGATCCGTTGCGGCTTCCTGAGAAGGGGTTCGAGACGCAACTAAAGAGTCTAGCGGAAGATCTCACTCGCGCCTACTATTCACACCTGCACCAGTACACTCCGGTTGCCGTTACTGCACGTCATCAATTGGAAGTTCGCCTAGCGGATGGGGTACTCTGGACTCTTCCTAGAGAAGTCAATGCTGGAACCTATGCTCTAGTCAGCGGCGTAAGCAAGGTGATCGATAGTACTGAGATCCTTGCCTTTATAGATGGTAAGTCTCCTACTGGATTCCATACCACATATATTCGGCTTTTTCCAGACGACGACCCTTTGGACGAATCCAATGAAATTGATATCCTTTCCCCGCCACCTTCGGACCTATTCCAGTTCCCATTTCCCGTCGGCGACGAGTGGAACTTCAACGGTGTTCATGACTGGAGTGGGAACAATGGTGGAAGCGACATGTCTTCAATCGACTTTAGCAAGGGATGGCCAGACTGGGGAGCAGATACGAGTAGTATGTGGGTTGTAGCAGCGGCTGGTGGTACAGTGACTAAACTTTCTGATTGCTTGGTATCTGTGGAACATATGGATGGCTGGTCAACCCAGTATTATCATTTAGAAGGTGTTCAGAAAAGTGCCGGGGATGTTGGAAAGAACGATAGGTTGGCTAACCTTGCCAACACATGGGATGAAGCTACATGCAGTGGCGGACTTAGCTCTGGCCCCCACGTTCACTTTGCACTCCTACGCAATGGTGTTCGCATTGCCCTCAATGGAACCGCTTTGTCGGCATGGGTAATTCACAGCGGGCGCTCTCCTTACGACAACGACTGTGGTTTTATGTACTTAGAACGGGATGGGCAGAAGAAGTGTACTTCCAGTTCTGTGCTTAACGAACCCTCTACTATTCGACAGTTCAAGTACATCCACAACCCGTGGCCGTGGCCATGGAAGTATCAGATAGGGACCGATGATTCCAAGGTCACCAAGGCTGTCTTAGATGGTCAACTCTTCTTTGAAAGGCCAGGGTGCACCTGGGGCACAAAGTGGCTTGGTCGAGGCGATCACATTCTTGAGTTCTGGTATCAGCGTGGCGGCAACAGTGTGCCCACCGTCTCTCTGCAGTCATGGCCCTACGTGAAAGTCGCGTGTGCTGCCGATGATGGGAGTAATCCAGGCGGTGACGATCCAGCAAGCGGGGGTGGTGGTACCGACAACGCCACCTTCACCGGCTACGAAACTCCCTCCAACGGAACTGCTGTCTCCCCTGGCCAATCGCTGATCAAGACTTGGCGTCTGAGGAATACAGGTACCACCACTTGGGGCAGCGGCTACAAGTTAGTGTTCCGCAGTGGCGACCGGCTCGGTGCGCCTGAATCTGTCAACGTACCAACTGTTCCCCTAGAACAGGAAGTTAACCTGAGCGTTCCCTTGCAGATACCATCCAATCTTGCTTCAAACACGTACACAGGCCACTGGAAGTTACGCGACCCGCAAGGGAAGTTATTTGGCCCGGATCTTTGGGTCACAGTGAAGGTGGTCTCATCAAACCCAGGCAGCGGCCACATTACCGTTTTTGATGTCAGCAATCCCTCTTCTGCTTCCGTCGTGCATCTTTTAGGTCGTGCCCGATACTTCTCCGAGTATCGCTCGATGCGCTTTGTCATAGGCAATAACAAAC
>SDBU01008522.1_pt1 | contig 11649 bp, 8 predicted proteins | sample 2277071 | NCBI WGS metagenome assembly SDBU01 (sample SAMN10397929, study PRJNA504765) | marine sediment metagenome | isolation source: marine sediment core GS08_GC12, 126 cmbsf | place: Arctic Ocean: Gakkel Ridge, Loki's castle | collected 2008 | reverse complement strand
TGTTTACCTTCCATCCTGCAACTAAATTAATGGGAGATTACTTGCCAAGCTATTTATCCCCTTTGGCAGGATACTACTAAAGTCCAGCGGCGTCTAGTATTTGGGGCACCTTTTTCTCCCAGCCGATAGCCATAATATGCACCCCCTGACAGATATCCTTGAGCTGCTTAATTAGGTCGGCTGCAATCCGTATGCCGGTTCCGGTTTTATCCTCGGCATCTGCCATCTTTTTAATCAGCTCCTCAGGTACAAAGACACCGGCAACATTCCTATTCATAAATCTAGCCATACCAACTGATTTCAGGGGTATTACTCCAGCTAAGACAGGCACTTGGAATCCCTCTACCCTCTTCATAAATTTAACAAAGCTATCGATGTCATAGACAGCCTGGGTTTGGAAAAACTTGGCGCCAGCATTGATTTTTTTCTCCATTTTAATGAGTTGTAGCCCCAGGCTAGCCTCGGTATCAGCTCCGGGGTTGACTACTGCCCCAGGGAAGAAATTGGGCTTTCCCTGAAGCTCATTCCCAACCATATCGTAGCCTTCGTTTAACCTGCTTATCACCCACAGCAGCTGCACTGAATCCAAATCATAAACTGGCATAGCTTGAGGATGGTCACCGAGTGAGGGTAAATCGCCGGTGATAGCCAGCACATTTTTGATTCCCAGAGCCCAGGCACTCAACAAGTCCGATTGTAACGCCAATCGGTTTCTATCTCGACAGGTCATCTGGAATACAGGCTCCAGTCCCTTTTCTTTTAACAAGTAGGAGACAGCCATTGAGCCCAGCCTCATCACCGAGCTTTGCTGGTCAGTAACATTGGCTGCGTCTATCTTCCCACGTAAAATCTCAGCCGCCTCGATTACCTCTGTGGTGTCTGTGCCCTTCAACGGACCGACTTCAGCGGTGACAGTGAATTTTCCTGACTCCAGGACTGATTGCAAGCTCATTTCAACCCCTCTCCTTCTAGTCAATTCGTTCCAGTGCCCAACGGGATGTGGACATAATTTTAACGTCGGGCATCATCTTACTACGATCCTTGGGGGCAATAAATCTTCTCAGCTTATCCAGCTGGTTCAACTTTTCCAGTCTCTTGTAAATCAATTCCCAGCCACAATCTCTCTCCGGGCTAATCTCACATTTCCCTTGAGATGCCCCACCACACTGACCACTGATTAACCCCTTAGTGCAGGCAGTCAACGGGCATATACCGCCGGTGTACTCAAGTAAACACTCACCGCATTCCATGCATCTCTCACTGCCCATCCATTCCCCTCTGCTTCCACCCAAATTGACGGTATCGCAAGCTGGATGACAAACCTTATTTACAGACGCAGCTACTGCCTGGACACCAACGCCGCAGGTCATAACCAGTATCGAATCAGCCGCCATAATTTGCTCAACCTTACTCCTCAGTCTCGATTTCACCAAGGCTTTCTCGCAGAGAAAATCGACGACGGCACTACCGGTAACCTTTTTGCCCGTTCCTTCTAGTTTGCCCTTTATCTCCTCCACCTCCTTAGGACCACCAGTGCCAGAAGCCTGAGCACAGCCATTACAGCCCAAAATGAAGACGTTGCTCTCCCCATCTAGGTAACTCAAAATCTCTTCCCACGGTTTTTGCTTCGAAAGAATCATCTCTCCTCCTTAAAATCCAGCTAACCCAGAACTGACCCAAGTCCCAACCCAGAGCTAAACTAATGGATGGCACAGGCAAGGCAAGGGTCAAAGGAACGGACGATGCGCACGATTTCAAAGGGATTATCCTTATCCTTTACCTTTGTACCCATTATTGCCTGTTCCATAGGGCCTGGGTTTCCATTATCATCCCTGGGGGAGGCATTCCAGGTAGTTGGCACCACACACTGGTAGTTGGCTATCTTCTGCTCTTTTATCTCTATCCAATGGCCCAGCGCGCCCCGAGAGGCCTCAGTCAACCCTACCCCCATACCCTCTTCATGGATAGTGTATTCAACAAAGGTCGGCTCTCCCGGCTTTAACTCCAGAAGCCACTTCTCCAGATTATCAGCAATCAACTTAGCCGATAAGGCTCGTGCCAGGTGGCGACCCATGACGGAGAAAAGGGCTGAGGGCGGTGCTTTAAGCTGAGCCAACGCTGAATCGACCAAGTTTTTCATTACCGTGTCACCGTGAGCATAGGTAACGGCTACCCTCGCTAGCGGGCCAACTTCGTAAACCTTCCCATCATACCTGGGAGCCTTTACCCATGAATAAGCTCCCCCTTTACCATACTCTGGCTTGGTTTCTCCTTGAGCAGGGTGCCGAGCTGATGAGGAATCTTGATACCAGGAGTGCGTTACACTCTCGTTTATCTTAGATATGTCCAATTTACCCGGCTTGAGGTCAACCGAGGTAACTCCCTGAGTAAACAACCTCTTTCTCAGGGTTAAGTCTGCTTCTTTTCCTTCCAGGTCGTAGGCTCCATAGGAGATAAGGTTCTTACAACCAGCCCCAATTTCACAGTAATCAGGATAGGCAGCAGCCACGGCTAGCACATCAGGGATATAGGTATTATCAATGAAATCCTGCAATCTCCTCAATTTCCACAGGAAAGATACTATCATATCAACAGTAGGCGTGCAGGTTACCCCACCGGGCACAATGCCGACACTATGGGGGATTTTGCCGCTAAAGATACTGACCATCTCGTGTCCGATGCGCCTGATTTCAAGAGCTTCAAGGTAGTGAGCGGTCGCTTGCTGGTTAAGCTCAGGCGGCAGACGATAATCTCCTTCGTAGCGTGGCACAAACGGTCCCAGTTCACCGCGGGCAATAAAATCCTTTACTGAACTTAGTGCGGAATTTTTACCCTCGTATTTGGCAACGTCGGTTATGTCCACGTAGTCAAGGGCAGCCAGGTGATAAAAATGGAGAACGTGGTCTTGAGCCATATGCGCCCCCTGAATAAGGTTCCGGATAATTCGAGCATTGTCTGGTATCTTATCACTAATACCAAAAGCACTATCCAGGTTCAAGGCAGCAGCTACGCCGTGGGACTGAGGGCAAACGCCACAAATCCTCTGAGTTATCACCTGAGCATCCCTGGGGTCTCTGCCTTTTAAGATAATCTCAAATCCTCGGAAAAGGTTGCCTGTGCTCCTTGCCTCCTTGACTACCCCATCCTCCACCACAGTATCGATTTTTAAGTGTCCTTCAATCCTAGTTATCGGGTCAATTACTATCTTGCTCACTACTTCTCCTCCTTACCAGGCAGCCAATAGGCACCAATAACAGGTAACTCAACATCTTTGAGCTTTTCATAGAAAGGTGCGGTCAGGTCAGGAAATTCAGGCTGGGTGCAGCCGTTACACGGAGCACCAGCACCAATGACCCAATTTGTGCCGTTGTTCCACCGTCTCAACGGGCAGTCAGCGTAGGTTATCGGTCCCTTGCAGCCCAGCTCATATAAACACCCCTCATCACCAGGCTTCTTGGCAAACTTACCTTCATCAAAATAGGCACGGCGGGGGCAATTTTCGTGAATTAATTTACCGTAGAAGGCTAGGGGTCTCAGGTTATCATCAAGATCCTCAGCTTTAGGCAGACCATTTAATAGAATACTGGCTACTGTACCCACAAACCAGTCAGGGTGGGGAGGACAGCCGGGAATATTTATTAGTGGTTTATTAATGCCTTTAGCCTCCAGTACCTTCCTCACTGGCTGAGCATTGCTGGGATTGGGGGCAGCCGCCGGGATTCCACCAAAGGAAGCACAGGTACCCACCGCCAGAATAGCTAGGGCATCCCGGGCTAACTCTTCCAACCTCGTTCCTATATTGACTGGTTTACCATCCCGTTCCCCCATTACACAGTATTCGGCATTGGTACCCGTAGGGATGGCTCCCTCAACAGCCAGAACGTAACTTCCCTTCTTTTCTTTAGCTGTATCCTCTAAGGCCTTGATTACCTGCTCCCCAGCACCAGCCATTAGCGTGGGATGGAATCGTAGATTGATATGCACTCCAGGGATTATCTGGTCAATCAGCATATTTTTAATGGAAGGACTGGCTGAATTTAGTAACGAAATGCTGCAGCCAGTACACGCAGATGCTGCCAACCATACTAAGGGAATTTCCTTAACCATTAGGGTCACCTCTTCTTTCTAGTGGGTTGATGTTATATCTCAAGCCAAGAATGCGAATACAACGATTCACCGGTAAGAACCCTGACCGTCTTCACATATTCAACTTCTTTTTGACTTAACGAAGAAAGGTCAGGCTTTTCGCCATCCATTACCCGGTGCACCAAATCAACGATCTCTGGCATCTCACCTCTGGCTATCTTCATTAACTCAGCGTCAAAGACATCAACAATGGCTGAGTAAAGTCCATGCTTCATCAGCATTATCAGATAAGTCCGATTAAGCTGAGGTCTGAGGTGAGCGGGGGTGCCGTTGGAGATATTAGAGAGCCCTACCGTAGATTTGCATTCGGGAGCAATCTCCCCCAGCATACTCATAAACTCTATACAGGCTTTTACCTGGTTTATCTCCACCGACACCGGGCTAGCAATAGGGTCAATCCAAATATCCTCATTAGAGATGCCCATCTCATTAGCTTGATACACCAGATCAACAGTATGCATACACCTTTCGTTAGCATCCCGAGGCATTCCCTCTTTGCCCCACAACAACCCAATCATAGACGCATTGTATTTCTTGACCAAAGGTAACTCCGACTCCAACCTATCCGGCTGAAGGGAGATAGAATTAATTAAGGCCTTGCTTTTACAAACCTTCAATCCGGCCTCCATAGCCACCGGGTTGGTTGTATCCAGTGACAATGGCAAGTCAGTAACTTCCTGTACCGTGTTGACCACCCATTCCATAAACTCGTCCCCACCCCTTCGGGCAGGACCGATGTTGATGTCAAGATAATCCGCCCCGGCTTCAGCCTCAGCCTTAGCCATTTCCTGAATAGGCTTGGGGTTTCTCTCCCTCATTGCCGGACCGAGGGTCTTGGACATAATGTTTATACTTTCTCCGATAAGGATCATCCTTTACTCCTTATAGTTTCCATGCCTTAAGATAGGCTGGGATTTGAGCTCCTTCCCGGGGGCCGATCAGAATCTCCCAGCCAGGTAATTCCTCTTCCAAACCACCACTTTCGGCAGCAGCATACCCCGGGATTACCAACTTGCGGTGCTTAACCTTGTCCCCAATTCCGCTCTTCTTAACAAAAGGTCCGATAGCATCGGCAACAAATTTCCCAGCCGCCCAGGAGGTCATCACCGAGAGCCCCTCAGTGTCCATAACCAGAAGGTAGCTGGGAACCTTGCTGGTTTCTATTTCGCCAGAGACAATGAAGTAGGTGAGCGAAAAGTTGGTAGTAATAAGCACTGGAGAATTTTCATCAGGACCACCAATTTCATAGATTCCCTGGGTAGTAGCCAGTGGTCGCTGGGGGTCGGTGTAGATGTTCAGCCTTTCCACGAGCAACGGAAACAGGCTTTCTCCTTGAAAATCGGAGAGAACGATAATACCACCATATTTAGCCACAAACACGGAAGCAATTACCGCCTCCTTCATCGGGTCATCGGTCATTTCGGAGGGAAAAACAATGGTGGGGAAGCCTAAAGGCCGAAATTTCTTAGTTAAGGCAGCACTCCTAATAATTACCTGGTCCTCAAATGCCTGACGAACAGTTCTTGACCCGGAATCGATAACGATGTCGTTTATCCCGGCCTCGGTTAACTTGGTAGTCAGCTCAGCAAGTTCCTCCAGACTGGAAGCTTTTACTCCTACCGGGCACGAACTCTCCTTAGCCAAATCCGCTACATTATCCAGGTTATCCTTAGTGGCAGCGTATATCAGTGGTCTTCGGTCAGCACAGGCCTTTACACCAGCAGCCAGGATATCAGGATTACTGCTCATCAGAATAATGCCGCAATCACTATTTTGCTTCACTTTATTCGCCAGTGCCTCAAACTTGCTGGCATCTCCTGATTCATCCTTTACCGCTACCAGCTCAGGACGGAGGGTGAGCCCTACCCTCTCATATTGGAGCTGTTTAAATCTCTCCAGCCTGGCATCAACCTCGGAATCCTCCATAGTATCCTTGATAAGGAGAGCAACACCAGGAGGGTTCTCAAACCTTTTTTCATGGCGAAACATAACTGTCTCGCCGCCAACCTTCAACACCCTGTCGCCGACGCCGATAGTAACCGGTCTAATCGGAGGTGCTGATGCCTCTTGCAGCCGAGCCTTCGCCTCTTCAGAGACGTAGGGGCAGGCACTTAATTCTGCCTTCCCGGCAGCTAGACTCATAGCGAAGGCTAGGCAAGTAGGCACCCCACATTCACCACAGTTCGTCTTGGGTAGCAACTTAAATATCTCTATTCCAGTAAGTGGCATCTTTAATCACTCCTTTCCCAACCATTATCTATGGTAAGAACAGGCTTAGCATCTGTTATAACCGTGCCGCCAGTTCGAATACTCCATCCCTAGCCTATTATTGGCTCCATAGTAAGAGCAGGGTGCCCCTTCTCCTGCAAGAAGGGGAGAATCTCTTCCTCGGTAATGCCGACTGTTTCATCAGCAATCATATCAGGCAGGTTAGGCACACCCATCTCCTCAGCTCTAGCCTTAAGCCGGTCAGCAATCTCCTCCTTCAACATTTTGGGCATCCACACCATTCTTAATAGTCCGCCATCACCGAGAATAAACTTTCTCTGGCAGATATTATACTTACCATGACCAACAAAGCCTGGAGTACTCAAGCCGCCACCGATAGTCCCAGCCAGGGTAGTAAACTTCATCCCACAGGGGGTCTCCCCAGCGTATTCTCTATTCACTGTCATTACCCCATTGCACAGGGGCAGGATAGCCGCAATCGCCTCGCAACAGCCACAGGTGGTCATGGGGTCGTTTACTATACTGTAGAAGTTATAGTGGTCTATCTTGCCACGGGAAGCCTTCAAGACAAACTCGTTTACCCCCTTCCACTGCCCAAACTTAGCATCAATAGTCTCCCCCTTCTCCACTGGCTGATTTGGTCCGGTAGGATTAATCTCGTAAGCAGCCTTACAATCCATCCAGTTATAGGAACCACAAAGGCCAGTTCTTTCCGGGCTAATCATACAAACATGGCCCGGAGCAAAGGACTGACACAGGGTGCACGAGTAGTATGTCTCGGTAGTTTCATCAGTCATGCCCTCAATTCGGGCATCTCTAGCTCCATATACTGACCTCGCCTTTTCTACTATCTCCCTTACCTTATCTTCCTCGGTATAGAGTTTGACCTGCATCTTATCAAATATTCGACCAAAATCCTGATGTAGTTTGGCATGGAGAATGGTACCGATATGAGACAGCCGGAAGCCCTTTTCTACCGCCTGCTTGCCAATTCGTAACCAGGCAATATCCCTCTGTCCGATGTGCATCGCCCCTTGAGCGTAGTTTATAAGATGATGAATCTGCCGTTCCAGAATAGGCTCATAGTCCTCCTGCATCTCTCTGCCGGCGACTTCAACAGCTATGGCCAAGGGCAATTGGGAACCAGCGGGAATATCCGTTATCTCAGACCCAATAACTTCAATCTTGCCATCTTCTACTTCATCCATCCGCTTGCTGGTAACCCACTCCACCATTGGGGTTCTGCCACCACCACACTCCAGATAGATATCTTCGCCCCGAACTCTCTCCCCCTCAAAGGCAGCACCAAAGGCTACCGGAATCGGCACCTCAGCCACAGTAACCTTGAGCCCTCTTACCTCTATCGCTTTGGCTACCATCTGATCGTGGGGGATATTAGAGACAACATGCTCATAGGTGCAAATTCCCGTAGGTAAGACCTCAGGTATTGGCGTGTCAGCAATGGTAGGGAAGCCAAAGTTTATTGCCCCAGCGGCATTGGCATACCACTCATCGGTAACATAGCCGAGCGGTAGGGCGAAGGCAAAGATGCGGTCTTTGTTATAGATAAGGTGTTTTCTGTATTCCCCAGGCCCAATGCCGCCGAAGGAAAAGCTTGCTCTGATGGCAAAGCCAGCAGCAAATACAGTTGCCGAAACATCAGGACCAAATGAGACCAAACGGGTTGGCCAGCCAATCTGTACTCCTGCCTCCACAAGCTGCTCCGAGAACCTCTTACCATTATACTCAGCCGACATAAAGACATAGAGGGTCTTCTGCTGGAGTTCTTCAGCAATTTTCTTGGCAATCTCAGGGCTGGGAGCAGCACCGAGAATGGCAGCAAAGCCTGGGGCAGTGCCATCAACAAATTCAATGCCCCTCTTTCTAAGGATTATATCGTCAGCAGCACCCAACCAGATATTACTATCAGTGGGGTCTTCCTGTTTAGTATAGAAATCAGGCTGCTCCAGATACCTTATAGCTTCAATGATTTCCTCGGCAAAGAAGGTTACCATCCCGGCATCAAGGGCTGGTGCCAGATAGGGTAATGGATGCTCTTCCCTTACTGGTGGCGGCAGTATGGATTTGCACTTTTTTAATACCGGCTCCATATCACCCAGCTTCTCCACCTTCATGCCTAGGATGCCATATATTACTGGCAGATAATAAGCAGTGTTGGGGAAGCCCACCGGTTCGTTGGCTCCCCACTTGTCCATCGCCTGCTGCCACTTCTTCTCAGCCCCGTCTACAATCTTATGAGCCCCTCTAATAGCTGCTGATGCGATTATCTTAGACATATCTTAAGCCCTCCCTTACATTTCTATTAGTGCAGCGTTTAGACTGCCTCCAGTTCTCGCCTCATCTCCATGTCGTAGAGTACTCTTTCTCTAGCCTTGTCAATGCCTAGAGCCTTACGCTTCTTGTCAATGTGGTCAATCATAAGGTGGGCAGCCTTAATCGGGTCTGGCTCAAACGCCCACATGCCGCCATATATCTCCTCCATATCCTTAAACAGGAAGTCGGTTACCTCTTTGCTGCCCGTAGTGGGCCAGGTTACGCCGAATACAGTGAATACCCCTGAGGCAACAAAGTATTGACCAATGGAAATTGCCTTTTCGCTCATCCACTCTGGGGCAGCCCCGGCTACCGGCAGTTCGCTGATGTCATCACCCAAGCCGCCATCTTTTACCACAGCAGTCGCTGCCATCAGGATGCGGCTGTTATCAACGCAGGCACCGAGGTGCAGTACCGGCGGAATGCCTACTGTTTCACATACTGAAGCCAGCCCCTCACCAGCATATTTGGCTGCCTCTGGCACCATGAGTCCAGCCATAGCACTGGCCATAGCGCTGCAACCAGTCTGAAGTACCAGGACATCATTCTTGATAAGCTCTTTGACCATGGCAATATGACCCTCGTTATGCTTAACCCGGGCATTATTGCAGCCGACAACACCAGCTACCCCCCTGATTCGGCCGTTTATGATATTATCATTCAGTGGCCTATAGGAAGCCCGGAACAAACCACCCAGCAGGTAGTTAATGGTTTCATGGCTGAATCCAGCAATGAGGTCGTGCTTCTCTTGGGGAATGCGGACATTACTGCCTCTCTTGGGGAAGTTCTCGATGGCTGTCCTCACTACCTCCTTGGCTCCCTCCATGGCCTTGTGCTCGTCGAACTCAATATGGAGTGCACCCTTTATCTTGGCTTTAGGTGAGGTGGTGATAATCTTGGTATGGTAGCACTGGGCAATGTCAGGCAGGGATTCCATAATGCACTGGACATCTACCACCATGGCATCCACCGCTCCAGTTACCAGAGCCAGCTCCTGTTGCAGGAAGTTGCCAGCCAGAGGCACCCCGTGACGCATCAATATCTCGTTAGCCGTACAGCAGATGCCAGCCAGGTTTATCCCCTTGGCTCCTTTGGACTTAGCCATCTCTATCATCTCCGGGTCCTGAGCCGCGGCTACAATCATCTCAGAAAGCAGGGGTTCATGACCGTGAATAATAATGTTTACCTCGTCTTGCTTAAGTACCCCCAGATTTACCTGGCTCAGAACAGGAGCTGGAGTACCAAAGAGGATATCCTGTAGCTCGGTGGCAATCATGCTGCCTCCCCAGCCATCAGCTAACGACGTCCTGACCCCCTGTTTTAAGAGGTTTTGATAGTCCTGGTCAACCCCGGCATGGGTTCGGTGCATTATCTCTACCACCTCGCGGTCTATACCCCGTGGAGCAACTCCTTCTCGCCGCCATAGCTCTTGACGCTTTAGTGGTGCTCTTCTCAGGAACAAGAGCTCTCCCTCTTGCCGCCCAAACTCAGCCAGAGCCTTCTCGCCAATATCAATGGCTATCTCGTTGTTAGTGCGGTCTCCAATCTCAACGCCCCATTCCAGAGCCAGTGCCAGCAGTTTCTGCTCATCTTTAATCTCGTAGCCTGGCGCTTCTCCTTTAGCTACCGCTAGGAATAGCTCAGCTACTCCCCGACCATGGTCGGAGTGGGCAGCCGCCCCGCCGGCTATCATCCGGATGAAATTACGGGCAGCAATAGTCTCAGCGGTGGCCCCACAGATGCCTCGCCTCTTCTTTTTTTCCTCCGGCGTTTCCTCTTTCCCTCTGGCCAAGGGCACCCGGCATGGGCCCTGCCCGCAATTACTGCAGCAACTACCCACGGAGCCTATGGGGCAGGGCTTCATTGTTTCAGCCCTATCAAAGGCAGTATTTACTCCGTCACTAGCCGCCTTCTCTAGCATCTCAATAGTAGCTTGGTCAACACTCTTTATTTCTTTCTCTGCCATCTTCCATCACCTTCCTATATCCAATTATTTTGCTGTCAGTTCAGCAATCGTCTCTCGAATCAATTTTATTGCTTCTGGGTGTCTCATGATTAACACATCGGCTCCAGCCAAAAGTAGAACCATAGCCGAAATTGCCTCCATTAAGATGCCCCTCTTTTTGGCATCCCCAAGCTTAGGGTCTTCCTCCATTGGAATTTTTGTTTCCTTAGTTTTCCACACCTCCCTAGCTATATTACAAATGATAGGGAATTGGAGCTTTTCATCCTGTTGGGTTAAGCCTGCCATCCTCATTCTCTCCATCACTGAATAAGCATACTCAATGCCGTAACCTATGCCGCTGACAGTAGGGTCAATTACCAGTTGCTCATCAGATACCCCAAGATTACCCAGCAGGATATTAAGTTGCTTGGCCAGATTTATGTCTATAGGCGTTGAGGCAATCACCGTGTGGTGGTAAGCAAGGGCTGAGGCGCCAATTCTTTTATGGTCTCCTTCAACAACTGGCCCGATAATCAGGCTCTTCTCCTGACAAATCTCGCTTACCCTTCTTAGAACCTCGGTGTCTTTATCCTGGTTAGCTGTTCCCCAGACGATTAAGGGAACATCAATAGCATCGGCTACCTTCTTGACAACCTCGGCGGCTTCATCAGCTCCGCGGTCAAGCCCGTTGGGGTCAGTGCTCACCAGTTGCAGGGCAATCATCTCAGCCCCGTAATCATCAATGCACTTCTTTGCCCAGGCAACAGGGTCATCAGTTACCCCAGCAAAAGGCTCAAGAGCAGCTTCGGCCCACTCCTGAGGCGGACAGTCCCAAACCTCCATAGCTATTCTGGGCAGTCGGGGCATCTCGCCTTCAAAAAGGTAAAAGGGATAAGATGTCTCCCCACCAACGGCGACAGCTTTATTCCCTTCACCCAGTGTTACCTCTTTGATTTTGCCGCTATATAATGTTTTAGGAATCTCAAATGCCATTT
>SDBU01008521.1_pt1 | contig 11652 bp, 10 predicted proteins | sample 2277071 | NCBI WGS metagenome assembly SDBU01 (sample SAMN10397929, study PRJNA504765) | marine sediment metagenome | isolation source: marine sediment core GS08_GC12, 126 cmbsf | place: Arctic Ocean: Gakkel Ridge, Loki's castle | collected 2008 | reverse complement strand
TTGTTTTCAGAGTCCAGACCCTATGACATCGGCTACAATGACCTTGAGGACTGCCATAATCGCCGTCTGGTGCTGTTGCTGTTATGCTTGAACTCATATTACTTACCCCCTTTATTTTGAGTAGGGCAAGCGTTCAGGTCAGGCTTTGTTCTATTCAGTTGTTAAGGTGCTTTTTTGTGTTTACTAACTCAATTATTGAACAAAAAGTCACAAGGTAAAATCTCAAGAACTAGCACGTTTATCGTCCCCTCCCGGGCAATCAAGACAAAGGAAATCACAAAGTAAAAGCATGATGATGGTATTGAGGATCCTTCTCGAGAGTGAAAACAGCGCTAGCCAGAGGATTGACGCTGACAAATGCTTGACATATATATTTCATTATGCAATCATATTCTAACAGTTAAGTTAGGAGGACAAATAATGAGTACAGCGACAATATATGCCAGGGTACCTTCGGAGCTTAAAGATAAGATTATTGAATTTGCAAATTCGTCAGGAAGACAGCAAAGTGAAACTCTGGTAGAGCTATTAAACCAGGGCTTTCTATTTTCAGAAAGTCAACGAAAACTGAAAGAAACCAAGGATGAGCTTTCTCAACAGGAAAGTTCTAATAGAAATTTACAGACTGAGCTAGAAAAGGGAAAAACTGAACTTACGATAGCTCAGCAGAAATTAGATGCAATGGAAAGGGCTAGGGTACATCTGCAGAGAATATTAAATACAGAAGTAGGGAGATGTACCGTTCCTAATTGTGGTGCACCAATAAATCTGTATAGTTTCGCTTATCAGCAGTGCCCCCAAGGGCATTCAAGGAAGATTGAGATATATGACGAGTACAAAAGAGCACCAGGTGTTGCCGATGCACTCGTAGCCGGACTTGCAATATTCGGGGGGGTTGCCTTAGCGGCTGAGCTTCTAGGTGATAAAAACCCTAAGGAAACTTAATAATTAGCATCCGTAGCTGATAATAGGAGAAGTTCCCGAGAGCTTAATATGGATTCCATCTTTATTACCCATAGCAGACACGATGCTCCGATATTACAGCATATTGATTGGCTCGTCAGGAGTGTTAATGTTGAGCCAGTTTTCTATCGCTACGACAATCTGAGTAACACAACTGCTTGGGAGGAAATACGTAATCTAATTCGGAATTGCAGTGCATTATTTGTTGTGCTCAGTAATAATTTGAGCTCCTCTCCGCATACTCAAAATTGGGTCGGTTGGGAAGTTGGGGTTGCTTGTGCTTTTAATAAACGCGTATGGGTTTTTGAAGAGATCAACAGACAAGCTTCGTTTCCTATTCCCTATGTAACTGACTATGTTCCCTATGATATCAATGATCCTCAACTTCGTTTACTTGTATCCTCCGTAGCTAAGGCCTACTGTATGCAATCTCAGAGAGCAGTAATGGTAGGACTAGGTGGAATTGGAGCTTTGCTATTTGGTCCTCCTGGATTAATTGGCGGGGCAGTTCTCGGTGCATTAACTAATCAACCTCAGGTGCCCCCGTACATTGATCTACTTTGTTACCATCTGGATTGCAAATTGAGATTCAGATCGTATGTTTGGTTGGAGGAAATGGAATGCCCAGCATGCCGGCGAAAATTACGATTTCGGACCGAAACGCTTGAGAATGGCAACTCCATCGTACTTCCTAATCCGTATCGATGGGATCTTACGTATACAAACTACGTCTGGTTCGACCCAGTCGGAAATCTTCAGCTCTACGAACCAATATAGTTGGGAAAGGGATTTCTCTGAATTAATACGATGAGAATTTACGGCATTGACTTCACGAGTACGCCGAGGTTTGGCAAGGCAATTACCCTTGCCAAAGCAGAACTTCGCGATAAAGAACTTATTATTATCAACTGTGAAAATCTAACCAGTACTGCAGAATTCAGTGAACTTCTCAAAACCCCGGGCCCATGGATAGCAGCTATTGATTTTCCATTTGGCCAACCGCGTAAATTAGTCCTTGATTGCCGTTGGCCCCGTTCTTGGGAAGGCTACGTTGAATATGTAAGCAAAATGGGTAAAAGAGCGTTTGAAGAACGTCTACGGAGTTATAAAGATACAGAAAGCGGAAGACGCCGATTACGACGAAAAACCGATATTAGAGCTGGTTCTCTAAGTCCAATGCAACTCGATTTTACACCGGTTGGCAAAATGTTCTTTGTTGGCGCACCTTTACTCCTGAGGTCACCATGTACGATTATGCCATTTCGAGTGGAATCTACTGAGGCAGGGATCATTGTCGAGGGATACCCTAAGCTTGTTGCCGTGAAAGCTATAGGCAGGCAAGGTTATAAAAATGATATTCCGATCGCCCAAAATTCTCGCCATCGGGAAATTCGGAATTCGATTTTGAAATGGATACAAAGTCCAGCTGCACAATATATATACGGACTCAGCGTGGGACTAGCAGAGTCCGTAGTATTAGACTGTTTGGACGATGCAAAAGGTGACAAATTGGACGCTGTGCTTTGCGCGATACAAGCTGCTTGGTCTCTGTCACAACGTCAAGCTGGATACGGAATCCCCCACGACTGTGACTTACTTGAGGGATGGATTGTTGACCCGAGTGTGATCAACACTATAACCAATGTAAAGTAATGAATACCGGGATAACGGGGTACTCCTAACACACGACAAAAAGAGCCAAGGAGAGAATTTATGAATAGAAGATCTCAGGGAGACAAGCCAGGGAAGGACTTCTTCAAAAGCGCAAGTAATCCCAAGTCGAATCGAAAAAGAAGGAGACCCGTAATAATCGGCGTACCAATACCTATTCCCAATAGCACTTCGGTGCTTCCTGATCCTCTATGGCTGGAACAAAAAGATATCGAGATGGTTCTTTCGCTCGAAAGATCCCTATATGAGGCTCATAATATCAAACTAGGAAAGTATGTTAAATGGGAAGAGGTGAAAGAAATTCTTTTCCCTGTTCATGATAAATTGATTGAAAAACTTGAAAGTAGAATTAGCGAACTGGACGCAACATCTCTGGTTATCCAACTCTACGACCAGTTGGAAATAATGTACGGAACCCTAGAGAAACATAGGTTTGAAGCTATGGCGGCAACTGCCCTCACGGGTGACAAGCGAATTCCATTAGCCACCGACATTGAATGGAGAGTTAGATCGCCACAACTACTTGGTCTCAGGTATCTTATTGAATTTATAGTCAAGATAGGAAGCAAATCAGGGAATTCAATTAGCACTCGCACGTTATCAGAGCTTATGGCTCTTAGTACTCGGATTGGTGAAATGGACGCTTTTATGGAACATGTTTCATGTGGCATCGTTCCATATGAACTATTGATTACAGAAGCGTTAGTAGCACAATTTCGACTATCTGAGATCGGGGTCCAGTCTATGGAATCGTGGCAGAACGCACGGAAAGACCGGATTTTTCAGGGTAGTCTCGAGGAGTTGGTGGGGCTTCAAAGAATAACGACCGAACCCATAAAAGAAAGCCAGTTGACCGAGGATAAAGTATGGAAAAAACTAGACATAGCTATGAAATCCGAAAAGGGATACAGCCTTACTGAATGGCTTCATTTTTTTCATGCGGTGATATCATCCTTTGATAACTATGAACGCCTAAAGATTTTACCAAAAGAAGATTTTGTCAGATATCTCAGAGAGGCAACTAAACTAGAATCCCAAGTTATTAACCGCTTAATGGACGATAGAATCTTGTCAATGCAGAGGATGGCAGAATTAAGTAAGAGTCAAATGTTGCCTTCTGAATATTTTTGGCGAGGTTTGCGTATTGCGAACAGACCGATCGTAGAGATAGATGAGGGCAGCACTCCGATGGTGATATTCGGTATTGAAACTACGGAGCAATGCTCGAAAATATATTTTCAGCTGCTCACTGAAGGACGATGGCAAGCAACGCATTGTGCTCCGGATGGACCTGTGGTTCACGCATTAGGTTCTATCCATGAGAAATCTGGTGACGTTTTTAGGGATGAAGTTCTGGAAAACTGCAGAAAAATGGGATTGGAAGCAGTCCCCGAAAAGGCTGACGCAAACGGAATAAAATTACCGCAGGGTATCGGGCCTATAGATGTCTTTGTGTTCGAAAGACATCGCAAACGATTTACTTTAGTCGAGTGTAAAGATGTTAGTTTTCGCATAACTCCAAAGGAACTGAGAAACCAAAAAGAGGAATTCATTGGTAAGAACAAGAAGGATAATGATTGCTTTCTCGGAAAGTTACGTGCCAAAGAGGATTGGTTTCGATTGCACCTAAAAGAACTTCGTGAAGAATATGGTCTTGGACCGGATCAGAAAGTGGACCTAGTAAGTGTCATCGTAGTCAATCACAGTATGATTTGGGCTTTCTCGCATCCTGATCCGATTCCAGTTCTCGATAATAATGTTTTCTTTGACAAGTTGAGGACAAGCGAGGCGCTAATGTCCCGGAGAACACATACAAGACCAGACTCTCAACTCGAAAGTATGCTCGGGGAAATTGGCAAGAAATCTGGAAGTTCAAAGGCTCGTGCTAGCGTTCTTCTAACAACGATGAAAAGTAAACGGCGTGCCCTATTCAACTCCGGGCTCAACTTCATGAAAGAGCATCGTTATAGTGATGCTATCAATTCTTTCCGCGATTGCCTCGAAAGCGAGACAATACAGAGCAATCGGGTGATTATGCTTTCGCTTATTGGTAATTACTGTTTATCTGCAAGTCGTCTTAAAGACTCCGAGGAAAGCTTCAAAGAGGCAAAAGAGATAGCTGAGGAACTGAACGATAGAGAAATATTATCGGCTATTTTGGGAAACATGGCCATCGTGTTTCGAATAAGGGGTGAGCTTGATAAATCGATGGAATATTCCCAGCTTAGCCTCAATTTACTTAGGGAGATGGGTAACCGGGAGGGCTAGGCCGGAGTTTTGGATAATATGGGAATTGTCTATCGCATAAGAGGTCAATTGGATAAGGCAATAGAGCATTCCCAGCTTTCGCTGAAAATACACAGAGATAGATGATAGGAAGGGAGAAGCCAGTGTTCTTGGCAATATAGGGAATGTATACCAGGTGAAAGGTGACCTTGAGAAAGCGCTGGAGTATTATGAGATGGCTCTAAAGATGCACGAGGAGGTAGGCAATCAAGAGGGAGAAGCAAACAACTTAGGAAGCATGGGTATAGTTTATGCCGAAAAGGGCCAATCAGATAAGGCAATGTATTATTTACAGTTAGCTTTAATGGTACATAGAGAGATTGGCAATCGGGAGGGAGAAGCTATCAGTCTAGGCAACATAGGGAACGTATATCAAATGGAGGGGGACTTAGACCGTGCGATTGAACACCAGCAGTTAGCTTTAAGGATAAACAGAGAGATTGGTAATCGTGAGAGTGAAGCAAATGACCTGGGCGGCCTGGCGAGCTCCTATGGAATGAAAGGCCAATACAGCAAAGCCTTGGAATATTACCAGTCCGCATTGAGAATTTTCAAGGATATTGGTGCTGACAAACTTGCAAGGCAAACGAAAGAGGTTATTGCACAGCTCAAACGATTTCGTCTAGCATGACTAGCCTCATGAAGAATGAGGAGGGATAGCTTTTCTAAAAAGTATATTTTTCGAACACAAGGATATATGGTTTTTAGCTTAGGACAGTCTAATGGCCTCTTATGCATGGCTTGGGCCAATCTTAGGATAGAGAGTGAAGAGGAGTTAGACCGAAGTTCGTCCTCGGCTTCAATGCCCTTTTCATAAGGTGGGAACAGGTCTGCTTTAGAGCCAATGTATAGTTGTCCGGATCGTAGAAGACTCGGTTTGACCGGTCACATTAACTCAAGTTGTCATCCTTCGAATTCAATCCTTCGTAGTTGTTTTGCCTCATCCGCGCGCTGGCGTTCCCTTATCGCATCTTCATTGAGGCTCTGAATTATATGCTCAACGAATTCCCGTACACGGTCACTGGGGTCATCTTTGTATTTCTCAAGTTCCTTGGCCTTGTTTTCAAAAGTATTGGCAATGCCATATTCCCCTGATACCACGCCGGTAGCACACATATTGGCAGCAACCATGCTCAGTATGTCCTCGTTATCGGTCCTACGGGCGATTTCAATTGATAAGCCAAGGTGAGACCCTTCGATGGAATGCATCGCTATAGCTGCCTTCTTCAAACTAATATCGTCACCTTTTTCAATAAGGGACATCAGGATCTCGGTGAATCCAGTCCCGATTCCCTGCATGAAGTGGCTTACGTGCCAATTATAGATGCTCCAACTAGGTGTCATTAGCGCTACCCATTGGCTCATAATTTGCCGATAATCCCTGTCTTGAGAGATGAAATCTCGCAGCCTCGGGTCCCATTGGTAGGGAATAGCTTCATACCGTTCGTCAGGAACTTTTTTCTCTTTCTTTAATCCCTCATCAATATGAATTCTTTTTAGGAAGACGTCCAGTACCACGCCGCTACCTGCGACCTGACCAATATCCAAAAGCAACTCCTGCATTTCCCAATTGAGGTCGGAAATCATCACCAATTTGTCTGCAAGGAATTTCACCGTTTTCGGCTGCAATTCTTTGACATTCATCCAGCCTCTTGCAATAGCTAGAGGGACCTCCCGGAGAGATGTTTCCAAGTATTGGGGATTATTGTCAATCTGTCGCACAAATAATGATTCCATTTTCAGGGCGGCCCGCTTATGATTGCGCAATATTGCCTCAACCAGAGTATAGTGGAGAAGTGAATTAGTAACTCCCTTGAGAAAACTTAAGGGGCCGTTTTGGTTCATAATGATTTCAATAATGTCTACGTCCTTATCTCTAATAGCTGTCGTAAGGTTTGTCTCTATTGGCAGGCACAAGGAGTAAACAAGAGGCCTTATGTATTCAATATCTTGAGATTGAATGATTCTGTCAGCATACTTATCCCATAATTCGAATTCATTCTTCATCCGGATACCAATCAAGAATCCAACTATGAAGTATCTGAGAGGGAGCTTTCTGGTTAATGCATCGTCAAAGAGAAGGTCTGATAATAGCGGTTTTGTCTGAGCGAGTTCAATGAGGAAATGCTCGAAATTCGAAAATCGCCACGCTTCCACGAAGTCTCTCTGTTCTGCGATTCTGTTTAGCCTTCCAGACCAGGCACCAAGATTAGGTTCACTAATCGAACCAATCAGTGCTGTCATTTGTTCCCTATGTTTCCGTTCCGCCTCTTTCCATCCACCTTCCTCTTGGTAGTCAGCACGGTCACCCACCAATAGTTTGAACATTTGGTAAAACTCGTCTCCAAGTATTTCTTTTCTCAACTCTTCGGACTTGTCAGTCCTAAATCTTTCTCTTCGATTCATCCAGAGCAATGTGTGCTCGATATGGCTTATCACCGCAGGATTACCTTCTGAAATCATCTTGCGATATATATCAATAAGATACTCAGAATCTTGTCTCATCATCTGAATCAAGTCAGAACTCACCTCTACGTTATGGGGTGGTTGAGTGACGTTATCCAGCACTTGTACGAGTCTCAGTTTTGCTTTTATGTCGTTCGTTGACTTAAAGAGCTCATAAACCAGGGTTAAAACATCTGTACGAATCTTTTTTAAAAATTCGGTGGGAGCAACTTGCCCATATCGGATGGTTAGGGTATCCACCGAAGTCATCTCTTCACCTCCTACGGAAGCTCTTAACAACTCCCTTGCCGCCACTTCGATGAAATCTAAGTGTAGAATTCTCTCCTCTGTGGACCATGCAAGAACGAAATCAGTTATCTTACGTTGTGGTAAATACCCGATTTGGGGAAGAACACGAAAGTCATACCCGGAATACCCTTCCACAACTTTGAGTGCTTTGTCGCGGACTTCTTTTTCTTCGCGCAAGGTAAGTTGTGCAGTCAAAATCAGGACATCATCCGGTACAATATACCTCAAGCGGTCCAGAAGCTCTATAGCCCCAAGTAGTAGGTCTCTATGTGTTTTACCTTGATATTCACCAAAACCCGCCTTGATTACCTTGGGTTGTACTGGTTTACTTGAAATCACGAAACGAATTACCTTTAAAGCTTGTTTCGGGACTGTAAAGGCAAACTCCCCTAGTAAATCCAGTTGCTGAGCCACGAAGTCGTTGGCATCTGATTTTTGTACCTCATTAATCAGTTCGCGTGCGAATGATGCTAGATACTCGTTGGCTTTCGGATTTTCTAGTGTAGCCAATTTCCTAAGTTGTGTTCTTCTCTCTTCCATGTTCATAACTACATTACGAGACTAGTTACTGAGATAGCATCGCTATTAATGAAATCGCTGAGCAGTTCTTTAGCCACGATAGGTTGTTTCAGCCAGAGTATCCTACCGGTAATCGCAGCCAAATCACTCTTTATTAAAAGTTCCCTTAACTGATCCAGCTTAGCATTATCGATGTGAAGGATTTCCATTACCTTGTTAATTTTCCGCTGGTCATCTAGATTAAACGGTGAATAGAAATACACTAAAGCTTCGCATCTTAGCATCAAGTCGAGCAATTCTTGGACAATGGTCTTGATTTTTTCTTGGTGTTTCGCTTTGTCTTCGGGTCTGACTAGGCGTTCGTCTATAGCTTCGACAGTCATCTCTTCAACGTGGATATTTCCCCCGGAGGATTCAAGTCTCCCGCGCACTGCCTCTCTGAAACCTGTCAGCGTCACTAGTACGATTGTAACATTCTCTGCGGCAAAACGCAGAAAGTCTGAGAGATTATCGATCTCGTGTGCGCCCCATACTATTATGAACGTCTGTATCTTTTTATCTATCTCGTTGCCATCAACAGACGCGATGTTCGCGCTCTTCCACGGCCATCTGATAAAACAGAAATCAACGTCTTGCAGGTCTTCTTTAGCTAAATTCAGTGCCCAGATTCTGACAGCATGCAGTAACGTAATGTAATCACTATTATGGAGAAGTACTACACGAGAATGATCAAATGACAATCTATCTTTGAGCACGGCACCGTATCGCTGCAGGGCAGATTCGTCTGCGTCGCATCTGAATGATGGATTCTTTAAGATTTCGTCATACTCTCTGACTGAACAAAAGAAATCGTCAGTAAGACCCAAGTAGTTTCTTCTTATATTGAAATACTTGGGATTTTCTATTGGTAGTACCAAATCTTTCTGGCCGACAACACAAGATTGCTCACATCCCAATTCAGCGGTGCTGTACTGTTCGGCATCGATGTATTTCCCATTTATCTTGATCTGTTTGGTTCCAACGTCTTGATTAGTAAAGAAAGCAAAGATTCTTATACTCTTACCCTTGTTTTTTTGCAGGACCTCGTTCAACTTTGCGGTCCAGTTCCCTTGAACGCTGCTCTCTATCTTGAGCCCTTGCCAACTGACCTCTGCATCTGCTCTGGGTGCTGACCTGATCGTACGTTTCTTATCAATGTTTATTCCGAACTGTCCAATCGGCGCACCTTCATTCGCGATCTCGTGGAAGGCTCCTTGATACAATAGATTATTGACCATCTTTTCAAAATGGTATTGGTCAATAGTTTTCAGCCTCTGGATAATCTGATCTTCTTGTGCTTGAGAACTCATATGTTTTTCCAAGTACAAGATACCACAACGTTAATAAAAAACCAAGAGCAACGTACGATTCACGATGTCCTAATGTGTTCCTGATAACTGCCGAGAAGCATTGTGTTCTACGCATTTGCTAAGGGCAGTCTACCGCCGACATCATTAAACAAAGAAGTAGATTGAGACCTTTAAAGAAGTGGGGGAAAAGATCAACTGCAGCATTCCTCGGCGGCTAATCAGATTTCTTCATGTGACTGGGGCCGATTTCGGGATACAGTGTAAAGAGGGGGTTGGACCAGAGCTCATCGTCCGCTACAACGCCCTTCTTTGTGAGACGATAGTAAGTCCGCTCCGGAGCCGGTGGATAATTATCCTGAATGGCTGACGGCTCGGTTTGCCCAGCAAGTTCTACCCATCCAAGTCGCTTGAGCACGCCGAAATACATCAGGAATGAATGATACCGCATGTGGGTAAACTTACGTGATATCCTTTTCAGTTCTCGCTCGTAAATTCTTTCTGCCTGTTCCTCGTTAACATCTTTACCATCTAAGACCATGCGACTTATTATTCTCTCGGCACGTTCCCTGGCAGTTGCCCGGGCCATCGCTTCCTTGTACTCGAAGTTAATGTCAGCTTGGGGGGCTCCTTGCTTTGAATCAATGACATGTGAACCCTCTGGTCCTTTACCCAAGAGAAACTCACGGATAAACCAGCCGCAGCCAAACGGCCTTAAGAAGCCACCCCTTGCGGGTCTAAGATCCATCTCGCTTTGCCTCTTTTTCCCACAACCGGTCATACCAACCTTTTAGCTCCTCACCGTCTACCTTTCTGTACCTCGCAGTAGTGTTAAACGATACGTGGCCCAAATGTTCCTGGAGGAGTCTAAGTCCATCGCCAGAATCATCGAGCTTTACCGCGTGAACGGCGAAGGCATCACGCAGCCGATGTGGACTAATGTTGTGTACCTTTCCCGTCTCAGGATTTACCAAGTGTGGCAGCTTGGCTCTCTTGGCACATTCCCTGACTATCTGCCATGCTCTATGTCTATTGATACCAAAGATAAGTGACTTGCCTTCCCGCTTCACCGTACCACCTCGCTTGATAAAATCCTTCAGCATTGCTAAAGTATCCCTATCCAGAGGGAGGGTTCTCATACGCCGATGTTCCTTCTCTTCGGCCACTGCTTTTTCTACTCCACCGCCACAGCCCGGGCAAAATTTAGCAGTTCTACTTAACCTTGCACCACACTGGGGGCAGGACAGCCTAAACCTCGTCTTCAGATGTTCAATAGTTACTGTGCCTTGGTTGAAATCAATATCATTTACACTAATGGCCAAAGCCTCAGAGATGCGGCAACCCAAACGAAAGAGGAGCCTGATAAGTAGCTTATCTCTAAGATATATAGCTGCTTCTTCAATCTGTTCCACTTCACTAGGTTCTAGATAGGCTTTAGCCATTAGTTATGTCCTTAACCATCAAGACTGGCAACTGGAATTAACGCCTTCGATTAATGCAATCAGCGTGCCCCCACCCATGTTCACGCATATATCCCCTGATCGCCTTCTTTTCAGCCTCGCTGGTTACCACAATTGTTTTCCCACATACTCTGCATGGGTATGACACTAAATATAGCTCTTCTGCCTCTGCAATCCCCTTTTCTAATCCCTCATCATAGGCTTGAACTCGAATTTCCTTTTCTTTTCTCACCTCCACCTCCAGAAGACCCACCCCGACCTTCAATACATCTGTGATGCTTTTCCCTTCAGCCTTTTTGACTGCCTGCAGCCTATCGTAGAGTTCCTTAGAGACCCTGAAGCTGACTGTCGGGTGACTCTGTTCGTACTTCACTCTGGAAGGTGTTCTCTTTGTTTTACCCTTTACCATACTGTCTATTACCTCCATTTAGTCCTTGGGAGATTCAGAAGGAATATTCCGCTTTAGTGCGTGTCTTCAGAAAGATGTTTCATAGATTGTGTAGGAATACGCAGACTCAGTAATACCTCGGGATTAGTTTTGGTATCACCACGTTGTGATGTGGCACAATACCGAGACAGTTACCAATCTCCAGAATGGAAAGGATATCCACATCCTTGCCTTACATAAATACATAAAAAGCCCGATTACCCAG
>SDBU01008520.1_pt1 | contig 11652 bp, 14 predicted proteins | sample 2277071 | NCBI WGS metagenome assembly SDBU01 (sample SAMN10397929, study PRJNA504765) | marine sediment metagenome | isolation source: marine sediment core GS08_GC12, 126 cmbsf | place: Arctic Ocean: Gakkel Ridge, Loki's castle | collected 2008 | reverse complement strand
CTCTGAGTTATATAAATCCGGCTGCCTCCATGCGGGTAATGAGTGAGCTCTTGCCGAATGTCAATGTCGGGCCAATGAACATTACCATGCCCCACTTAGCCTGACCCACATCCGGGGTACCCGATGGAAGGCTCTGTATAACTATACTATCTCCTGTGGGTACGATATCAGAGTTGGCAGTATCTGACCCGGTGGTGTCTGTATTTGATATAGTCACTGATAGGTTACCATCATCATAGGAGCCGTCACCATCAGGATCGAGTCGAGTGCTAAACGCATATGACTTGCCCGATCCGGGAGCAGTCTCCAGTTCCACATACAAGTCCCGGAATATGCAAGTATCAGTCATAGTACGGAATGCACTCTCACCCGCAGCCCAGGCAAGTGATGCTGCGCCTGCAAATGAATTATGCTCAGTAGGTCCCTGGTTTATATCGTCACTAGACCCAGACAGTACCAATGATTCTCCGTCTGTATCAGCAACAAAGGTCACACCCCAAGCTGCCCTTGGAGCAACGCTAGGCGCATTGATAGGCTCAATCAATATGTTGAGCAAGTCCCCAGCTACAACCGTGAATGAATTAGCCGTGTCGTTACCCGTTGTATTATCCGCAGAAATGGTTACAGTAAGTGATTGAGATGCCCCATTCTTACGTAGTGTAAATCGGTATCCATCGGGTGCAACTGGGTCACCGGGGTCTGCACTCAACACTACGTACAGGTTCTTAATGGTTCCCGGCGCAGCACACATTTGCTGCATGTCCAACTCAGTTGCGCTGCCACTCGGGCTGGTTGCTGCGTAGTTCTGCAACACGTCAAATCTATTAGCCGACGAGTCTATTGTATTGGCAGATAGGGCCATGATTACAGATTCTTTAGCAGTGCTCCCGGCAAATACCATAGTTGTTTTAGCAATGCCTGTGGCAGGGGAACTAGTTGGTACTGCCTGAATGGATACAGTCTGCCCGGCTGTGACGCTTACCTGGTTGCTCAAGTCTGAGCCAGATTGATCTGTGCCAGAAATAGTAACAGTCAGGGCGGTTGTAGAGCCATCAACAACTAATGTAAACTTAAGGGAGTTACCCGCACCTGGGGCTGTCTCTAGCTCTACCTTGAGATTCTTTACCGTACCCGAGGACGGGCATACCATTAATCTCTGGGCTTCATCCGTGTTCCATGCTACACTAAGCGTGGGCGGGTCATACTCTGTGTCCGTAGCATGGGTAACCTGACCTATGATGCCCCACCAGATTGAATTCATTAGGTAAAATACACCCGCAGGCCAACCTGTACATCATGGAACAACAAATTATTCCCGGTACAGTCTGCGCCCTCCCACCGGGTCTCGTATGTATCGTTGCCATCAACCTCACTGCTAATGTCGATGTCGCCAATCCAAACATCTCCACCATCCCGGGATGATGCGGCTACCTTAGTCATCCCGGCTATGAGCTTGATGGCATCAATATAGGTACCCCCGGTCTTGTCAATCTGAATGTGCTCAGTCCCGGCTAGCACTAGACTATTCTCGGAACCACTGGTATCCTCCACAGCCCGGAACTTTAGCATCATCACTACCCGTTTGATGCTAGAGTTGCTGGGGATGTCAGCTACCACAATATCGGGTAGGGCCTGGTTAGCCGCTGTACTGGTCACAGTTACGATATTGTCAATCTCTGACCAGAAGTCCATAAATGCCATGCCAGTACCCCGCTTAGTGGGTATAGATTGCCGCTGAAACGGCCAGGTCTGAGTGGGTATCTGATAGCCCTTCTCTTCTAATGCCATACTAAATACCTGGTACATCCCGGGGTGGTCTAGTACGTGGGTCTCGGTCAGGTACCCGTAGCCGGCCTGGACTAGGGAACACAAATGGGGGTGGTACTCGGCGGACCTCGGGTGTTGGCACTATATTGGGGTCGGGCCGCAGTGGTCTCTCGGGCTCAGTTACAATATCTGGGCCAAGGCTAACAGGGGCGGCCACGGCTGCTCTGAGTGGCAATGGACCTACTCCCCATATTGCCCCGCCTGTTATTATCTGCATGACATACTGCCCGGACTGGTATACCCGAATAATCTGGCTAACGCGGGCATCAGTGCTATTGCCTGTGCGGTCATCCTGTACCCGTACTTCATCCCAGATTTCAGCCCCGCAGTCCAGGGGTACTTCTACCCGGCCCTGTACCTTATCCCGCTTTAGTTGGTTAAGTATCCGGCTAGCCTGGGTATTACCCTCAGCCTCGGATGTAATACTTGGGTCCTCAATAATAGTCGGGATGATGCCAATCTCAAGCTGGGACTCAGAATCATTACACAGCGAGTTGGTAATGTCACTGAAGAATGCCGCAGCCCCATCGTCAAGATTCCCACTCACTACCAATATCCTATTGGGTATGGTAACTGACTGGCTCTCGGTATGTATGAAGAATGTATGCGGGCCATCGTCTAGATCGTATATCAAGTCCGGGCTAGCCTGTCCTGCATCAATGAATGATGCGTGGAAGCCGTCCTCCCGGACATGTATCCCTAGTAGGGTAAAGCCTAGTATGTCCCCAATAACCGGGCCAAGCCGGGAACCAACCTGGCTAACATAAGTAGGCTTAAAGTCGTCACCTTGCCCGGCATCACTGGTATCTAGAGCAAAGGCAAAGTTGAGCCCGGCAAATATCCGGGTGGCTTGGATTGCCTGAGACGGGGTTGACGTTGCCGATACACGGGCGCGAATAAAGAACATAGACGTACCACCGTCCACAGCAACCGCGGCCCAATCCGAGGGTACGTCGAATGCTTCAATCTGTATGCCCGTGGATGTGAATGCTACATGCGTGTTAGCGACAGCACCTGTTGAGGGAGTAAGCGCAGTTAATGATGCCCAGGAGGCACCATTCCAATACTCCCAAGTCAGTGTGATGGTGCCCGAGCTTAGTATCTGGGTGACATCGAGTGTGATGCGGTCGAATTTCAAAAGCTGGCCAAAATACGCAGCGTCGTTAGTAGCTGGAGTAGTAGGAAACAGAGTAACCACCCCAGTAGTGTCTTCGGCTTCTGTGGTGTAATCAGTAAATACCGTACCATCGTCTACGGTGCAATCATCAAGTGCCCCGCCACCTAATAGCTCCAGGAGTATGTGTGATACTTTGGTTTCATTTACCCCACCATTGGTATATGACAGCGGGAAGGTGTTACCAATGTTTACGAATAACTGATTGGCCATTTCCCAGAGGTTAATGGTGTACAATTCTACGTAGTCTATGCCCTCGTCGGATAATATCTCCTGGCTAATGACAAACTCCGGGCCACTACGACTGGTGATGTTGCCCGAACTGGTATTGAATCCCCACTCAATATACACCCGGTAGCCTTTGAAGTCTGTACTACTCAGGCTGGCATCTGCATTGTCAAGGCGGATGATGCTGCTGATAACCTGGGGTCTCCCTTCGGCCAGGGTGTGTGAACCAAACCTACCCTCCGCTTGCTGTACTTGCAGTATACGATTCGGGGAATCGTCTGTGGCATAACTCCGGGTGGTACCCCGGTCAAACGAGTGGAACACCAACTTAACATATGGTGTCCCGGTGTTAGCCACCTGGGATGTGGTAAGGTCTCCTGGAAGTGTTCGGGCCATTACGCAATTGCCACTGTTAGCACATCAGCCGCGCTGTAATCTATGGTGGCAGTAGTTACTATGCCCGCAGACTTCTTGGCCGCAAAGTAGTCTACCAGGAATTTGGATACTTCTTGGGTCATCTCATGGGCCTCGGTTGTAGTTAGGGCACTGGTATCCACAAAGGTGGCAGTGATAGTCATAATAGTAGCCATCTGCTACTCCTTTAGTCGCTTCAAGTCTCTATAGTAGCCCGGCAATCCCCGCATACAGTCTTGCAATGTACCCGGATTAGATTGGTAGAACCACAACACGGGCACTCAGTCACTTGATATGCCCTTCAAGGTTGGATATACGCTCACCTTGATTGCGTACATGCCCGTTCATGGTGTCAAGCCGGGTATTGATATCTTCAATGCCTTTGGCATGGGCTTTGCTGTAGACCTCTTGCCGGGTATGCCACCGCCCGATTCGCCACATGATAATCAGGGAGCTACTAAACCCGCCAATGAGAGCCATGCCAACGCTGATTAGGACAATCATTTCATTGGTCATTTAGAATATCCCGGCTAATTGTGGACTACGCTGTGCCCGCTGCATTGCCACGTAGATGTCGTTCAGGTTGACCATATCTGCGGCAGTCACCAGCTTATGTGAAAACCAAAATGTAGAAAGCCAGTTACCAAACTCTGCGCTGACCCCGGCCCGTGCTTGCGCTCCCAAGTAGACATCAGCAGCCAAGGCTTCCATTCCTTCGTAACTGGCGTTGTTTATTGCTGTGGTAGCTAACACTTGCCCGTTGCGATATATTGTTACGTCGTCTCCGGCTGCGGCCTTAGCCGACGCATTTGAATCATATGTGAATCCTATAAATAAGGGCACACTTAGCTCTAAAGGATCATCTGATAATGCACCAACGAAGAGGGCTGCTGAATCATCAAAGAGAGCACCCCTTAATGTCTCATCCGCGAGAACTTGCAGTTCCCACTCACGAGTCCCATTATCCCCGTCCTTACTCAACGCCACTCGTGCATCGGAGTCTAGTGATATGGATATGAGACCTCCGAAACTCATGGGGTTGCTGCCTGTATCATCCCGGGAGAATTCGGCAATATCTGGTGTTTTGGCCCATTCATTTAAATCATTTAACTGCCAACGAACCGGAATACGAGCTTGATTACGAGCGTAAATAGTGGGTTTATCGAAATTGCGCCGATCTTCAGAGTAGGTCACAGTCAACCCATCCAAGTTTCCTATTCCCTTAGTAAGGAATGTAAGGAAGTCCGCAGCTTCAAAACGAGAATCCCCCACAGGAAACACGCAGCATGGTTCCCCGCCAGAGCCGATGATGTTGATTATTTCTTGGTAGAAATCACGCATCAAGGTTGTACCCGCAGGAACACCAAGCGTCGATTAACACCCCATCTCTGGATTGGAAGTACAACGTCGCTGTGGCATCGTGGCTCTCACCCAAGCTAGGCTTCACGTAGTCGGTGTCCAGGGCGTCGTGGTGTCGGGTATGTGCTAATTGCATGATGGCCGCGTTTTTGGTAACGTAGTGGTCGGCTGGCATATTCTTAATGGAATCGTCCACCATCTCCAACCCGCAGGAGAACTTCCACTTACCCAAGGTTAGAGAAGCCTGGTCACTGACTGTATCTACAGTATCTACAAATGTTTGGGCTAACATGGCAACCTCATTTGGCCCCCTTGTGTTTGGTCTAGGCATTACTTATACCCAATACCTTGGAATCGCACGGCCAACCGTTTTAGTGCAGCAATGTTAGGCGCTCCCAAGGTTTTCAACTGGCAGTACACTGGCCCTTTAGGCGCAGTAAATTGCAAACCCAAGCCACCTACTGTTGCCAGCGAAGAACTATCCGACGTTGAATAGTCAGCATTCGTTATCTGAATCTCCCCTATTTGCTTGGTTAGGTCCACCGGAAAAACCTTGAATGCGGCGTCATCGGCAGTGGGATTTTCCAATAGTTCGCTAAACAGATGAAGAACAGTCGCAATTTCCTCTTTATCTTCATCCATTAACAAAACAGTCCGTATCTCCCCAGCCTTTGGTAACCCTTTCAGAGAAAAGGGATCACCAACCGCGTCCAGGGCTGTATACGCGGAAGCATAATCAATACCTCCAACATCTATCCAGCCTGTATCGAACGGTGCCGGGCGGATACTAACGATATTTTTGATGCCTGTAATTAACCAACTCATTGCTTACTCCAGGCGGGAGAATGCTCCCGCCCATAGATGGTTATCTGTCTGCGACTTCTACGATGTAATCGCAGAACAGCGTACCCGCTGTGGAGGTCTGGATGCTAAAGTTTGCCCGCTCTGGGATTTGCAGGCAACCATTCCACCACCGGAACCAGGGCGGTAGGTTAGGCATGTCAACAGCAGCGTCAGTCATGCCTGCACCGAGGATACCCACTGCCACCGGGGCTGCGGGTAGTGTGGCAACGACCAGACCTGCAACACCAGGGGGAGCCCCTGCATCGCCAGTCTTGGCGTTGATGAATATACCGGCTGTGGTTTCAACAACGGGCGTCTGGTGTGGGCGTCCGTAAGCGGCAAACACGGCCAATACAGCAGAGTTTACCACCAAGGTGGCTGCTCCGGTGTACCATAGTTTGACTACTTTACCACTGCCTGCCCGATTTGCAATAGTTAGGGCAGGAGTGGTCGCAGATAGTCCGGCTTGTGTAACCACTGTAGCCTGAGCGGTTAGGTGGTACACATTACCCCGGTCTACAGCCGCACTAAATGCGTCCTGGTCCTGAGCCACATACGCGGCTCCACGAGAGTTACCCCTTAAGGAAATAGAGCCAATCGGGGTAGAGATTTCAAAGTCCATTTGTTAACTCCTATGCGTTACGTCTTAGATAGTCTGGTGTTTTATCTGCGCCAATCGCTAATGCCAGCGTTTGGGCTTTTAGCTCATGCAGAAGTTCTTCCTGTATGTGCTCAAGACGTAGCAAGGTAGCATTCTGCCTAGCATTGTCTGCGGTGGACGACTTCCGGAGTATTAAGCTCATAGTTGGTCACCCCCACCGAAGTATGATATCTCCAGATTTGCGCTAACTGGGGACATAAGCCTAAGCAAGCGCAAATCCTCAGAGCCAATAACATCTAGCTCGTCCCCGAGTTCTATGGGACGGTCAGAGCTAGTAGGGCTTTCACCTTCCATGGCGCGAAAGTATACCGGACCACCTCTTAGCAAAGTGACCGTAGCAGATATTGTCATGGGGCTAGCCGGGGGGACAAATGCGACAGATAGGGACTTAACTTCCCCGTTATGTAGAGAAAATGGCTCACTGTGTATGAGACGATTGGCAGGCATGTGGAACTCCTTCTATATATATACGGAGGGGGCCATTAGAGGCTGGCCCCACGCCTTTGGATTGTGGGTTACTCGATGGTCAGGAACACCTGAATGGTGTCACCGTTGGTTGTGGTTACTTCCATTGCCCGGCCTATAACCGTTTCTTTGACCGCTAGGGCCGTGGTTCTGGGACCAGCAGAGCCAGCAGTAGTGCCTGTGGGCACTACCACATCGTCACCAACCACTGAGGTACCGATAAAGAGAACCGCTGCTGGGCCATGGGTCTGTACCCACCCGAACTGTGCGTTGGTCACTATGCCCTGAGCAACACCCACAGGTTGCCCGATACGGGTGGTAACAGCAGTTGCAATCACTTCACCATACGGGTTTTGTATGAGTGTACCCTTGGGTGTGGATGCGCCGGTAACCACGATGGGGTCTATGAGGTTCAGAGTAAACTGTGCAGAGCCGGTGGCTTCAGCCAAGTGGTTTAGAACTTGGTACATGCCACGACCCGTGCCACTCAGGATGCTGAGGAAACCATCGCGGTATTCGTTAGCTGTAATGGCCGTAGCGGACGGGGTGAACAGGGCAGTTGTCGCGGCTGCAGTCATCACCACGGTTTCATCAGTGTGCCCAGCTATGACAGCCTTCGCACCGATGACTTGACCAAATGACAGGGATGAACCACCGATTAAGGCGTACCGGAACTTCCTGCTGCCATATACTAGGCCGGTACCAATCGGGTATTGTTGGAGGGCATTGTCATCTGTGAATGGGTCAATGTTTACGCCAACTCCGGCTGCGGTACGGAAGTCAAACCCAGACGGTGGAACGTGTAGTTCCATACCATCACGGGTAGTGTAGATACCGCCTCTATGTGCTACTGTTAGATTTCTGTCAGCCATGATTTGTTTCTCCTAACGTATGAACTTGTAGGGGCAGACTTTGCCCGGCCTGCCAGCGGGTTGCTGCATGAGTCCCCACCCATATCTAGGTGGTCTATGAAGTGGGCAAGGCAGCCGTAATGTCGTTGATCCGGGCCACACCCAGCGTAGAGCCACACATGAGTGTGATGTAGCTGGTTAAGCGCAGACCGGCAGCATCGAAGTCCTCTAGGGTGTCGAATCGGGTAGGACGGAAGAATTCCCCGTTTTGGTGGGTATCCCCGCCAAACCCAATTTTGATTCCGGGATCATTCATCATGCCATTAGTGCCACGCTTGATGAAGAAGATTGTGAACATGTTGGTCCCGGAAGTTCTGGGAGCACGGGCATCTGAGCCCTGACCTGTATTGGCTTGTTCGGCCAGCATGTAGTCTGAGCGTCTGACGGGAATTCCACCCCACCAGGGTATTGGCATACCAATATCTGAAGGTTGCCAAATGAACTGACCGAGAGCAGCAGTGTTGCCATCACCGATGGAACCCTCTTGGTATAGCTGGGAGATGAAGCGGTTGAGGGTATAGGACATAAGCATGAAGTCGGTCCCGTGCTTCATAAAGTCGATGGCAGTCCTGACATTAATCAGTGCCAACGCACCTTCACCTTCGTCAACATCACCTTCTGTACCAGTGTTGTCCACTGCCCAGTGGTTGAGACCTGTGAAGTGTAGACCATTGTAGTCTACATCATCATAGATCATTGCATCTTCGAGGGTTTCTACAACACCTGTGCGAAGCTCAAGCATTTGTTGGGCTTCGTAGTTGTTGACATTCCCGTAGACGTCCCGGACAAACTTGTTGAGCGGGGTCTGGTCGTAGAAAATCTTGAGGGCAGTGTTCACCTGTATATAGGTGATGTTATCGGACCATACCAGTTCAGAGCCAATAGCAACACGGTTGGCTGAACGCCGGGCATCGCTACGGTTCCATTGCAGATCAATACCAACAGCTTGCCGGAGTGGGAACTCGGTAAGTATTCCCCCACGTTTAGGGGATTCGTCGATAACACCCGGGAGTAATTCAGACTCTGTGAGCTTCTGGAGTTCGGCTAGATTAAGCCAATGGCCTCCTGAATCAGCCATAATAGTACCTCGCTATTTGGGAGTTTTCATACCCTCAATTAGCGCCTGGGCATTCTCGAAATCAGACCGCTTAGACTTGTCCACTGGTGCTGCACCACCATCTAGGCCATAGCCAGAGCCATTGCCATTGGGTGCATTAGGCTTACTCGGGGTAATGTTGGGGAGCAAAGATTCAGCCACAGTTAGTCCAGCATCGTCAAGCGCCGCAACCTTATCCTCGGGCACACCTTTGGACACTAAGTCCGCACGTCTGCGTGTCGTCACCGAACCCTGCAAAGTGGTGTGAGCCGCGTTGGACTCTTCCAATTTGGTTGTGAGTTCGACTGACGTTTTCCGAGATTCCTCTAAAGCTAATTGAGCTTCTTTCAGTTGCTGACCCGCTCCTGCCAGACCTACCGCATCATCAGCAAACTTCTTGTTAGCAACTTGCAGGTCAGTTACAGACTTATTGGCAGTCTCAAGCTGGACATCACGCTCGGCCACTACGGCCTCGGATGCTGCAAGTGCGTCAGTCAGTTTGGTGACTTCGGCGTTGTTTGGGGTGCTACTACCGGCCCCTGCGGCTTCGGCTGCAATTCGGGCAGCTTCGGCTTCGGCGGCGGCTTTAGCTTCGGGTGTAGTCATAATGTAATCCTATCAACTAACAGTTTAGGTGTCAAGGCCCGGATGTAATAGGTACCGGGCCGGGCGCTTTGCCCGCCCGACACTGTATCATGTATGTCAAGCTAAAAATTGCACGACGCGGCCTAGGGGCCGCGCTGCGCAATTTTTCCCTTCGGGCTCGCTTGACATACATGATCCAGGCGGGCTAAGGGCAAATGCTTACCCGGCCCTACTCTAGGCTAGCCAAGACTGGTGCTTCAATAGGCACTACCTCCCGGGCTTGTATTCCATACCGGGCAAACAACTCCCCGTGTATTACCTGGGCCTGGTCTGTGACAAGGGTTGAGGTTTCGCCCCAGAATGCCAGCCGGGCATCCATCTCGGGGTCAACCAGGCGCAGGCGTCGTCTACGTTCACTCAACTGACCTTGGAATAGGCTGACCAGTTGATTCTCTCCGGATGTAATAGCCCGGAGTTCACTGCGTACTGTTACCGAATCGCTGGCGTAGAACTGCCTAATGACAGCCCGCTCATCATCACTGAACTCCTGGAGTGTGATACCAAACATGTTCTTATATGGGCGTATGAATGTCTCGAAGTCATCCCGCCTAAACTTATCCAAGTCCGTATCCCACTTGCGTATCCGGGCTAGGAGTAACTCTCGGTTATTACCTTCCACACTATCCTCAATGGTACTGCGCCACTTGTAAAACCCATCCCAATCCGTGGTCATTGACCCAATGTCGGGGTCAAAGAATCTGAAATCATCCGGGGTCTTTGAAAAATAGTAGGTTATCATTTCCTCAACGGGGTGCTGTATGGGAGCTATGGTGTTGTGTTCCCGGGAGAATGCCACCCGGTTCTCATATTCAATTGGCACCCCATCGAACTCCTTGGATACTTTGAGGTCCTCGATAAAGCGGTTCATTTCCGTGCCTAGTTCGTTCTTAAGCCTGCGCCACTCATCCCGGGTTATGTGTCCTTCGCCGGTGAAACGGAAGCGCCGGTCCAGTTCTAATTCCTGGTTGTTGAGTTCATCCCGGCGTACCTCTACCCGGTTCCAGAAGTCCCGCTGCCTGCGTAACATTAGCCCCACAGTAGACTCTCCAAGATGACTGGCAAGACCCCGCCACCTGGCAATCTCCTCAATAGCCTGTAGTTCCTCGTTTAACTCGGGTGGATACGGGTAGTATTGCTCAATAGGCATACCCAGCTTGTGGGCCTCGTCGTACTGCTCCTCAGTAATAGGCACGTAGCGTAGTATGATCTGCTTGGCCAATTCCCGGGATGCTAGCATCTCTTCCGGGCGTAGTCTAAACAGACCTACTTGGTAATCTACCATACTATCCAGGCTGGCGCGGCGTTCGGCAGAGTCCCAGATTTGCTGCTCCTCTTCGTCGAGGTCCTCATCTTGCAGGCGTTTGAATAGAATCTCTGAGGCCCGCTCACCTTGTCCGTCGGGTAGGTTCATTGCCATCCTAACAGCTACCCGGTAATCCCGGAAGCGATTAGGTAGCACTATCTCAGCCAAAGCATTTGCGAACGGGTTATCTGGATCAATTGCCACAATGCCCTCAAGGGCAGTGCCGATAGGTGGGGGTACTATCTCACCAGTTTGCCAGACCCCGGCCTTGTTTGACAGCGGGGATGCCATAAATGCTGACATGTACACATTCGGGTAGAAACCTACCCGGCCCATTTGGTCCATTACGTTGGCAAAGTCTGGATACTGGTCATAGAACTCCGGGAAGTCCCTGTTTACCCATCGTTGTAGACCACCCATCATAATGGAATTACGTAGCGGGTTGACTTGCAGACTGGTACCCGGCACGGGTATGTAACCCCGGTCTGTCTTATCATTGTACAGACCCCATGCATGTGTCAGGCCGGGGTTACGTAATGCAACCCGGGGAAGGTAAGACCACCTGTGGGCCTCGTAAGTCCAGAACGGGAAGATGAATCTCATGCCCCCGTTGATGGCGTTGTTCTGGTCATACACGGGGAAGTTGATGTTGTACTCGTTGACAGCATCCTGGAATGAACCCCGGCGCTTACCCTGCCAGGATGACTCACCTGTGGGTGCAGAGGC
>SDBU01008519.1_pt1 | contig 11652 bp, 12 predicted proteins | sample 2277071 | NCBI WGS metagenome assembly SDBU01 (sample SAMN10397929, study PRJNA504765) | marine sediment metagenome | isolation source: marine sediment core GS08_GC12, 126 cmbsf | place: Arctic Ocean: Gakkel Ridge, Loki's castle | collected 2008 | reverse complement strand
CGGATGGATCTGCCTGGCTACGGAGATGATGGCTTCGGCCCCGGAATGCCGCTAAACAATGCCTGGGATTGGTATGGGAAATGCTTCATAAATATTGCTAGTGAAGGCGATGGTGTCCCAGGCGCTACCGTGGAAGAGAAGCTTGACTACTGTTTGGCGAGGGGTGGTAGATTCGAGGACTATGGGAAACGGCATGACTGGAAGGGTATATGCCTGATATATTGTGAGAAGGTAGCCAGCATCAGGGATTCGATGACGGGCAAGGCCTACGACGGGTTGCCAAAATACGAGCCGATAAAGGACTGCATGGGCAACGAGGTTAGAGACGAAGGTTATGATTTCCAGCTTAACACGTATAAATCAGCGTTCCATACCCAGTCAAGAACAGCACTTAATGAATGGCTCATGATGCTGGAACAAGAAAACTGGGTGGAGATGAATAGTGCTGATGCAGCCAGACTAGACATTAGAACTGGTGACCAGGTGAAGTTAACGTCACCGTCGAATGGCGGAGGTATTACTGGGAAGGCGAAGCTCACTGAAAGCAGACCGGGTGTGGTCAGTATTTCGCACTCCTACGGACACTGGGAATACGGGTCAAAGCCCCACGAGATAGATGGCGAACAGACAGATCATGCTAATTGGATAGGAAAAGGGGTGAGCTCTAACCCGGTGATGAGATTGGATCCGGTACTTAAGGATGTAACCCTGCAGGACCCCATCGGAGGAAGTGCCTCCTTCTATGATACTAAAGTGAAAATAGAGAAGGTATAGGGGGTGAATCATGGCAAAACAGCTAGGTTTTTTTATAGAAATATCGAAATGTCTGGGTTGCGAGACCTGTACCGTGGGATGTAAGTCAGAGAACAACACACCGCTCAAAACGAACTGGAGGCGGGTTGTCGAGCAAAATGTCGGCGCCTTCCCTAACCCGAAGAGGGTTTTCGTGACCATGGCTTGCTTCCACTGCGCCCAGCCGGCCTGTCTTGCCTCCTGCCCCATAGAGGGAGCGATTGTTAAACGCAAAGAGGACGGCATCGTCCTCATCAACCAGGACAAATGCGTTGGCTGTCGCCGCTGCGAGTTTGCCTGTCCATACGGCGCTCCCCAGATGAACTTCGAAACCGAGAAAGTAGAGAAGTGTACCTTCTGCGCCCATCGGCTGGAGGCGGGACTCAATCCTGCCTGCGTTGACACCTGCGTGGGAAGGGCACTCCACTTTGACGACATGGAGGAGATCAAGCGAAAGCCGGGAACAGTAGAGAGCTTCGATGGCTTCGCTGACCCGAAACTAACAGGCCCCAGCGTGCGATTTAAGCTGGGCATAGGATAGGAGTATGTCTGAGGTTACGCTAACAGCAGAAGAGCTGTGTCGCCTGGCGGAGGGCCGGGGGAGCGTGTATAAATTCCTGGCTGCTGTCTATCTAAGTGAGCCCTCCGATGAGATGATTAACCGAATACTGGATAGCTCCTTTCTGGATAATTTGTCTCAGATAGATGCGTCGGCTCAGCAGCTGAAGGATTTTGCTGTCTCTTTCCGTGATAACTATGAAGACGTGAGAATTGAATATGATAGCCTGTTTGTCGTCCCCATGGCGCAATACGTGAAACCCTATGAATCGGCCTATCGGGACGGACTGACTGGCGACGGCGTTACCCGAACTGTTCGCCAATATTATCGCAGCGCAGGGGGAGACGTGACAGTGGCGTACGGCGACTTACCCGATCACCTCGGTGCTGAGCTAGATTTTATGTTCTTTTTGTGTGAAAAAGAAGGGCGATGTTGGGAAAATGGGAACGGTGAGGAGGCACGCCAACACCTTGGGGCGCAAAAGGATTTCCTTGAGAAGCATCTACTGGAGTGGATCCCGGATTTGTGCCACGAGATAGAGGGCAAAACAGAGAGTGATTTTTACAAGGCATTGGCTGGTTTTACCCATAGATTTATCACCGCTGATGCTAGCACTGTTACTGAACTTTTGAAGGTTGCAAGCACACCTACAGAGAGCGAATGAGCGTGCTAGAATTTACAATGCTTACCCAGGCTTTGTCCAGGCTAGAAGAGCGGCCAATTGTCGTATCTGCAGAGCAGTGTCTCAATAGCCGCCACAAAGACGCTGACTGTCATCGCTGTATAGATTTATGTCCAAAGCAAGCTATTAGCCAACGAGAGTATATGGAGGTTGATGCTGAGAGGTGTGTTGCCTGTGGGTTGTGCTGGCGCGTATGCCCCACCGAAGTCTTCACCCTGAAGGCAGTAGATGACAGGAATCTCTTGGCACAGCTCTGTTCACTTTTGTCCCAAGGAAATCGCCTCGAAGTTGCCTGCTCACGGGCGGTAAGAGAAGGGACTATCAGGAGCGGCAGCTCGGGCATACTTGAATTGACTTGCTTGGGGCAGCTTTCCTCGGCTTTATTAATTGGAAGCATTGTGGCTGGGGCAGAAGCGATTTGGATAAACGATAGCCTCTGCCCTGAATGTGCACTTGGCTCAATCTACAGCACAGTGAAGGATACAGTTGCCACCAGCCGAAGCCTGCTTGGAGCATTTGGTCGAGAGCAGTCCATTTTCAGCTACCAAGATTCAGCATGGCTACTTCCAGCCAAAGGGGCTAGTAGTGCTGCGGTGAAGGTTCGTGCCGAACAGCCTCTTTACTCGCGCCGTGACCTCTTCCACTCCCTTGGTAGCAGGGTAGCACGAGGAGTGACAGAGATGGCATTTAGCGTGATGGAGGATTTCGTGTCTACTCCCAACGCTGCCAAGACACTTGAGCAACACCTGCCTGCGCGGCGCCTCCTTTTGGCACAACTTTTATTAAAACTAGGTAAACCAGCCAAAGGTTCGTTGAATCTAGATAGATTGCCTATGGCTCAGGTGAAGTTCAGCGACCATTGCTCTGCCTGTGGTCTCTGCTCGAAGTTCTGTCCTACTGGGGCACTCAAAAGCGAGGCTTCGGATGACGACATCAAGTTCACATTCACCACGATATATTGCATTGCCTGCGGCATATGTCGAAAAGTTTGCCCTAATGATGCCATTAAGCTCTCTTGCGAGATTAGCACAGCGAGACTAATCGAGCAAGAGCCCGAAGTCCTCATGCGATGTGCAGCGGCGTTGTGCGCCGTGTGTGGTGTTCCATGCGCTTCCAATGGCCCTCAACCGCTTTGTTTTGTTTGCCGGAAACGGGTGGAACGACAAAAAACCCTTTCCAGCTCGTTATTAGCATTAAGGCCCCGACATGAACCGTTGCAGTTCAGCCCATCTTGTAGGAGGTAGCATTATGAAAGACAAAGGAGGGTTAGGATTGAAAACAATTGTTGTTTGTTTACTGCTGGTGTTTGTAATACCGATCATTTTTGTGGCTTGTCCAAAGCCTCCTGCTCCGATACCTACGCCCACTCCAACACCTGCCCCGACTGCCATGGCTATGGGTGATCTTATCCCGCTGCACCAGGATCTCACCAAGGTAGCAACTACCCGGTGCGTTAGTTGTCATGGCAACAAGGCAGAGGAAAAGAGCCTTAACCCCGATATCAAGACACCACATTCTATTCACATACCAGTGTTGAAGGAGTGTAATGGCTGCCACAAAAAGGCTGACCTGCTGGAGAAATCAGCAGCTGCGCTGCGGAGGCAAGTTGATCCTCAGGTTTGTAGTGGCTGCCACGGACCGGGTGGACCGGCACCTCAGCTTTATCAAGTGGAACCAACATTATCTGAGTAACAATCACAGGAGGTAAAGATGCCATTTCGCATGGGGCCTGGGGAGATCGGTCTTATCTTGTTGATCATCCTAATAATCTTTGGAGTAGGCAAGCTGCCACAGATTGGCGGCGCTATTGGGAAAGGCATCCGCGAGTTCCATAAAGGGCAGTCAGGCGAAGGCGATGATGCTTAACCGTATTTCATGCTCTCCGCTACCATCTAATATCGTTTAGTGCTAAACAGTTCGTTAGCAAAAATGCTGGCAAACTCTGTGCCAGATGCCCATAGTCCCATCTCTACCAAAGATTATGATGAATTGTGCTACTCAGAAGAGCCTTAAGTCAATACTCAAGAATCAGACAAAGAACTCTTTTGCGGTTTATTATGATCCCGCGGCAGCCAATGATACGCCAGCAATAAAAGATAGCGTGGTTCACCCCGGTTCCTTAACATCAAGCCAAAGGCGGAGCGAGCTATATGGCTCATTTTCCTCTTCTCTGAACAGCAAAAACTCCAATTTCTGATTTGCCCCCACATTCTCAGCGATAAAATTCATCTCCTGCTTCCACTCTTGGCCATGTTGCAGCAGTACTGGCCCTAGCCCTCCAATTGGCGTCCCGGCTAATCTTATCTCCACCCGGTAGCGCATGTCCTGGTATTCCCGGTTTACTATCCCCAAGATCACCCTCCCTTCCTCCCCTAGCCCCAACTCTTCAGGATAAGCCTCGGCCTTGCCCTCCAACCCCACGATGTAGAACTCCGTAAACCTGTCCCCTATGGGGGGAGACTGAGTAACGTAAACTATAGCACCAATAGAGGTTAGTATTAATAACCCCAAAAGACTGGAGAGCGCCTTATTCCCAATGCTCAATTACCCCTCCACTTGTCTTCAGGTGTTATCCCAGAGAAATCCCTGTCATCTATGCTTGGTGAAACACTGTTTCAATTATAGCCTGATCCAAGTCAGAAGGCAATAGGTTCAGTAGCAAATACATGACAAATAATGGACTATTGGCTAATATCATGACATTAAGTATCCTTTTGTCAATCAACATGCTGGTGTCGGATGATAGATATAATAGATATAATGGGTGGTAGAATCTTACCAAATGAGCTTGGCGTCGGGCAGAGGTCAATGCCTTTATTGCGGTTTTAAGATGGCTCCTTTAGCTAAGTCGGAGGCAAAATGAGAGGCAGTGGCGGCACTACCACCATTACCAAAAAGAAAGACGCTCCTCCCTTTTTCACGTGCCTCTTCAAGTACATCAACCACCTGCGCAATTACTTCCACTGGCAGCCTTCCCAGGTTGGCGCTGACCTCGGCAAGATACTGGCTAATAATCTTAGAATTCTTACGGTTCATTTCTGCTTTGCCAGCCTAATTACACCCTCTTGCTTCATCACCCTTTCCGCTTCAGCATAGTAATCAGCGACTTCTGGTTGAGTCTGTGCCCAGTCAAGATATTCCTGTACAGCTTGCTCCACCGGAATCTGCGGTTGCCAACCAAGCTTCCTGCTCTTGGAGATATCAGAAATGATATGGCGACTATCACCGAAGCGAAACTCCCCCCGAATTTCAGGTTCAGTGTTTTTCCCAACCACCCGGCTAAAAAGCTCAGCGTATTCCAGGACAGTCATTGCTCTATCTCCACCAATATTAAACACCTCAAAGCTTGCTGCCTCATCCTCCATGGCCAGGAGGTTAGCTCGGGCAACATCACCAACATAAACATAGTCCCGAAACTGCTTCCCATCCTCATAAATGACAGGTGGGAGGTTACTGAGCAGTCTGGTGGTAAAGAGTCGTAGAATACCGGAATAGGCATTATAAAAACTCTGCCGAGGTCCCTGGGTAATGCTGTAGCGTAGTACTACGGTAGGGATACCAAACCGCTTACCAAGTGTTAGCGCATAAAGCTCCTGGCAATACTTGGAAATAGCATACTGGTTATGAGGGTTTACCCTCAGCTCATCAACAGGGAGGGGCTTCATATCTTGATGGCAGGCAGGGCACCGTATCTCCCATTGTCCCCTCTCCAGTTGCTCCAAGGGACGGAGAGAAGGGTACTGAATTCCGTGTTCCAGGCATTCATATTTCCCCTCCCCATATACGGCTTGGGAACTTCCCAAAACAACCTTGCGCACTGGTAGATGCTCATTTACGATAACTTCATAGAGTAGTGCCGTGCCACCATCATTGACCATAGCAAACTTACCAAGGTCGGGAAGATAACCCTGGTAAGCAGCAAGATGGAAGACAAAATCAACGCCCTTCAGCGCCTTCTCAAGGTCACTCCGGTTACATACATTCCCCACGATGAATTCAACATCAGCGGGAATGTAGTCCGGCTTTCTCCTCTGCGGGTGCACCGGTGGTTCAAGGCTATCAAGAACACATACCGAGTAGCCCTTCTCCCCCAAAAGCTCTACTGTATGAGAACCGATAAATCCGGCGCCACCAGTGACCAACACTTTCATTCGGCACCCCGATAGTTAAAAATAACCTTGCTTCCGTCTGGCTGAAAATGGAAGGGAAGCTCTCGCAACCCTTTGAGTGACCTGCGGACCTCATCCTGCTTCTCAGGGCAATAAAGAAGTAGGAACCCGCCTCCCCCTGCCCCGGTAATCTTACCCCCTATGGCCCCAGCGTTACGGGCCGCAAGATAAATCTCATCGATTTGGGAACTACTAATCTTGCTGGCTAAGCTTTTCTTCAGCTCCCAGCCCCGGTGCATAATCTCGCCAAACTCGTCAAAAGCACCCTCAACAATAGCATCCCTTGCCTGGAAGGCTAGCTTCTTCATCTCCAAGAGTGTAGTACGCTGCTGGTTTATGTTTGTCTTCTGCTCGGACAAGATGTCACTCGATTTCCGGGCTATGCCGGTATAAAAAAGAAGGAGGGCATCACTCAGCCTCCTTTTATCTTCAGGGGGAAGCTCGATCTTTTCAACTTCAATATCGCCATCGCTGAAGGTGATGAACCGCATGTTGCCATAGGCTGAGATATATTGGTCTTGCCTCCCTATAGGTTTTTCCAGAATATCTATTTCTATCTGGCACGCCTTTTCCGCTAGGACTGCCGCGGGGACAATTTGCCCTTGGTAGGCATAAAGGGCCTGGAGTAACCCCACCGTGATTGCACTTGATGAGCCAAGCCCGGTTCCTTCTGACGGAACATCGGCGAGAGTGGTTATCTCTATCCCCTTCTCCACGCCAGTCATCTTCATCGTCTCCCTTACTAGCTCGTGCTTCAGTTCATCAACACTAGTCACTATTTCCTTTTGAGAGTAGTTCACATAAACCATATCATCAAATCTTTCCTTAACAATGATGTAGATGCACTTGTTAATGGCAGTGCTCAGGACAGCACCACCATAGTTCAAGCAGAAATCATCAAAATCAGTGCCCCCTCCTAAAAAGCTTAACCTCAATGGAGTTTCGACAACAATCATTTCCGCTTTCCTAAGAATATTTTTGCTAAGTCCGCAGCAGGCACTCTAGCCTCACTAGCATTTTCTGCGCCATCTCTAAGTCATAATAGCGTCGCCAAATGGAAACATCCGCAGGGAGATATCTTGTGATGTCCTAAAGATATTTGGCAAGCAAACGTCTTTGCCTTGCCCAGATATCATCTTGTCCGCCCCTGATTCATTGCTACCGACCGCTACTTGCTTGAAAAGTCTCCTGATTCTATCGGGCGAGGCGAGTAGGGATCGCCTTCTCCCCATCCCAACGCTGCACTGGTGATAGGCTAACTGGCTTTCTCGTGCTAAATCTTTCTGAGCCCAGCCCTTCCTCTTTCGCAGTTCCTTTTCTTTGAGTTATTCTATTGTAACTCTTATTAGCTATATTAGACAAGACTTCATCTTACTAGACGGTAGTTAACGTTAATTGACATTATAAATAGTTTGTGGTCATGTATCAATAGATGTGCCAAAGATTGCCACATGGCACGATAATTTCCCTTATCGTAAGGCATCTCCGATTCCTCAAGATTCAGGGCGGTTTGCCTCGTTAGATTGGGAGCCTATTATCCAAGTCCTTTTTTAGGGCTGTTCATCCTGTGTATAGATTTACGCCTGTTCCCTCTTTTTACCAGGTCCGTCCACGTTTTTACTTTTCTCTGCAACAGGGTTTAAAATTCTCGCATATTGAGTAGACTCTGAGAAGTTCGTGGTAGAATAAGAAGTACCAATTTAGCTATAATAATGCACACAGAGTAAGCAAGATTGCAATTCGTTCACAGAGTATTGAGTAAGGAACTGTAGGAGTTTGAACAAGTATTGAGCAACTTAGCAGTCTCAATCATTGTCCCAACTAGGAATCGTCCTCAAATGTTGCGGAGATGCCTGAAGAGCATCGTCTCGGCATATTCTAGCTATGCCTACGATGAGCTTGTCCTGGTTGATAATGATAGTGATGAAACTGAGGCAAAGCTTAACCAGCAGCTGGCGGAAGAATTCGGGGCTACTTATTGCTGGGAAAGCAGGCGCGGGGTTTCGTTTGCCAGGAATGCGGGAATAAAGATAGCCAGAGCAGATACCGTAGTCTTTGCCGACGATGATTTCATAGTTGACAAGGACTGGGTGAAGAATCTGGTGCCAAACTATGAGGATGAGCAAGTAATGTGCTGTACGGGAAGAATGCTGCCCTATCGCCATGACGAGGCAAGCAATTTATTCTACCGCACTATGGGTTATGATAGAGGAGGTAGCCGGCGTATTTTTACTGCCGTGGATGTTAAGCTAATTAAATTATTGAGAACGGTATCCTTAATGGGGCGTATGAGACTTGGCGATAAAGCCCCCGTTCCCTGGGCTATAGGGAGCGGCTTTTATTCGTTTAGAAGGAGCACTTTTGCTAAAGTGGGTTATTTTGACGACCTGTATGCTCCACAGATACATACGGGTGCCGGGTCGGAAGAAATGGATATGTTTTATAGAGTGCTGAAAAGCAACTATAAGATTGTTTATGAACCCAGGGCGGTGGTTAGTCACGATGACCCACAAACTATGGAAGGTATTATCAACAAATCATACTCTTATGGAATTGGCCGTCAAGTACTCTTCAGCAAGTACCGGAGAGACCGTTATATGCTATCGTTGTGTTTCGGCACATTCTTTTTCTTACTGTTTGCCTGGCTACGAGCAACATTGAAGTTGGAGCGGGAAGAGAGAAAAGTTATTACTGCCGGGATAAAAGGTTTTCTTGACGGCTTTAACACGGCCTGGCGCAGAAATATACACGGTGGGAGGTGAAAGACATGGCTACCCAACCATTGAGGGTCGGAGTCATTGGTTGTGGTTTCATAGCCCAGAGTATCCATATACCCAGTCTGGTCAAATCAAGGGGCGTTAAATTGGTAGCGGTTTGTGATAAGGATGAAGAGCTGGCAGGGAATATCGCCAGGAAATTCAGAATTGACAAACATTATTCTGATTTTGGCGAGATGTTAAACCAGGAAAGGCCGGATATGGTAGATGTCTGCACTTCGATAGGTACACATGCGCCGTTATCTATTCAGGCGATGGAGGCTGGCTGTCATGTTCTGGTAGAAAAGCCGATAGCGCAAACTACTAGTGAAGCCGATGAGATGATAAGGGCTTCAATAAAAAATAAAGTGAGGCTAGGTGTTGTTCATGACATGCTATTCGGATTAGCCATGATGAGAACAAAATCCATGGTAAACAAAGGGATTGTTGGCGATTTGGTGGGAGTGGAGATCAGGCAAAGTTGCCCACCACAAGATTTCCCGGTCATCTCCGACCCAACCCACTGGTGGCACAAATTGCCGGGCGGAGTATTTGGAGATACCCTGCCACATCCAATATACCTAGCCAGGGAATTCTTAGGAGAATTAGAGCTTGTAGCCGTCCATGTCAGGAAACTCGGCCACCTTGACCATATGCGCTTTGACGAAGTAAGGATAATCCTGGAGGGTAAGAGTAGTATAGCAACAATCATCTCATCGTGTAATTTGCCCAGCCTTATGGTGATTGACATCTTTGGGACAAAAATGAACCTGCATAGCAATCTTTATAACGGGGTGGTAATCAAATATAGAGGGAAAAGTGATATGGGGCAAGGCAGCCCTCCACAACGGGCTCTGGAGAATCTAAACTGGAGCTTTCAAATATTAAGCAACACGGTAGCTACCGGAGCCCGAGTAATCCTGGGTAAACGGGGCGGTCATCGCATTCTAATCAATAGATTCATTGAAAGCATCCAAAATGGCACCGAGGCACCGGTCACTGCAGAAGACGGCAAACAGACCTTGAGATTATTAGAAAGAATAACCAGCCAAATGATATAAAAATTGAGCAGAATAACATGAACCACAAAGTTCAGCGGCAGCAGCCCTTTGTCAGAATACTCTTCGTAAATGGAATCGCGTCTTCAAACAAAGGTTCTATGGCGATAGTTAGAAGTGCCAAGGAAGCCTTAGAAGAGTATATTCCCCAGGCCCAGTTCGGTGCCTTGCTTGATACTTCATCCAACCCATCGAGGTACACGGCTTTTGGGATTGAAACGATACAAATCTCCTCAAGAAAGCAGGCAATCCTTATTGCACTAGGTTGTGTTCTGTGGAGGATACTCAAGGGATTGTTTAAGAGGGACTTGACAGGCCTAAGGAGAAAGCTACCTCTATTACAATATGACCTCTTTATTGACGTTAGCGGCAACTGTTTCCGGGACAGTTGGGGATTCCGTCCCCTCTTGTTCTATCTATATCCCTTGTTTATCGGGCTTATTCTTGGGAAGCCCTTAGTGTTCTACGGGGAAACTATGGGGCCGTTTACGACCATGATTGGAAAATTCCTGGCCAAATTTGTGCTGCACAGGGCGAAGCTAGTAACAGTGAGAGAAGAAATATCCAGGGATATTTTGCAGCAGTTGGGAATTAAGGCGCTCCTTACCGCCGAACCAGCCTTTACTTTAGAATCCTCACTGAATGGGGAAGCGGAAAGGCAAATAAGTGGGTTCAAGGGAGAAGGTAAACTTGTGGGAATTTCGCTTGCCCAGGCACCAGTCTTTAGTTCCAGGTGGCGAAGCGCCAGTGAGAAGGATAAGGTTATAAGTTCATACGTTGATGTCATGGCACAAGTCGTGGACTATCTGGTTGAAGAAATGATGGTAAGCATAATTTTAGTGCCCCACGCATGTGGCCCGCGAATGGCGGATGACAGGATTTTACAATCCAGGATCTTAGGCAAAATCAGGGCCAAGGATAAAGTTTTAAGTATTACTCAGGACTATGAGCCGGAGGAACTAAAAGGGATTATTGGAGAATGTTGGATATTTATTGGGACGAGAATGCACGCTAACATTGCCGCGCTCTCGCAGGGTATTCCTACTATTGCCATAAAGTGCGAGCATAAAGCAGAAGGTATCATGAAGCAATTAGACATGGAGAAATATACAGTGGATATTTACGCAATGACATTTGATGATATGCTCTGGAGAATAAAAGATATATGGGCTAGCCGAGAACAAATTAGCCAAGAACTCCAAACCAAGATGGAAGTTATTAGAAGGCAGGCTTTATCTAACGCACAACTGGTCAAGGAGTTACTATACAATGCGGAGTTTGTGCAGTAAGTTTATTAATAAACTCTTTGACACACAAAGGGTGAGATTGCTATGATTGAACCGCCGGTATCAAATTTCCCCCCAAGACAGGCCCCCTGAAGGATGAGATTAAGATAGGATGAAAGTTGACAACCGAAAGATTCTAATTGCCATCATTATCGTTGCTCTAGTCGTATTTCCTACCATTATCTTCACCTCTGGGGCACTCCGAATCACCTTAGGTCTCCTCTCCATTCTCTTCTTTCCCGGCTATACACTGCTCTCAGGTCTTTTCCCAAAGCAAGGTAGTATTGGTGGTATTGAGCGAATAGCCCTGAGCTTTGGCTTGAGCATTGCGGTTACTCCCATTATTGGGC
>SDBU01008518.1_pt1 | contig 11654 bp, 31 predicted proteins | sample 2277071 | NCBI WGS metagenome assembly SDBU01 (sample SAMN10397929, study PRJNA504765) | marine sediment metagenome | isolation source: marine sediment core GS08_GC12, 126 cmbsf | place: Arctic Ocean: Gakkel Ridge, Loki's castle | collected 2008 | reverse complement strand
TCATGTTTCCTCCTTGTCTAACGCAGTAGACTTTTCGGGGCAAATACTAACACCTATCTCAGTGAGCATCTCTTTCATAATATCTTCTATACATTCCCAGTCTTCGAATGTTTGGACACTGTACTGTATTTCACCTGCCCATCCCTGAATGTCCTTATCGGTGATAGTGGGTCTACCACGATAGACATCTTCTTCCCTAGATGCCCGACTACTTACCGCGCACAACGCGGCAACAAAGAACCCAATCGTGGCACCTATAAAACAACCGATAATAAACCATAACATCTTATACCTCCTTTAATGCCTTTTTTAACCTCATGTTTTCTTTCCACAACATTTCTGCTCCCAATGGAGGACACATCACCATCATTGTTGCCATGAAGATTTCTTTTTTGTCTTCTTTGGATAGATTGGCTTTCTTGCTCCAATCCATTTTTACTTCTGTTTTAATCATTTTTACCTCCTCTTAGATGCGGGCATATCCTGACCACATCTCTTACATACTTTCTTCTTATTATATGCCCCGAAATGTCTTAGTTCTATTGCCCCGAAATTCCAAAACTTAAACTCGGGCTCACGTCTATTGGGATAGATACCTTTAGACCAGAGCCAAGATCGCGGCATCCAAAACAAGACTTCCCATTTACCTAAGTTCATTTTACTTTCCTCCTGTCTGAAATAGGCTTCCTCACTTCTGACAACTACCCCTGAATCGCGGGCAATCATTCAAAGAACATCTCCATTAGATGGTCTAGTATAAGGGCATCTTGTAATTGTTGCATTCTTTCATGCCCCGAGATTTCGGCATTGCACTCTAAACAAATCCCCTTAGTCTCTGATACTAGAAACTCTTGCGGTTTCCTACACGTTGGACACCATGCTTGGTTAGTCATCTTTCCTCCTTAAGTACGACTTACTATATATATATTGTAAGTCAAGCACTTATTCACAATGTTTATGTTGTATGTCGCCGATTTTATCCCACAACCCATCAAGATGAGCTTGGTTAAATATCCACTTCACCAGCTCTGCTAAACACGCATAACAACATTGATAATCATATAAACTTAGGAAATTAGCTGCTCGTATTTCATGAAGTTTGAATGTATATCTCCTACCACAATTAGAGCAGGTTTCTTTTTTTTCTCTTTCTGATAATTCTGCTTCTTTCATCATGCGACACACTCCAAAACAACCTTCAGGCAGGCTTCGAGTGGGGTTTTACCATACCCTTTTTTCTCGCTTTTATTATATTCATCAAACCATAAAAACCACCCATCTTGCTCATCATGTTCATCGTGCTTTAAAACAACAGAATGGTTACATTTCTCCCTCAAAAACTCCAAGCAGTCGGTTAACTTCCACAAGCTTATTTCTTTCTTGGTGAATTTAATCATCATCTCCTCCCTTTTCACGCCAACATCTTAGACATAAGTATTGTCCCGATTCCGTGGCACACACTTCGTCTCTACTCAAATTAGATCGCGGGCATTTACAACAGTGGTAATGGTAGATTTCACCAAGCCAGTTAAGTATATTTTCTTTATTCATTCTTGCCCCGAACCTCCTAAATGATTGAACGGATAAAATCTTTACAGTCTATTAAGTCCCATTTTTTACAGTGGTCATAAATAATCTTCGCCTTTTCCTCTATCCACTCCTCGGTGACTTCTTTCTCATCTTCTAGGTCTATAATTTTACTCTTTAGCTTCTTAACTTCATTTACTAAGTTATCAAATGACCCGAAAAACTCTTTAACTACTTCTCCCATAATTACCTCCTTGTCTATTCTATTTGCCCCGATTTTCTATATCATTAGACAACCTATCTAATCTTTCCCCTGTGCCAAGCCTAGAACAATCGGCTTCAAACATGCTTCCTACGAAATCTTTTATTTCACAAGAATCTACTAAATATCCAGAGGGGCTTAAAACATAGATACAATGTTTATTTTGTCTTATTATTAGTTTCATTTTCACCTCCTACACCCAAAACTTCCACCATTTGCGTTTATAGCAAAGACAGTCGTAATAACAATTTGATTGTCCAATTTCACATGTGTATCCCAACCACCACCAGAACTTGCAATTTTTACAATATACTTTCATTTATCTATCACGTTGGACATCGTGGCAATCCCTCTACTCAAGAAACGTGCTGTCCTATTCTCCCATCTTAGTACCCTATTCTTGCCGAACTGCCTCAAACCACACTCACTACACACAAGTTTTACGTCATCTATAGGCGTGGTAAAGAATAGAGGACTACGGCAATTCTGGCAAAAGGTTATTGTTTCCTTCATTTATGCCTCCCGTTACTTGCCCGATTTCAGGGCTTTTAATAAACACTCCATGCAGATATTATCGGCTACAACCTCTACTGCCTTATTTGGGTAGCGAATAGAAATTGTAGCTTCCTCGACTTTGGTAGCTGATTCTTTTTTACATTCTTTACATTTCATTCTTACCTCCGTGTTGTATATTTTTTTATCATTTCCCTAGTGCGTGCAACCACGTAACTTTTTAAGTTGCTCTTTTTCTTTTCGTTTAATTTAGTCATGTCTTACAGTTCATTGGTTAGGCTTTGGGCTTGCTCGATTTTAACTCCTCCATTTCTTTTCTTAGCTCATCTCTCTCCCACAGCCTTTTTATGATTTCTTCCCTATACGTTACTGATATTGCACTAAAGGGGCGTATTATTGTTTCAATCAACTCTATAAGATGTCTAGTTTTTATCATGTGATCTCCTTGTTTACCCGATTTCATATTGCCCCGAGTTGCTCAACCATGCTCGCAAGTTTCTCAGTGTTGCTTTTTAAAAACTCACTATAATTTGTGTCGTTTCGAGAAAGCTCAAGCAGAATATTGTAAATTTTAATGAGAATCTCAGCTATTAATTGGTCTTGATTTTGTGTTTGGTCATACAAAATTTCTTTTAAAGATTTCTCGAATTTCTTCCATAAGCCCTTTTGGTCAGCTTCTTTTTCATCTATGCCAAAAATTGCTATAACTTCGATGAAAATTTGTCCAATTATATCCATTTTATCTCCTTTAATTATACAAGAACTCAATAATATAATTATTCGCCTCACTCAAGGAATGAAACTCATGTTTTACTAACCCCACGTTTACAATCGGTAGTCTATCGAATGTCAAATAAGCATACCTGAGCTTATCGGGGCAAGTTAACCAAACTCCTCTCTTACTACCCTCTATTGATTCCATAACCTTTTCTAGTTGGTCATAACCCTTGATGATGATTGTTTGTTCCATGTTATTCTCCCTTGTTTTCATCCTCCTCATTATGGGAATACAGGAAAATCCACAATTAGAGCAAACATATTCTTGTGGATGTGGGACAACCTCAGCCCCACAGCACTTACTTCTTAATTTATTCATCCTACTTATAACTCCTTTAATTTCTTACTGCAACAGGGACAATAAAGCCATTCTTTAATATCCATTCCCTTAAATACACTCTTACACCTTGAACACTTAAAATTACTGTAATAATAATTCTTTCTTACCTGTTTAATCATCTTCTTCTCCTTTTTTAGTGAGAGGGCATAATCCATTATTACAATCTTGGTCTTCATTCTTAGGGTGGCAACAAAGATACTCAATCTCATCCTTTTTTGTGCGGGGATTCCACCACTCACCACCATACAACCAATTACAACCTCTTGCTCCTTCTTTGCCCGATTTAATACTGTTTATAAAACTCATTTGCATCTCTTAATTCATCTAAGAAAGCACCCTGATTGTCACAAATAACCCTAGTTAAGTCACCCTCGCAATAAGTAAAGGTAGTTAGCCTTTGGGGATTAATCCATACCGACCGATTAGACTCTTGAGTCCATTTTTCCTAGTCATGGAATTGTACAACCCATAACTATCGGCAAGGGTAAAACCTCTCTTGATTGTTCTGTTACCTTTTTTTCTTTCCATTTTATTCTCCTTTTTTCATGATTACCCTTATAATATGCTCATTTAAGTAAATGTCAAGTCTTTTCTTTATTTATTTTATATCTACCCCGTTAGACAGTTCTTGACAATAATCGCGGGCAAGTATATAGTCTATAAAGAGGTGATAATCATGGATGAAGTTTATACTTGTGTGTGTAAATGTCAAGCGTGGTCTATCCACGACGGTTTTGTTAGGTGTGATAAATGCTGGAAAGAATACAAGACCGAGAATGAATGCCCCAGTGAATTTAACGAAAGAATAAGAAATTCGCGGGCATCTTTATAGTCTATCCCCATAATAAGTATAGGTAAACTATAAACTCACCACTTGCCCCGATTTTATTAATGCCACGATTTGCTTATGTGCTTTATCCCATTCTTCTTTTTTCCCTATAGTGCAAATAGATTCGAAGAAAGCAAAAACTGCGTGAATGATATTCAAAAGTTTTTCCCTATCTATCTTCTCTATACCTTCTTTTAACTTGTCATGTCCCCGCAACCTCTTTATGATTTCCTGTACATATTCTTTGTCAATTTCTTCATATCGAAATGTCTTGCCTACTCTTATCTCCATGAAACATACAAGGTCTTTTGTTCTTATCATGTTTAAATACCTCCTTAACAACAAGCTTTTACCATATCTTCTGTTGATTCTAGCTTGTAAAAGATAGTCTCTGAATCTCCTTCCACGACGTAGAAACCCTTCGGATATTTTCCTTTACAAGCCTTGCAAACTTCAAGAAATGCCCATCCTCCTTCTAGAATGTAAAAACCTTTTTCGAAATCCTTTTTACATTTTTTGCATTCAAAACTCATCTTTATTCTCCTTTTTATTAAATTACCCGATGTCTAACCCGATAGACGTTTTATTGTTTATTCTATGATAAATTGCCCACCTTCAAGGGTCTTGATTCCCGTAATTAACATTCCTTTTTTTCTGGGTTTAATCCTAACGATACCTCGAATCTCCCAGTCCTGAAATTTGGACTTATTACGGAATGTCTTTAAGTGCCATTTTACAATACTCTTTTTCATATAAATCCATTCTTTCCATGTTAAAAAACTACTTTTCATTTTTATTCTCCTTTTTAATCATCTACCCTTATAATAGTCCACCAAACGCAAAAGTCAAGCTTTATTTTCATTTATTTTATCTAACCTGGTAGACAATCGGCGGCAATCCTAATAACACATCACCACCTAGCTTGAAACGATCATAAGCTTATAATGATTACAAGATTGTAACGACTACAGGTTTGTAATGATTACAATCTAACCACTGGTGTCTTGGGGTTAATCCTTGACAACACACCGACTACTACCTTATAATAAATAAAGAGGTGATTAACATGGAGACTAAAGAGTTGATTGAGAAGCTAAAAGAATCCAAGAACTATCTTATTGTGGATTATCCATTAACACGGGAGATAATCATGGCAATTATTAAAACACTCCAGGAATATGATGAGTTGAAGAGGAGTCCTGTGGTGAGATTTAATAAGCGCAAGGGTGAATTTAAGGGTGTGTTTCCAAAGGCGTAAAGATTCTTTATGGAGGAGGTGAATGTCATGAAGACTAGGAGATTAATTAATTGGTTGAATAGTGTCCCCACTTGGTATGTATCAGATGGTAAGGTGCTTGATGAGATTATTAAGAGATTAAAAGAGCATGAGAAGTTGATAAAACTCAAGTTATCTTTGCTTATTTAGTTCTAAGTTATATTTATTTCTCATTTTTATGTGGGTTTTATAATCTTCTTTGCATAAGTAAATTTTTATTTCATCGTAACCAGCAAAGGTGTTAGTTCGATGGTGGGATATTTTGTTACAACCAACGACTTGACATTTTTTCATCTCTTCACTTTACCACTCAATTTATTCATTTACATATACAATAAGCCTGGTAAATCAAATGTCAAGCTTTATTTTAAAATAAATATGTCTAACCTGATAGATTCGGGGCAAGTCCAACCTAACTGAATACTATTAATGATACTCCACTATGTATTGATGTTCCATGTTTGTAATGACTACAAGCTTGTAACCGTTACGGGTTTGTAATGATTTCAATTCATTAGAGTGCAGAGTGCCTGGTGCTTACGGGTAAAGAAAAAGAGCAGTTTCAACTCATGCTCAGGAGTACAGGTTATTTAATTATTTGCCCCGATTTACCCTATGAGGTTTACTTCCCAATGCTAACCCCAACACATAGGGGGCTAATCTTCCCGGGGGAACATCCCAAACTAACCACATCAAGAATTTTCTCATCAAAAAATCTCCAACTGAAAAGAACCACAGTCACATTTGGCGGGATTAATATTTTGGTTATCTGACCGTCTTGTTCCTCCTCCGAAATTACGAATAACCCAAAACCGTTTTTTACATCTCTTGCATACTACTTCAAACCTTGCCCCTGTTTCACTAAATTTCATTTTATTCTCCTTTATTTTATCTCGCTCACACTCAGAATAGGTTTTTGTTCTTTTCGGGGGATGGGACAACTTCTTCAACGAAAACCTTACCGTCAAAGTTGTCCTTAATGTCAATGTCCTTACCGCTTTCCGCTAATTCAATAGCCTGCTCTTCATCCCTTGCCTTAATGTAACTTATCCCACATTGTTTTGCCCAATAAACCCTAAACCATTGTCTTTTCATTAAATTCTCCGTTTTATTACCCCTATCTTAAATCGAAATATTTATAAATATCTTTTTCTGTTTTAGTGTTATTAAACAAGAACCACGCTTGTCTCTCAGATATACAGTCGTAAATAAACCTAATAACATTGCCTGAATTACCCAAGTGAACAATCCCGTTTTTATTTAGAGTAGCCCGAATCCTTAACTGTCCCGTAATAGAATCAATACGGAGTAGTATCTTCCAAGTCCCCTCATGTTGTTCGCTTTTAATGAATTTTACTTTCTCTATATTCATTCTACCTCTATATATAATGTCAATGTAAGTAAAAGTCAAGTTTTATTTAAAAATAGATGTGTCTACCCCAGTAGACTTTCTAAATATAACCCGGGGCAAATTGAAATTTCGGGCAATCCCCTTGACAATAATCGTGGCAAACCTTATAATACACTAAAGAGGTAAATATTAATGAAATGGAAAGTCGTTAAATGGTATTCAGGAAATTGGTTTCAAAGACTTCAAACAGCATGGACTTTTATTAGAGCGAGCTGTCGTATGTTGTTTAAAGGAAGGGTTTCGATTAGGGTAAAATTCACGAACCTTTGACTTATTCACCCCCACTCCACTGTATGCACAACTGTACACTACTTTAATCACTAGCGTCTGTGACTTGTCTCGGTTCTCCCTCTCACCCCTGACCCTGGCATAACCAACATCCCCCAAACGTGACAGAAATACCCCTAATTACTCATTATTATAGGTGTTTTTGTCATCCCGACACACCTGACAGGGGTACGTTGGGTCGCATAATGGATATTATGTCAACTCCAAACACCCTATACCATGCCCATAGACCCCACAAAGAGACCCGTTTCCCCCTCTGGGTGATTAGTGTTGAAGATAACCTCACTTTAAATACAGAAAGTATTTTGTAGCATAACGGGGTTATCAGGGGTAGGGTCGTTTATGGTGTAGTGTGTACTTAAATATATGAAAAATAATTATGACATAATGCTTGACAAGTTCTTTACTGAGGAGTATATTGTACTATGGAGGTAAAGATGACTAACAAAAAAATGATTGAGGGATTAAAAAGGTATGGATGCACTCAGCCAGAAGGTTATCTATTGCCTCATGAGGTTGAGGCAATTATCAAGGCACTAGAGGAGCTTGAGTACTTGAGAAAACTGGGTCATAGTCGTACTCCTCCTACTTGATAGTATGGGGAGTCAGGGGGCAGAGGCTACTAAACGAGAGTTAGATATATCTAACGAGGGGTTAAGCCCCGAGGCGTAGCTCAGAGAGCTATGGGTAGCCCTCCCCTTCCAGTAGACTGTTAAACTGACACGCTTTCCACGTTAACTGTTCTACGTTAGGGCGGGTTCAGTCCCGCCCTTCCTAACCCACCTATTTGAAACAACATATTTCACAGTATAAGAGCCTCTATATGGGATAGTGGTCTAGTAGTGGTGGTATTTAAATATCGGGACAACATGGGGGTTATAATATATATGTAGTGTTCAGTAATGGGGTTACTTTGGTACAGGTTTATGTGGAAAGAGGGTTTACTTTATGCCGCCGATTTCGAGACATAGGGTGTCACATTTCGGTATAGTTATGTATAAGTATAGGTAGTTCTTGACAAGGTGCTCGATTTGGAGTAGATTGTATTATGGAGGTAAGGATGAGAAAAATCACGATGCAAAAATTCATGGAAATTATTGAGAAAGGGGAAATATATATCCCCTTGCCCCTCATGCCCATATTTGATGAAAATGAGGAGGCGTGGGTGATGGAAGGAACCATAGAAGAGTATCGGTCAGCAAGGAATTATTTTGGGGCATTGGCGGAGTGTCTATAGGAGGTAAGAATGAAGTATTGCTGTACGCCATTTAAAGCCCATGTTGGATATAAGTTGTTCACCCCCGCTAATTGGGGGGATGAAGTAACTGGTAAGTGGTATAAGGGGGCATCGTGGCAAGCCATGGTAGTAGAAACCGAAGAGAAGGATGGCTGGATTAATTTAAAAACCCCGAAAGGCGAAACTAATCTAATGCCGATATCGCATTGCCCATTTTGTGGCAAAAAGCTAAAATCGGGGAAGTAAATGTCTAATCCTAATGTAGAATGTATTATTAAGTGGTAATGGAATATACTTGCCGCGAAAATCTAACGCAGTAGACGCGGGCAAGAAATAAGATTACGTATTGTTTATGTATTATATGAAGTTATATTACGTATGCTGCGATTTGTACACGTTTCGTGTACGTGTCGATTGTATGAACATGGAGGAAGAATGAATAAGAAAAAAGCTGGAGAATTGTTAGGTAGGTTTTGGAAATGCCACGAAATTGACGACCTGGACGATTCAATATATTACATAGATTTATTTATCTTGTGGCTTTATAATGAGGGCTTCGAAATCTGCCCGCGGGAATTCCTGTCTAACGAGGTAGACGAATGAGAGACGTTGAGCAATATCGTAATTATCCTGGTTTACAATGGTTCTATGCCCACCTAGAAAGCGAAGAGACACATAAACAGAGGCGGGCTGATACCATAATATGTAAGTTGAATTTCTACATCAAAAGACTACATAAAAGCAATCTTAATAGAGAAATTAAGGGACTCATGTATTTATTATTAAGAAGGGAGTTTCAGAGAAGACTCGGGGAGTGCACGGTGCTTTCTCAAGATGACCAAAATAGCGTGAACGGATACATTATTGCCCGAACCAAGGAAATGAGGAAGAACATCGCGGGCAAGACGGAGAAAAAACACACTTGGGAATCACCCCACAATGCAGCAGTCCCGAGAACCAAGGAAATGATTGATAGGTTATTAAGAAATCGGCGGGCAAATAGATGAGCACTCATAGAGAAATAGAAGAAGTATATCTAAGCGACATAATTAAGATACAAAAAATGACCAAGAGCATTGTCGCCGAAGAGTTAGGGGAGCTACAGGGAATAAAAAGAAAGAAAGGAGATACCAAGAAGCCTACCTCGTCAACCAAAAACAACCCTTCCAAAAAATAACTACCCCTGTAAACCAAGATAATTCCCATCTGCCCCGATTCGCGGGCAAAAAAAGGTATAATTAGTGTGGAAGGGAGATGTATAAGTCCAAGAAGAAGCCGAAGAAAGAATCTCCTGCGCTTAGGTTTATGCGTGAAAAGCGTGAAGAACAGTGGGAACAGATACAGAAAAACGTGAAGACTACCCGACGGGGTAATATATAAAATTGTACTCAGTATTGAATACAATTGCACTCAAAATAGAGTACAGGGATGGCGGCTCGGAAACGAGTAGGGATCACAAAGCTACATTAATAATGTTGAGGGAAGTAGTAGCTTAGGGATAGATATGCCCGCAAAACTGGAAAGAAAATTAAAAAGAACAGCCAAGAAGAAATTCCCAGGGAACAAGAAACGTCAGGACAGGTATACATATGGGACTTTACTAAAAACTGGCTGGAAGCCGAAAAAGAAGAAGTGATTTGGTATTTTGATATGCCCGATTCTTGGACTGAAAGCCAAGAGTCTATCACGTTAGACAATGAGTGTTTTGCAAACCTCTTGGGATACGAGTAAAAACAAAGACGTTTTTAAGGATAAAAAAGTATATAAGAAATGGCGACGAAAAAAGCGACCAAAAAGCAAAAGATAGAAGCGACGAAATCAGACATTCTTGGCTGGAAAGGTGGGATGCTCGTTGACCTCGACAGGGAGATGTCTGGTGGGGGTATTCTCAGAGATGTTCTTTCCCAGCACCTAAAGGAGACTTTACTTGTCGAGAGAGACAACGACACAAAACTTCGGGCAAATATAGATAAGTGGCAGAAGCAGTATAAGGGTATAAAACCACCCAAAAATTGGCCTTGGGAAAATTGTGCTAATGTTGCAGTACCTGTCTCAAGGTCAAGGACAGACATCGCACATGTTCGTCTTATAGAGTCAGTTTTTGGCAGGAAGAAGATTGTAGTTGTTAAGGCTACGAAGAAGGAGTTTATCGGCGTAGACAAGAAGATTGAAGATGCCTTTAACCACTTTTTAAAATATACCATAAAATTAAAAAAGAATCTCAACTCACCGTTGCTCCAATGTACCAAGATTGGAACTGGGGTTGTAAAACTTGACCATATCGAGAAGAACCGCACTGTTTACAGGTATGCCTCTCCACAAGAGATGGCAGAACCAAGTATTCACAAATATAGCCTGGCGGGAACTAAGAACAAAGCGGTAAAATATATAGAAACATCCTATCGTGGCCCGACTATCTACCCGATTGACAGGGCTGATTTTATAATCTCATCCGATGCTACAAGTATTGAGGATGCTTATTTGGTCGGTTTTAGGTTTCCATTAAGAAAACCCCAGATTGAACTCAAAGTAAGACAGGGGTTTTACAAGAGAGAGGAAGCCGACCTCATAACAAGTCCTACAGAGCCGAGTGAAGGAAAAAAGACCAGGGCAGCACTCCAGGGTAAAGAAATCAAAAAGACAGAATACGAAAAACCCCACGAATTCTGCGAACTCTGGTTTGATTATGACGTTGATGAAGACGGGGAAGAAGATAGTATCGTTATTACATTCCATGAAGAAACGGGGGCAATTCTAAGGGCAATATATAATCCTATTTTTAAACAATTCAAACCGTTTCAGGACTTTGTTTTTTATCCTACCGAGGGTGCTTTTGATGGTGAGGGGATTTGTGAGATTTTAGAGAATCTCCAGATTCAGGTAGATACTATTGTAAACCAACGCCTTGACCGTGGGACTGCGATTAACTGTCCGTGGTATCTCGTGGACGAAGACAGTGAACTGGCAAAAAGGATGGGCAACAGGATAAGGCCAGGTGAAATTGTTAAGGAAAGCGGTGATTTAGATAAGATAGTAAGGGAAATGAGGTTCTCTGACGTTCCTCCCTCGGCTTTTCAAGAGGAAGCTGGCACTGTTAGATACATGGATCAGGCTGTCGGGGTTACTGCTGATGTCATGGGTATTTCAACGACAGACCGCCCAGTATTTAGAGAAACGATGGCACACCTTGGAGA
>SDBU01008517.1_pt1 | contig 11654 bp, 28 predicted proteins | sample 2277071 | NCBI WGS metagenome assembly SDBU01 (sample SAMN10397929, study PRJNA504765) | marine sediment metagenome | isolation source: marine sediment core GS08_GC12, 126 cmbsf | place: Arctic Ocean: Gakkel Ridge, Loki's castle | collected 2008 | reverse complement strand
ATCTTCATCATGCCTTTATGATTTTAATGGTTTCCCCATCCACCGTACATTGTGCATCCCCATGTTCAAAAAACACTTCCCGGGAGACCTTCCTTAATAAACACATAGGGTCATAGGACTGTTCTATATCAGCGTACCTCTTCATTAAGTACTGAACGATGGCGGCATAGCAATCATCATAAGACCCTATGATATTCCAATCCCTCCCAAAAGGGAATTTCCCATAAGCCTTCCTTCTAAAGGGGGAGTACTCGGATATGATGGTGTACTGGGTCATGGGTTTAAAAACCTATGTACGATAGCCAATGACGATACCAGGGAATTTCCACGACTTTAACTTCATGAAAATAACACCCCTTGAACATAACGCCCCTTATGAATTCCACGGGTTTGTCAAAAGTAAAGCGTCCACAATCCCATTCGTCAATACTTTCTCTTTTCTCAAGCAGACCGGTTTTTCCAATAAGAACGGCCTTCTCCCTAAAATGGGCGTCTTCTTCACTGATGTCAACAATTTTTACTCTTTTCATAATTATGTTATTTAAGTGGTACCGATGATAACTTTATTAAATTAGCCCTGTATCTCTCCCTGTTAAACACATATAAGAAACTCTCAAACAATAGGTGCATAATAGCGAACAGGTAATGGAAGAATGTCAGGAAAATGGAGACTATGATCGCAACACTCCAGTTGTCACGGAATATAGTCCCCACTCTTTTCCAATGGACTTTTTCTTTATGCCAGAATACTTTAAGCATCTTTCCATTCAATTCCCGGGCAGTAGTCCCCATAGGCGGGAGCAAAATACTTACCGAAGGTTTTAATAATCCCAACTATAAAAGCCCATGTGAGCTTCGCTATACCCGCTATAAGGAACACGCAAACGAATCTCCACAACACAGTATAAAATACTATCCTTAAGGGCCAGTAGAGGGTATAGATGAAAAATTCTACCACCCAAAGCTTCCTGTCGTGATCATCGTACTGTTTGTATATCCACTGTGCTCCTGCGAACAGGGCGAGACCACTGGCTATAATTGCTAAGACTACACCGAAATTAAACATCATTTCCCAAAACAGCGGCCAATTCCAAACGCCAATAATCCACACCACGGCACGCCCTGTATACCCCACTATAAAGAAGGTGGCCACAGCGAGTAGACATGTCATAACAAGCCCAACGAGCCTCTTTGTCCACTTAACGATGACGTTCATGCTGAGGATGTAATTCCCTATCGCATCTAATGTAGCAACGAGACTGCCCATCCAGTCATCAAGGAACGAGAACATGTCTTTGCGTAACTGCTTACGCTCCTCGGCCTTTACTCGTTTCTGGGTGCGCCTCTTGTCATATTCGTTCCATGCTTTCGTGCTCTCCTCCCGCAAAAAATTATATGATTCCCTAGAGGCGTGTGAACCAGCACCAAACTTTTTCTTTGCCCAAACATTCAGTAGTTTTTGACGTAGCCCATAAGAACTAGATTCGTCGTAATACCTTTTAGACCCAAGGCGGGTGCGAACAGAGCGATCATAGACATCGGAATACCACTCATTCTCCATGTACAGCGTTACAGCCTGTTCGTCACTCAGAGCCTCCTCAAATCGCTCAACAGCAGGAAAGAGGAAGTGCTTATCTACGGCATCAAATAGATACCCCAGTAGCTTAAAGGGCAAAACAGGCAACAGCAAGATCAGTGCTGCTATTACCATCCAGAAATAGGGACACAGGTTAAACATACGCTCTGGACTTGCGGCATGTGAACCATAAACGAATGACTGTAGCTTAAAGTGCCACGAATTCGTACTCAATGTTACTAATGCTTCTTTACTCATGATTAATCAATTTAATTTAAAAACTATTTATTTTTTACTTTCCACCCCTTACCTTCAAGGAGTTTAGCTTTTTCAGCAATGAAGTATCCGCTCTCTTCGGCATCCAGGGTCATGTGAATCGGGGTAACGATGATCTTTTTTTCCTGCTCCTCATCAATGCGACACTTCCACTGTTCCCCTTCATGGACATGGACCCTGTTCTTTTGTCCATGAGAGGTATTAAGGACACATATTTTCCCTTCCTCGGTACGGGATATGGGGACATCGTACTTTCCCTTGAAGAAATCAAGGAAGAGGGTCTTTGGTTCGGGAGTTTCTTTTTTCATGATTTCCTTATTAAATCGAGTACGGCTTGGGCGTTTTCCTTGGTGCTACTGGAAGCCCATATAGCATAAGGGTGCCCAGGCTGAACACAGCCAGAATCAATAGCGTTTAAATCTTCATTCTTGACTAATGGGCACTTTCCACATACAGATCGCACAGAAGAGGCCCCGTGGAGGGTGAAATATTTTTCACAATATCCACAATGTGCCCTTAGATCCCGAACCTCAATCGGCAACCTTTTAAGGTGTGGATCACCCCCGTTTTTTACAATAAATTCCCATTTCTTAATCGAGAGTGCTTTGGCTTGTCTTTTTGTTAGTTTCATAATCAAGATGTTTTGGGTACATAGACTTAAAAGATTAGTTAAAGTTGTGGTCCGCCCAGAATCGAACTGGGCCACGCACCATAGAGACCTTAAGCAAGTTAAGATAAGTGAAGAATTCCGTCCCTGAGAGAGACTTTAAATTTACCATCAATGCGGACTTCCACCGGACGAGAGAACGTGCTCCCCTTGACGGCTTCCGTTTGAATGGCTGGCATCTCCGGCCTTGTCTGACCCCTTTTTAGGAGCTTATAATGCCATCGCTGACATGCAGCCCTTGTCCTGCCTAGCTTCACCGAAGCGGTACCCATTGCGGTCTTGAGTGATCTTCCCCTTACGACACAATCCTGAAGGAGATTCTCCTCTTCGGTGGTCCAGGGACGTCTTTGATTCCTTTTTTTGCTCATAATAAAATTAAATTAAGTTTAAAAATATAAAAAATTAAGTCTCAATAATAGGACTATATTCTTCTTTTTTTCTCCCAAATGTCCATGCCACAGCATCCCATACATTATTTATATCGGAAGGAACACAAAGAAAGTATTTCCTTTCTGTTGATGGGCACGTAACGTCCGCAAATTTTATTTTCTCTCCTGCAAGCTCATCAATATCTTTTGTAATCATTAAGCGCATATTATTTCCCTGTAGGTCTGTATCGGAATCGATTTCTATAACCCCCAGTGTTTCGGCGTATTTTTCAGAACCCAGTATTTCTTGATAACACCTGCGAACTTCGACGTTACGTTCCTTTATAATTTGTTCTCTTGTTGTTTTCTCGGGACTTATAATGAGTTCTCCGGGAATAGAAACGCCATGCCAAAACCATAATCTAAATCCGTCTTTCCAGTGAATTGCTTCTCCGTTTTCGGAATGAAGCCTATTCTCTTCATCTCTCGATACATATTCAGGCTTAGCACAAACAATGCATAAATCTTTAAATTGAATCATATCATATACCCCCGCGTCTGACAGGGAGGTGAATGAGTTAAAATCTTCATTTTTAAAATCAACACCAATTTGCCTGAAAAAATCATAAAAGGAACACCAGTCATAGTCCCATACGCCCCCACAGTAAGCCCAATCAAAACATTTTAATTTCCGATCCTTGATCTGAGCCCCGACCTGATCCCAAACCTGAGCCCTGACCTGATCCCAAACCTGAGCCTTGACCTGATCCCCGACCTGATCCCAGACCTGGGCCCTGATCTGATCCCCTACATGATCCCAGACCTGAGCCCAGACCTGAACCCCTACATGATCCCAAACCTGAGCCCAGACCTGAGCCCCAACCTGATCCCTGACCTGATCCCCTACATGATCCCTGACCTGATCCCTGACCTGAACCCAGACCTGATCCCAGACCTGATCCCTGACCTGAACCCAGACCTGATCCCAGACCTGATCCCTGACCTGATCCCTGACCTGAGCCCTGACCTGATCCCCTACATGATCCCTGACCTGATCCCCGACCTGAGCTCGCTGGCTTATGGACGACAGCATATTAGCCCCAACCTGAGCCCCTAACGGGGAGTCTAAAAAGATTATTATGGGTTTGCCGAGCTTAGAGAACGAATACAACCACTCTATCTGTGCAGTAGCAAGTTTTCTATTCACAACGTCACCATCAAACATTTTACGAATCCACTTATCCCTGACTACGGGAATAAGCGCCTCTTGTTTTTTAGATAATTTTTCAATCATTAGTCCTGAACTTTTTGAATAGCCTTTTCGTAAGGGTTGTACTCTACTTGGCGGATTACACGATATCTCCCTTTCGGAATTGTTATCGCTTCGTGCTCCTTGGCACTAATGCCGGTATCGATCAGGAGATGTTCTAAAAACGCTTCACTTTCAACATCAATGAACCATTCAGAATCACCAACGCCCTCATATACGTCAGCGCCACGAACAAAGTGCCCGTGATTACGCCCTTCTCCCCTTACAAGCAAAGTTTCTTTAGATTTTTTGGTTGTAATTTTTGTAGTAATTTCCTCGAGGAGCACATCCCCTTGTCTAAACTGCTTTTTCATGATTGTTAATTTATTTTAGTTACAATTACCTTATCTTCCGAAGGCCCTGTTTCTACCTGTTGGCCGGGGTAGGATCCAAAATAATCTCCATTTATGATGATGACATCTTTGGGATATGTCTTTTTTGTCATTGGATTTTCATACTGTTCTATGTGTTCTATATTCTCCACAATCTTACCGCTGGCTTCCCATTCTTTGAGGGCTTTATCATACTTAATATCGGCCCAGACCGAATCAATAATTTCACCAGCAATAATATCAATGTAATGTGCATATTCCGGCGCCTTCCTAGGATACGCCTTGTTTCCGTATAAATAGGCTTTCATGATTATTTATTTTAATTAAACAATTTGCCTCAAATATAGTGATAAAATTATATCTACCAAATATTTGGAGTAATTTATACTGATTCTAAATAATCTTGTTAAATAATTTGTAATTCTCATAATTATTCTTACCTTTGCATTTCCTATGTCAGAATACACAGAACATGTATGTAGTAGAATCCTTGAGGTCATGGAGGATAAGCATATTCGCAGGGGTGATCTAGCCCTTGGCCTTGGCCTCACATACAACCAATGTTGTAACATCCTTAACGGGAGGTGTGTTCTCAATGTCGATAAGTTAAAAATCATTTCAGATATTTTAGAGGTTCCCATTCATTCACTGTTGTAGCATAGAAGAGGAGGGGGAGTGTTGTTTATCATAGAGCTGGAGCAGATGTTGCCCCGGCTCTTTTACTTCGGGGCCCAAATACATAGGAGGGAGATCCCAGAACTTATAGAGATACAGGAATACATCATGCTTTTTATAGACGTATACGGGGACACCCATGAAGCATATATAGGCCCGTGAGCGAACATATTTCTGCCAAATAACCTGATTACCCTTATTGTCGTGCCATGCCTCGGGGTCCTTAAGCTCTGTACTCCAATACCCATGGGATACAGGATCAACAAAGGTCGTTATTTTACGGGCTGTGAGAAGCTTCATGCCTTAAGAATTTTTATTGCGTACTCTGCTCTCTTCATAATATCTATTTTAAGCTCGTTTAACGCCCCTCTCGTCCACGATCTCCCCTTTAGAGTAGCCAGGTGCCACTAAGGGGGTTAAAATCGCTTAGAGACGAGCTTACCTCTTCGGTGTTTCGTGGCTCCCGACCCCCCATGGGATAGAGTTACCGTTTTCCAGCCTGACAAATACAACCTCACACTTGCTCTTATAGCGTTTAAAGCCATCAAAAAGGTCTGAGGATGTTAAGCATTCGCCCTTAGAGAGTAAGTACATACGCTTGCCTTCGGGGGATACAATATTCTCGGGTATTCTGATTCTTGATTTCACAATCGACATATTATATTCCCTACCAGAGTAGCTAGACTTATGACGCCGCTCAAGACAAGAAGAATTAATAAAAATCCTAAAAAAGAACAATCATCTTTAGATGTTTTCTGAGTAACGTTTTTACACTTTTTCATGGTTGTCTCTTTCATGGGTTAGTCAATTTTTCCGTTATATGTAAAGGATAGCCCCACCTCCCCCTCTACTATATGCCTGTACTTTTGGGCATGTTTGGCCGCAAGGGCTTGACCGTTTTTATAGCTGTTAAATTCTGCTCCACAATCCTGGCAAGTTGCAATTGTGTGAGTTTTCCAAATTTCTTTTTTCATATCATTTTGATTTTAGGATAATCTTTACGTACTATTTCAGCACACTTTTTGAGTGTTTTAGTTCGAGCACCAGCAGTATAAGCAGCAGTAGCAGCATAAGCAGCAGTATAAGCAGCACCAGCAGCAGTAGCAGCATAAGCAGCAATATTAGTAGCAGCAGCATGAGTAGCAGTATAAGCAGCATAAGAAGCAGCATCAGTAGCATAAGTAGCAGCATCAACATAAGTAGCAGCAGCAGCAGCAGCATCAGCAGCATTTCTCACATCTTGTAACGTAACGCCTTTAATTCCTTTAGCATAATTCTCAGCAACTTGAATAGCTTTCAATGGCCGTTCCTCACCCTCGGGAATGTGCTTAAGCGCAAGTCTAGCACATTTGCAAACAGTTAAAACGAGTCTCTTTCGTGACTTTGATTCGGGTGGGCCTGACTGTTTGCCTAGCAACCATAGCATCCGGTCACCACGTTCGCAGTTGCCCCATGCTTTTTGCGTGGAATTAAATTGCTCTGCCCATACAACGGCTTTGCCACATGCATTAAGTTTTTCGAGGTAATTAATATGTTTTTTCATTATTGTAGTTTTTGGTAAGTTTTCATGATTAAGTATGTCTTAATTTACTCCGTTGCTTTTCCAGTGCCTGCTCCTCAAGGGCCTCACATTCAAGGTCGTATTCCCTCCTGTGACTGATAACACAATTAATATCACAATAGCCTGACCACCCCTGATTATTATGTTTTGTTCCGCAGTAAGGGCATGTCTTCATGATATTTTATTCGTTAATAGGGTTGTTTTTGCTAGGTTAATATCCTCCTGGAGTTGTTTGATTCTCTCGTAACTCCTGGCCTCCCGCTTATCCCATTCCTCCTTGATATTCTGAGCTTTAGGCTTATTCCACTCTGCGGATAATTGAGACCGTAATTCGTTAATGGCCGGTTTTATTTTTCTCATGATTTCACCTCCTTTATTTTGGCTATATGAGTCCCTGCAATGAGATCTCCTAGGTTCATGCCTCCTCCAGTCTCAACATATCCTTCATATAAGTCCCCGGTAATGGTCATTTTAACAAGAGTGTTGGTACGAAAAAGCTCACGGGGTAGTGCGGGATTTTCGAAAACACCCGTTTTGCCAACCATTTTCGGGTTATAAGCAGCTGCGCCAGGATCTAAGACATTTACATAGTCCGGCAAGACATGTTTCCCTATTCTCCTTATTTTAGGGACAGGGCCTACTTTATATTCCATGCCCGTTACGGGGGAATAGAATTTTTTACCTACTTTCACTACGCTTTTGTAGCCCGTAAAGGATTTACGCTTTGATTTCTTAGTTAATTTACACATGATTATAAGTGTATTAGTTGCGTTTATTATCTTGAGGAGAATTTCACTTTACAATACTACGATAAATACTATTAAGAATGAAACTAAATTACGTTTCAGCCCCAATATAAATTAGGATTGGGCTTTCATTGCGCTGTTTTCAGCAATCCACCGAACTGCTCCTTTTTTTGTCCTTTGAACAAGACTATACCAGCCATACCCAAGGCCCGGAAAGGTTTTGTATTCCTGCAATCTCCCACAATATTTACAGACCCTAAAATTGCGCTGTTCAACATCCTGGGTCAGATAGTAATCATATCTGTGTCCAAATAATTTACACAAAACTTTCATATCATTTAGTTTATTGAAAGGTTAATAATTCTTTAATATATTTTGCCCCATGTTTATACTTTGGGAACGGGTGAACATCCAGCCAGTTTTCCAATATATACACTTCGGCCTGGACTGCATGAATATTATAGGATGTTTTCTCGAATCTATTAAGCATTTCATCCATGATTTAAGCGTTTTTCAATGTTAAGTGGACCCCAGGTATCACTTAGGGGATTAAGGGGCCGTGAACGGGCTTAAAACGGCTCAGGAACGGCTCAAACGGCTCATTCGTCCCCCCAGATAAGTTATGTCTTTATAAATAAGCCTGCTTACAGCCTCCATTCTCTTATCAAATTCCTTTTGATGTACCAGGTAATACGCAGTATCCCATGATTTTGGCTTATTATTATCCACCAAATATTCATTAATGAGAATACGGAAGAGCATATTAACGCAATGTTTAACGGTCCTCACAAGCTTTCGCCCCTCTCCATTTCCGTATGTACCCATCCAATTCCCACAAAAAAACGTTTCCACCAGGGAGTCATTATCCCAATCATTAAGGAATAGTTCCATATTCGCAACCTTGGCAATTTTACTCTCATGCTTTGCCCTTGTAGCTTCGATATCCCGGACAATAGGAAAGGAGAAATCTAGTTTTTTCATGGTTATTAATGTTATTCTGGTTTAAAATAATTGCCCTCGTTTAAGCTCCCAATCCTCAATAGATGCTCGATGTCCGTATGCAGTCCAAGGCATTCTATATCCAACCTGGTGTCTAAATTCATCTGAAATTGGATTGTATTGGGGTGTTACTATTTCTCTCAATCCGTTTCCTGATTTTATAAGCCATCCCCACCCTTCGGGTAATTCATCAACAGTTATCAAATCTTTAGGAGTTATTACATAATGAAGATTCCCAATTAATTTTCGCTTATATCCGTTATTTGAGAATGATTTTTTATAGTCTGCTTTACTTACTTTTGATTCAAACACATATAATAATGAGTCCGGAAATCCTTCTTTTTTCCATACTTGCCATTGATCTGGACTACCTATATTCTCTAATTGCATAAAAAACCTAATCTGTGGAAACCCAAATATAACACAATCAGCAACCCACCCACGTTCTAAATAAAATTCAGTTGCCCAACGCATTCCGCACCCCGTTGCTCTTGAGTTCATCCACGAAACTGCACGAATAGAAAGTTCTTTATGTAATTTAGATGCCATAATTATTCTGGTTTAATTTTATCACGCTCCCAACACCATTGACATTCTTCTGGACTTAGTTCTGGTAATCCATCTTTCCCTACAGTTGGTACTGTTAGCGTTCCTGCATTATCACAATTCCCGTTAGGGCAACGTGCCTGTCTTAAAAGTTCGATAATCGGTCTAGCGTGTTCCTTTACGTAGGATTCTACGAGATTAATAAATTTGTCCTTGCGACTAATTACAGATTCGGGGTCAGAATGATAAAATTTAACCATCATGTCAAATTCATTCCAAATTTCTTCTGCTGTTTTCATGGCTTTGGTTTAATTAATATTACCATTTTAACTGTCCTCCCTGCGGGCAATAGTTACTGTTTCCACCACATTTTTTACGCGCCAAACCCAATTGCCCATTACACAAAGCCTCTAAAAAGGATATATTTGCTTCATCCAATTCAATATGAAGTGGTATGGCGTATTTCGGCAAAATGTCTTTTACCTCTTCCCAATTAGAAATACTTATTGTCGGATGCCAGTTGCCTGATTCAAATCCCTCAAATCTAACATCTTTGAAATATTTATGAACGAACGGTTTAAAATCTGATCCTTTGAAAATATCTCTGCCGTGTGTATATGTAAGTAATGTTCCCATGGTCTTACCAGTTAAAGGTTTCAAACAGCTCAGGATATTCTGGTGCATCGCAGTCGAATTCGATCATTCTGTGTCCCTCACTGTGGGCATACATGATAACCTTTTGCAGTGCTGGGGAGAATCTCATACCCTCGTCTATAACTTTAGGGTGTAAAGTCAGATCATTGAGGTCGGCCTCATCGTAGAGTTTCATAAAATAGCCGGTATCCCTGTTCATGACCATGTTAGCAAAAGGATGATCAAGGCCGTGCGGATGGCGATGGGTGATTGAATGTAGCACATCATTATCCTTTTTGGTCATGTGGCTTGTGCTGATTGCTAATACTGTGTAGGTTTCCATAATTAATAAGTGTTGGTTAAAATTCGTACCCGGCACAGGATTCGAACCTGTGCAGTTTACCATACGGGTTATACTACTTAGACAGGCATTTCAATGTCATCCTCTATCTCAGTAATACTGTCATAGAGTTCGTTTTTTGCTTTCTCTACAATTCCAGGAATAGCAGACTCAATGATCTGATCTTCCGTGGCATTGTCGTCTACTACCACTCTGGTAATAAATGTTGCATAAACTAGCTTTGCTTTCATGATTAACATGTATTGGTTAAAGGTCAAAGTAACAATTTATTCTATTAAGAAGCAAACTAAATAAGGTCTGAGGGAAATCCAGCTTCTTCCAATCGTTCCTGACAATACTCGATAATTTCCTCTTTATCCTCGCAATCATGTAATGAATTAATATCCGCTAATTCATCCCAAGACAGGCCACAAACACCGGACAAATAATTGTTTGCAATTTTCATTTTTTCATTGTGATTCATAGTCTTAAATATTAGTTATTAAAATGGTATATCTGCATAAACTGATTTGCACCCGGCACAGGATTTGAACCTGTGCTAATACTGCACGGGTTAAGTCCTGGCTAATGTTTTGGCCCTCTGCCCTAATTGATACCCGTATGTGTGAATACTTGCAGGCAAATTAACATTGCATACATTTGCTCCTATGTCACTTGCATAGGCCTGGGCCACTTTGTAAGTATTAAAATACTTTAAGTTAGTGAAATCGGTTAATACATAATAGCTTTTCATAATTGTATAGAATTAATTAATAGTCATTTAAGTGTTTTTAATCCCTCCAATAAAATAGGGTAAAATATTGATTTGCATAAGTTCGGTCCATATTTGCGGTAATGTTTATAATCTGATCCCTTGTCAATTCCTTTTCCTGGAATACATTTAAGTCCCTCATACCGTAAAAAGATTTTGACTTGATTTTCATAACATAAATTTTAATTAATATTCAAATATATAATAGTTACCGTTAAGAAACAATATAAATAACATTAAGACAATCTATGTTTTGGTAACATTTCTTGTAATTTTTCTGTTTTAGCTGTAGTCATAAAGCAGAAACACAGACGCTCTGAACTGTTCAGGTTATGCTTAAATTCCTTTCTTATCTTTTTCATAGATTTTAAGCCTTGCCTTGCAAATGTTCCGGTTAAATTATTAATAATTGCCACCTCACTTTTATCAAACATTGATATACTTAATCTAAATTTTGGCATCGTTTTCATGGTTTTTAAATATTAAATTAATACTAATTCATTCTGTAATATTTCTAATCCTAAATCAAATATTTTATTATATAAATACTCTGTAGCCTTTGCGTCTCCATGTTCACACTTTTCTGCCGATGCTTTAACACCAATTTCCTGACCATATTCGCTATTTTCATAAACTGCCAGGCTATAAATATTTAGCGCAAATATATCATATTCGTGATCTTTGATAAATTGCAAAGTATTGCCGTATGTCTCTGTATCCTCACCCAGTAAGCCTATAATAACATTAAGTATGATATCTATGTTTTGGGCCTTGAGTCCCTGAACAGCCTTTAAAATAAGTTTTTCACTTGCAGGCTTTCTCAGTGATCGTAATATCTTATCATTATATGATTC
>SDBU01008516.1_pt1 | contig 11654 bp, 10 predicted proteins | sample 2277071 | NCBI WGS metagenome assembly SDBU01 (sample SAMN10397929, study PRJNA504765) | marine sediment metagenome | isolation source: marine sediment core GS08_GC12, 126 cmbsf | place: Arctic Ocean: Gakkel Ridge, Loki's castle | collected 2008 | reverse complement strand
TCCGGCCGGATGACCGCGCCCGTCGCGAATATCATCGCTTTCCTACACCGGTCGAGGTCGGGCCGGCTTGGCCGATTCCTCGAGGTCACCCGCCAGGCATGAGCAGATCAAGCGCGGCTCCTCTTAAGGTCGGCGTCGTTGGCGTGGGACACTTGGGCAAGGAGCATGCTCGGATTTACGCGGCTATGAAGGACGCCGAGCTCGTGGGCGTCGTGGATGTCGACCCCCGGCAGGCGAAGTCCGTCGCCCGGAGATCCAAAACCGAATGGGCGACTGACGCCGCGTTCCTGATGGAAAAGGCCCAGGCGGTCAGCGTCGTCGTGCCCACCCTGCATCATCGCCCGGTTTCCCTGCCCTTCCTTCAACAGGGCATATCCGTGCTGGTGGAAAAGCCCATGACCTTCAGCGTCAAAGAGGCCGAAGAGCTTGTGGCCGCCGCGGCGAAATCCGGGGCAAAGCTGCAAGTGGGCCACGTGGAGCGGTTCAACCCCGGATTCAAGGCTATCGCACTGCACGGCCTGAAGCCCATGTTCATCGAATGCCATCGACTGAGCCCGTTCCGATTTCGGTCCGCTGACGTAGGCGTGGTCTTTGACCTCATGATACACGACCTGGACATCGTCCAGTGTCTGGTTCAGTCCGCGATCAGGAAGACCGAGGCCGTCGGGGTGCCGGTCATCTGCGGCCACGAGGACATCGCGAACGCGCGGATCACCTTCGAGAACGGCTGCGTGGCCAACCTGACGGCGAGCCGGATCTCACTCAAGACGCTGCGGAGGATCCGGGTCTTTGCGCCGGACTGCTACGTGACCATTGGCACGGAGGAGAAGAAGGGGCGCATCTATCGCAAGAAAGCGGGATTCGATGAGGTTGCCCGCAAGCTGCGGGCAACCTCCAGACTGGGGAGCCTGGTGGAGATGCGCAAGCTGGCCTACGGCGACCTCGTCGAGATCGAGACCGTGAGCCTCGGGGAGGAGGAGCCCCTGCGCGCTGAGCTCGAGTCATTCGTGTCGTGCGTGCGAGAGAACCGGACGCCCGAAGTGCCCGGCGAGGATGGCGTCAGGGCGGTTCGCGTTGCGGAAGCAGTGCTCGCCGATATCCGCAGGAACCTCACTCAGGCAGGCATCAGCCTTCATCCGGTAACACCTGCATGATATCGGCCGATTCCCGATGGCCAACCGCCAAGTAGCCTCTATATACTTGCAGTTGGAAATTGGCCGTTGACAATTGGCAATTGGGATTCTTCGTGATGCTCTCCTATCCACGGGTCTTCATCGCTGCCGGGGAACGCTCCGGCGATCGCTACGGCGCTGGCTTGGCAAGGGCGCTTCGCGAGATGATTCCCGACGTCCGTCTGAGCGGACTCGGCGGACCGGACATGGCGGCCGCCGGAGTCCGGCTCGCGGCGAATACCGTCGGTCACGCCGGAATGGGCTTGGTCAACACGTTGCGCCACGCGGGTGAATGGGCGCAGGTTTTTCGCCAGGCCGTTCGAGAATTCAATCGGCTCGCCCCGGACATCCTCGTGCCTATAGATAACCCCGGGTTCAACCTGAGGCTTGCGCGTCTGGCCCGGGAGCGCAAGATTCCGGTCTGCTATTACGTGAGCCCTCAGGTCTGGGCCTGGCTGCCCGGCCGGATTCGGCGCATCGCCGCGCTCGTCTCGCGCATGATGGTCATCCTGCCCTTCGAGAAACCGCTGTACGAGCGGCTCGGAGTGGATTGCCGCTACGTGGGCCATCCGCTGCTCGATTATCTCGTCGACTCGAAGATGGATGAGCGCTTCATGGCCTCTCTGGGATCGCCGGAGGGCGTTCCGATCGGCCTGCTTCCCGGCAGCAGGCGCCAGGAGATCGAGTTGAGCTTTCCGATCATCTGCGGGGCGGCGAGGATCATCCGACAACGCCTGCCCCACACGACGTTCCATGTCGCCGCGACCTCAAAGGAACACCTGCCGGCCATTCGCGAAATCCTGCGCGCCAGCGGACTGTGCGCGGAGGTCCATCTGGGCCGGACGACCGAGATCATGAGGAGATCCCGCCTGTGTCTCGTCGTGAGCGGCACAGCCACGCTGGAGACGGCCTATTTCCGCACCCCGATGGTCATCGTGTACCGGACGAACAAGTGGGCGCGTCACCTGGCACCGCGGCTGCTGCAAGTTCGGAACATCGGGCTGGTCAACATCGTCGCGGGGAATGAAATAGTGCCCGAATTTCTGAAGTTCGACGACGACCCGCAGCCCGTGGCCGAGGCCGCGCTTACGCTGTTGACCGATCCGGCCGCCTGGGAGAGATGCCGCACCGCGCTCGATGAAGTCGTCCAAAAGCTCGGCCCGTCCGGCTCATCCCGCCGAGCCGCCGAGGCCGTGCTCGACTGGCTGGAACGATGCGCCTGACTATTCTGAGTCGCATGAAAGGGCGTCATCTTAAGCCGAGAGAGGGTCCTACGCAGTAAGTCTGATCTGGAATGGCGGGTCGGAGGGATGCCGGATGTCGGTCACGTTGGCAACAACATCCATTCAAATGCTTTTCATGGCGAACTGGCAATGAAGTCATGATTCGTAGGCTATTCCCACCGTTGGCGGTCCTGCTGATGATAATGCTCTCTGGTTGCACGTCTCAAAGAATAAGGAATAGCCCAAACTGGCATGACGGACGATTTCACAACGTGGACGGCGATGAGGCCGGAAGTCGGACCCTGGGCTTCCTCAAGTGGAAACTCTTCAGCAAGAGGGGTCCTTTTCCTGATGAATTGGCTCGTGGGGCGCCGCGCGTGAAGGCGGAACTGGCGCTGTTCTGCGAGGGCGACTTCGAAGGTATCATGTGGGTCGGGCACGCGACAGTACTGATCCGTCTGGCGGGAATGAACATGCTGACGGATCCTCTTTGGGGAAATCCATCGCGTTACAATTGCCGGTTGGTTCACCAGGCGGTGCCGATTGAGCAACTCCCCCCATTGCACGTGGTGCTGATCTCGCATGGTCATCGGGAACACCTTGATCTGCCCACGCTCAAGAAACTGAGCCCCGATGCGCTCTACTGCGTCCCGCTGGGTCTCGGAAGGCTTCTGGGAAAACAAGGGAAGACGAAGGTATTGGAATTCGACTGGTGGGAATCCCACGAGCTGAAACCCGGCCTGACCATCACCTTTGTGCCGGCGCATCATTGGTCGCGCAGAGGGTTGTTTGACGAGGACGAGACGTTATGGGGAGGGTGGGTCGTTGAGTCTGCCGAGACGATAGGGTACTATGCCGGGGATTCGGCATTGGCGCCTGTGATCAAGGAGATTGGGCTGCGTTTTCCTGGGATTGACTACGCAATCCTTCCGGTCGGCTCTTATGAGCCGCGGTGGTATATGAAATCCATGCACATGAATCCGTCCGACACGGTCCGCGCGTTTGCCGACCTTGGCGCAAGGCAGCTGATCCCGGTCCACTGGGGCACGCTGCAGTTGGGTGACGAGCCGCCCGGCCAGGCCCCGCTGGCACTGAGAGAAGAGATCAGAAAGCGAGGCATGTCAGAGGACGCCCTGCATATCCTCGCTATTGGTGAGACCGCAGCGGTCTCACACGGGGCTCCTGAAAGACAATCCCGTTAGTGCCCCTTGACGCTTGAGCACGAGATCGAGGCCGTAAGCAAACCAATCGGAGTTTCGGGGCAATTTGGGGGTTGGGGATGAGATGCTGGAGGCGTGGTGAGATCCTGGTGGTGGTTGTGACTACGAGTCTCTGGAAGGAGTGCGGGGGCCATGAGCGAAATGGAGGACAGCGACGCGCTTCGTGATGATACGGCCGTTGTCTGGATTGCACGGACGATGGTCGAGGCGCAGATTGCCGAGGCGGCGCTTCGCGAGGCGGGAATTCCATGCATCCTGCAGGATTTCTCTTTGAACCCCTATGACGGTGTCTGGGTTATGCAAAAGGGCTGGGGTCGCATCCTCGTGAGGGAAAGGGATATCGACCGTAGCCGGGGGATAATCGAACGGGCCCTGGAGCCAAGACCTTTGGGGGATGGGAATACGACGGCTGTCGGCGGTTAATGTCTAGCAACAGATCGTACGCATTGGTGCTTTGCCACGATAGCTTTGACCTTCCGGTCCGGCTGAGATGGGATTCTCGCTGTGGAGTGGTGAAGCAGCACATCGAGGCCTGAATCGAGTCGAGGCTGACCGAGCAGGGGATCGAGCCCGGGATGGTTTGGTGGGGCGTGAGTAGGCAATGGTGAAGGCTGAACAGATTGCGGGAACACAGGACAGCGCCGGAAGTGGCTCCCATGCGGCCCCTGGCAAGCGGCGTCGGCGAGGCTGGATCTGGGCAAGCTTGGCTATGCTGGTAATCGTCGTGTCGCTTCTGGCAGGCGTTATTGCCGTTGTCGTCGGCCGGAGGACACCAACGTCCCGGACCGACTTCCCGGATTACACGGAATTGGCCGCGCAATTCCCCGGCAGCAAGACACTGAGATACCCCACCGAAGAGGAACTCCGGCAATTCCCCACTTTATGGCCTATGGTCGGGCCCGAGGAGAATGCCCTGGCTGACTACCTCAAAGCCATCGGCTCGTTTTCGTCGCTGCCGCCTCCGGCCGGATCATTCCAATCTAGCAGCCAGTATGACGGCGACGCAGCTGCCCTCGGAAGATGGATCGAGGCAAACCAACCGGCCCTGGACGTCCTCAGCCAGGCGGTCCGACACGATTACTTCGGCCTGCCCGTGCTCGTCTCCACTGCCGAGGGAATGCCAGTGCCGGACGTGCACTTCCTCAGCAACATGCGCCAGTTGGCACGACTGTGCGCTGACGCCGGGTTCCACGCGGAATTGGAAGGCCGGCCGAGGGACGCCGTTGAATGGTACATGACATGCCTCCGCACGGGCAGGCACATGCGCCGAGGCGTTATGATTCAGAACCTCGTCAGCATCGCGATGACCGCCGTAGGCAGCGTCCCACTGAATCGCCTCATCGCAAACGCCTCCCTGTCGGATGACGCCCTGAAAGCCGTCATTTCCTTTTGCGACGACGAGCCGCCCATTGCGGCGGAGATCGCCTTTGTCCTGGATGCGGAGGAGGAGTGGTTCAACGCACACCCGATTTCGTTGAGGATCGCGGCCGAAATCCTAAGCGGCCAACGACGCGCCATCCGCCGCGCCCGAAAGGACTTTGCCCTTGCTCTGTCGGAGTTGACCCGGCAGGAGGATGCTCGGCAGATGCTGGCCGACACCTCCTCCACGTCAGGAACCCAACCGGGGCTCTGGCGTTGGCGAAGCGAGATCGCCAGGCGTCAGGCGCGCATGGAAGCATTGAAAACGCGGGCAGCCATTGCGCTGTACGCGAACCGACATGGGAAGCTTCCCGCACGATTGGACGACTTGGTCCCTGGCATACTGACGGAGGTCCCCGGAGATCCTTTCACGGACCTCCCGTTCGTCTATGAGCAGGAGGAAGAGGCTTGGGAACTGCGGAGCAGCGGGCCCGACAGGGAGATATCAGGAGACCAGAAGCCGACGCACGACCAGTTGCGGGGAAACTTCTGGCATGGGACAGTCTATTCGCATTGGCCCGGCTCCGAAAGCTCGACTGTTGGGGATGACTACATCTTTGTCTCCGACCTGGACAGCAATGTTGACAGGGCTAGGCGACGTTATCCCAAAGCTGATGCCCGCTGGAATAAACTGCATCCGGAGTTTGGGGCCGCGTCGCGACGCCGACCCGGCCCTGGTCAATTGCGCCGACCTGGCGGAGGCGCCTCAGGCCAGGAGCCGGACGTACCGTCTCAAAGCGGGGGCGTACCGACAACAAGCCACGCAGACCCCTGAGGTCGGCGCGGTGCTTCCTTCATTGACTGTTGCTGAGTTGAGTCGAAGTAGAGTGGAATGGAACTGCGGCTGTTGGTTAGACAAGCAAGAGATCGAGGCTGGCGGTCGATCTGGCCACCGATGTTCGGGGTGAGTGTGAGGTCGGTGGGGGGGGTGAGATGCGGACGGGGGATTTTGAGCTGCTTGACGAGGCACGGCGGGCACGTGCGTGTGCGCGAACAAGGCAGAGGAAAGGACCTGAATTATGAGTAGTATGTGCAAGATGCTGTCGTACTTACTTGCTGTTTCGATTATCATGTTTGTATTCACTGGGTATATTGAGAGGTCTTTTCCGGGGGAGACATTGGCAACGGGTCTAGTATTCAGCATTCGTAGGATATCGTATTTTGCCATGCTGGGTGTATCAGGTCTTTCAGTGCCTGTCTCGCTGTTTGCCATAGCCTTTCGAAAAGTGAGAGGCATTCGCGCTGTCTTTGCGTTGATGTTGCTGCTGGCCTCTCTTATTGTGCTGACAAGGCTCCTTCTCTGACCCAGCGCGAGAGGTCTTGCTAGTGTCGCGTCAGTCGGCCTTGTTTTCCCTCGCGCAGCTCGTATCCCGCGTGTCCGGAGCAGCCCTTTCGAGGCGGCAACCCGGGTAACTGCAACGTAGCGCACCTCGCTCCGTAAGTGTCTACTGGGACCGACCACCGCACCCCGACCACCGACCACCTCAGCCCCCGACCCCACATCGGTTACGTTATCCCTCGGCTTCTCCAATCGCTTCCTCGATAACCTGGCATCCTTCCTCGACCTGCTCCCTAGTTATGACGAGCGGGGGGGAGATCTTTATGGAGCAGGCGCCCACAGGAGTGAAGAAGAGAAGACCCTTCTCAATGCAGCGCTTGACCACGTCGAACGCAAAATCATAGTCCGGCTGCTTCGGCCTGCCCGGCTTCACCATGTGCAGGGCGTATACCAAGCCCCTGCCCTGGACGGAGCCGACGCGGTCCGGGAACTTTGCCTGTATGCGCCGCAGACCGTTCTCCATGACCTGGCCCAGCCGTTCCGCATTTCTCCACAGTCTCTCGCGCATGATGATATCAATGCTGGCCAGGGCCGCGGCTGCGCAGATCGGATTGCCTGTATGAGTGCTGGTCATGGAGCCGGGCGGGTACTGGTCCATGAGATCCCGCCGGCCGATGACCGCGCTCACTGGAAGGGAACTCGATATCCCCTTGCCGCAGCACATGAGGTCCGGCACGATGCCATAATGCTCGAAGCCGAACAGGCGGCCCGTGCGGCCGAACGCGGCCTGCACTTCGTCAAGTGTCAGCACAATGTCGTGCCGCCTGCACCAGTGGGCCAGGTCCTGCATGTATTTCTTGGGCGCGAAGCTCGCCCCGCCGCCCTGATAGGTCTCGAGAATCACGCCCGCGACGCGGTCCGGCGTGACGCCCTGCTTCTTGAGCGAGGAGAGGAACAGGTCGAAAGAGGTATCCTCGACCCAGTATCCATCCGGGAAGGGCACCTGCCAGATGGCCGGATCGAGTTTGACGATCCACTCTTTGAGCTCGGGCGTGCCGCCGATCTGTTGGGCCCCCAGCGTGCGGCCGTGGAAACCCCGTTCGTATGATACGATGCCTATCTTCTTCTTGCCCTGCTTTCTGAGGCCGTAGGTCCGCATGAGTTTGACGGCGCACTCCGTGGTTTCCGAGCCGGTCGTCAATATGAACGCCTTGTTCAGTTTCGGAGGTGTGATCCCCACGAGTCGCCTGGCGAGCTCGCTGCGTATCTCACTTGGAAAACAGTAATTATGAAGCAGGCGCTTCCGAGCCTGTCGGCACACGGCGTCGACGATCTCCTTCCTGCCGTGGCCCGCGTTCGTCACCAGCACTCCGCTGCTCCAGTCCAGCCACTTGTTGCCCCAACGGTCATAGACGTAACATCCCTCGGCCCTGTCCCAGACCACAAGCGGCTGACCGCTCATGCTCACCGGCTCATACTTGCGAAGGGTCTTGAGTATCCGAATGGACTCGGGCACAGGTATGGGCGTGACGATCCGACGATGCTTCGTTCGAACCTGCGGCACTTTCCTGGGTCTCATGACGTACGTTTTTCCGGCCACCTTCCTCTCCTCTCTCCGGGATCGAACACTGCGGTCGCACCAGCAAGGAACCCTATACTATCCGCCGCCGAATGAATGTCAACTCCACTTGACTCGTGGGGCGACGTTGCTAAGATTGGAGTATGACAGCTGTGGGCGCAGTATTGGGAGGATGAACGGAGATGGCAGTGCGGACTCAGTTGACGGCGTTGGTGCCCAACAAGCTAGGCGCCCTCGCCGAACTTTGCGAGGCCCTGAGCGCGTACGAGGTGAACGTAGTGGCCCTGAGTGTAGTGGACACGACGGATCAAGCGCTCGTCCGAATGCTCTGCAACAACGTCGCCAAGGCCAAGAGCGTGATGGGGAACATCGGCATACCCTTTGGCGAGGCGCAGGTCATCGTCATGAAGATGCCGAACGTGCCCGGCGCGCTGGCCAAAGCCGCTCGCACCCTCGCCAAGGCGCGCGTGAACATAGACTACCTCTACGCCACATCCGGCATCGGGCCCGGAAGGGGCACCGTGGTCTTCGGCGTGTCGCACCTCGAGCGGGCAAAGAAGGCCCTGAAGCCCCGATGACCATGGCGGAATGAAGAGTGATGATGGTTGATTCTTGATTCGGGCAGGTCATCGCTCGCACACGAATTGGCCTATCAAGAATCTCAAATCAAGAATTTTCAATCTGCAATCACTAAAGCCATATCCAGGGCCGGAGCCGAATGCGTCAACGCGCCGAGCGATACGGCATCCACTCCTGTCGCGGCCACCAGAGCAAGCTTCTCCGGAGTCAGGCCGCCGCTGGCCTCTGTCACAGGCCGGTCGGACCCGCGCTCTTCGCGGTGGTTCCTTACCATGCTCGCCGCACGCCCCATGTCCTCCAGTGACATATTGTCCAGCATGATGATGTCCGCGCCGGAGTCCAGCGCCGCCTGGACCATGGGCAGCGTCTCGGCCTCGACCTCGACCGCCATCCTGTCGCCGAACGCTTCCCTCGCCCTTGCCACGGCCAGCCGCACGGCCGCAGGCAAATCGCCGGCCTCGCTCAGCAGCAGGCACAGGTGATTGTCCTTGATAAGAACCTGGTCATACAGGCCCATCCTGTGATTGGTTCCACCGCCCATGCGAACGGCGTACTTCTCCAAGTGGCGCAGGCCGGGCGTGGTCTTGCGCGTGTCCATTATCCTGACCGGGTTGTCTTTGACCGCATCTACGCATCGGCTGGTCAAGGTCGCGATGCCGCTCAGGCGTTGAAGAAAATTCAGCGCGACCCGTTCCGCGCTGAGAATCGCCGCTGCCGGCCCGCCCACCTCTGCGATCCACTCGTCTCTCGCAACGCGGTCCCCGTCCTGTTTTCGAGGCGTGAAGGATGCCTCAGGCGATAGCTGCCCGAACACTTCCGCTGCCACGGGCAGGCCCGCAATCACACCCGCTTCCCGCGCCACGACCTGCGCCTGGATGCAGGCCTCGGGCCGCAGCACTGACTGAGTTGTCACGTCTCCAGTACCCACGTCCTCTTCAAGCGCTTGCTTGACCACGCGCCTCACGATTTCCACGTCCAAGTCCACCGTGCCTTCCTCCTCACGGAACATAGTTCCAGCGGTCCGAATGATTTTACCCATTGGTGCGCCGGTTGAACAGTACACGCGATGTTAGTATCATCGCGGGGCAAGGCGGACCAGGCCTGCAGTTGCGCAATGAACCTGTCGCGGCCCACTTACCGAGGAGACGGGGCAGGCGTTGCGTCCATCTGAAGTGCAGGCCGGGACGCGGAGAATCGACTGCACTCAAGCCCCCGACACGGAGAAGCAAAGTGACGCCGATCGAGAAACTGAAAGCGATGTGTCAGCCTTCCTGGGACGACGTCGCCGGCCGTCAACCGGTCAGCCGCCTTTGGCAAAGGGACCACACGCTCTGGAAGCCCGACCCGACGGAGATCTCAAACCGATTGGGCTGGCTCGACCTTCCAAAGACCATGATGCCGGCTGTAGACGAATTGAATGCCTTCGCCGAGGAGGCGCGCGGCCGCGGCTTCAAGGACGTGATGCTTCTTGGCATGGGCGGAAGCAGCCTGTGCGCGGAGGTAATGCGGCGCGTGTTCGGCAGCCGCGAGGGTTTCCCGGAGCTCCATGTGCTCGATTCGACCATGCCCCATTGGGTGCAAAGAGTGACGTCCTCCATCGACCCGGCGGAGACGCTTTTCCTTGTGTGCAGCAAATCCGGCAGCACGGTCGAAGTGCTCACGCTCTATCGCCATTTCCGGGGGCTCGTGGAGCGTGCAAAAGGAAAGGACGCGGGCGCCAATTTCGTAGCGATTACCGATGAGGGCACGCCCTTGCAGCGGATGGCCGGCGAGAACAACTTCTTGCGCGCCTTCCTCAATCCCCCGGACGTCGGAGGCAGATACTCGGGCCTGTCCTACTTTGGCCTGGTTCCCGCGGCTCTCATGGGGATTGACACACGAAGGCTTCTGTCCAGCGGCGAGGAAATGGCGCGCGCCTGCGAGGCAGAGTCGCCGTTGGAGGAGAACCCCGGCGCCCGGCTCGGTTTGATTGCGGGTTGCCTGGCCAACAACGGGCGCGACAAATTGGCGATTGTCACGTCGCCTTCGCTGTCGAGCTTCAGTCTGTGGGCTGAGCAGCTTGTGGCCGAAAGTACGGGCAAGGAGGGGAAGGGAATTATCCCGATCGCAGAGGAGCCGTTCGGCCCGCCCGATGTGTACGGCGACGACCGCCTGTTCGTGTATCTCCGCCTTGCCGGCGACGACAACACGGCTTGCGACGGTCACGTGCAGCAACTGGAGACGGCAGGCCATCCGGTCTTGAAGGTGCAGTTGAGGGACAAGTACGACCTGGGCGGAGAGTTTTTCCGCTGGGAGTTCGCCATAGCAGTGGCCGGCGCCTGTCTCGGCGTCAACCCGTTTGAGCAGCCGAACGTGGCGGAGAGCAAGGCCAACACGCGCGACGTGCTCGCACGATACGAGACGGACGGTTCTCTTCCGGAGCTCGCCGACGAAAGCCGGTTCGATGAACTTCTGTCCTCCGCCCGGGCGGGAGACTACCTGGCCCTGATGGCGTTTGTCGACGATACGGCGGAGGCGGCGGAAGCGTTCGCCACATTGCGCCGTCATCTGCTCTTGAAACGCCGTCTCCCGACCACATTCGGCTATGGTCCGCGCTTCCTCCATTCCACGGGGCAGCTGCATAAAGGCGGGCCGGACAAAGGGCTGTTCGTGCAGGTTACGTGCGGGGCGTCGGAGGAGATGGCAATACCTGGCTTCCCGTACGGGTTCCGGACGCTTGCAGCCGCGCAGGCCATAGGCGACTTCCTTTCGCTAAAGGCGCACGGCAGGCGAGTGATCCGGCTGCACGTCGAGAACAATGAAGAGCTTGTCCCGCGCGTGGCGCGCCTTGCCGATGGGCTTTGAGCGGCGTTTCAGCTCCAAGGCGTAAGACGTAGTCTGCGAGGGATCCCCAGTGTCCGACAGACATCTCCCCAATCATCGAGCAGTGTCGGGCGGAGCCTTGTACGCCCTGGCTGCCGCAGTCCTGTTCGGCGCGAGCGCGCCGGCGGCCAAGATATTGGTGGGCCACGTCCAACCTGTGCTTCTGGCGGGGCTCTTATACTTGGGCGCCGGCGTGGGTCTCGGCCTCTGGTGGGTTGCGCGTCACTGGATCAAGCCCGGGCCGCGCGAGGCGCCATTGAGCAAGCCGGACATCCCGTGGCTGGCCGGGGCCATCCTGGCAGGGGGGATCTGCGGGCCGGT
>SDBU01008515.1_pt1 | contig 11655 bp, 9 predicted proteins | sample 2277071 | NCBI WGS metagenome assembly SDBU01 (sample SAMN10397929, study PRJNA504765) | marine sediment metagenome | isolation source: marine sediment core GS08_GC12, 126 cmbsf | place: Arctic Ocean: Gakkel Ridge, Loki's castle | collected 2008 | reverse complement strand
GTATGTAATCGAGTATCTCCCGTTCGTGGTGTCCGATGATGCTTGGCTCATCGAGACTCTCGATAGCCCCGTTGGACCGGGGCGCATCGGAGAGCACCGTCGAACCATGACCGGGATGCGCGGCGGGCAGCCCTTCGACAAGCTCAGGGCGAACGGATGGTCCAGCGTCCGGATCGATGGGCTTCCAGTACTGTCGACCCTGTGAGCCAGCCCCGTACTGCGCATGGGTTCGTACGAAGTCTGACACAGCATCTCCCAGAAAAGCGAGCACACAAGATGAAACATCAATCGCCCGGCGCAACCAGAATAACGAATCCTCCAGGACCTCGCCCCGTCGCGCCTCGCGGGGACATCCGGCTGCTGTTCATGGCCGACCTATCGAGCTACGCCCGCGAGCCCTTCACCACTGACCCCGCGACACCTGAGCAGATTCGACGCATGGTGGACAACGTGGCCCTGAGCGGGGCAGACGTATTCGGACAGGAGGTTTTCGCCCAGGGTTGGGTGCTGCACTTTCGGTCGGAGACCTACGAGTACGACCGCCGCCCTCAGCATCGCCGTTGGATTCCGATGCTCGATCAGGGCGTGATTCCCATTGAGGTCTTCATCGACCAGGCCCACAAGCGAGGGGTGAAGCTTGTCGCCGGAGCGCGGTTCGGCGACGATCACGGTGCTCCTACTCAGGGTGCTAGGTGGATTCACGACCACCCTCAGTACAAGCTCAAAGCCCTACCGCCAGGTCCCCTGAGCATCCCCGGAAACACGCTGGACTTCACCTTCCAAGAGGTGCGTGACTTCCACTTCGGCGCTATCGAGGAGATCGCGCAACGCTTCGATATCGACGGCATAGAGATCACCTTTCGCTCCGGCAACCACTTCCCGTACCCTCGGTCCATATCCCGCGAGCGGCAGCCCTTGATGACCGAGCTTATCGGGCGCATCCGACAGATGCTCGACGGCTGCGGCCGCCAGCGAGGGAAGGACCTGCTGCTGGGTGTCAGGGTGCCGGAGACGACGGAAGAGTGCCACGATTGCGGGTTGGACATCGCAACGTGGGTGGCCGACGACCTCATCAGCTATGCCAGCCCGAGCGAGTCGATGTACTCCAACGACAACGCCCGGTGGGAGGAGTTCTACAAGCTTACCCGAGGAACGAGGTGCCGCCTATACCCCGGCATCCTACCTTTCTGCAGCGCCACCGACGCCCGCAGCGACACCACGCCCTGGGCCATCACCGGCAGGCCCAGCGGCAGTGCCGAGCACATCGCGTTCCAGTCGCGCGTCTACCTGCGTCCTATGAGCGCAGAGAACTACCGGGCCATCGCCAGCAATATGTATGGCGCGGGCGCCGACGGCATCTCGGTCTTCAACTTCCAGGAGCACTACACCGGCAATCTTATCTCCAGGTACCCAAGCGACCTGACGATCCTGCGAGAGTTGAAAGACGTCACGGCAATAGCCCGGCAGACGAGAGTCCACCTGTTCCGGTCGATGCTGGGTGACGTGGACTATCATGGCGCGCCCGGCATGACCAACACAGGCGCCATCAAGGACGACAAGATCGTGTTGAAACGGTCAAGGCCGTACGAACGGCAAGAACACCGCCTGCGCCTCTGCGAGGACTGGAAGGCTGCCGAGTATGCATACATCGCCATCCGAGCGCAGGGACTCCAACCGGAGGAACGGGTCGAGGTCGATATCGGCGGCGTTACAATCCCCGCTGACGCCATCAGGAGAACGTGGCACCCGAACGGTCGGTCGACCAATATCGGCAGACCGCTCCCGCCGTACTCCACCCTTGTGTTTGACCTATCATCCGATATCGTGGTTGACGGCGACAACTACGTCGGCGTCCGCCTGCTCAATCACGATGCCGACCGCACCGAGGACATCGTGATCGACGAAATCGACGTGTCGGTCATACCGCCACACAACACGTGATGGCGGAGCGGAGAGCGTCGTTGACATGCGGAGCCCACGCTGCGCGAAGAGGCTGCGCATTGCGTGCTACGCAAGGAGGAACCACACGGCCCCACGACCACCAAGCCATCTGCAACTGGGTGTGTGAGCAAGGGTGCCAATGCCTCAGCAAATCCAAGCACTTCCATGCACCTCTCGGGCGTGCCAGCTTCTCCTGACCAACAACGCACAGCGTTCCGAGTACGTCTGTCCACACTCCTCGCACCGGCGCCGCTGCACTCGGACTCTCTGCGGCCCGATCTGGTGCCCAGGCTGATGCAATAGGTTGACCAGCAGATCCTCATCTCTCAATAGAGGGAATTCTGCCAACCATCGCGGAGACTGCCTCGCGACTCACGTTCTCAACCGACGCGCAACTGCCGGTGCCGTCTGGAGTGCACTCGGAACTTCACGTGGTAGTGGTGGGCGAACAGATTCAAAAGCAAGGACTAGGTCTTCGCACGTTTGATAGAACTCTTCTAGCGAGCTCCACGGGGAACTGTCGGAGACGGCAAGTCCGTGCGGAATCGCTTCAGCCGCAGTTCGTTCATAGTTCGCTTTGTCCTTAGTGAAAACCTGCGGCATGTCTCTGTCATGGGTCAAGCCCCAATAAATGCCCCGTGCAGAGATCATGTACCATACACCGCGGAAATCTTCGCTGCCCACGAACTGCGATGGAACATCTTTCCCAAACCGCGCAACTCGGTGCTTAGCATACAGGGCCTTCCAAGGAGACAACTCTGGACTGCTTTCAATGTCACGTTCGGCGTCTTTGAGGTCTTGCAGGAGGTTTGCGGTGGACTTCTTGGTCCAAGGGTTGTTAGCAAACGTGTCGGCCAAAAGAGCAACGCCGAGTTGGGGTCTTCCTGCTCCTAATCCTACTGAGACCTGGATGGACAGTTCGATGACCACGTCAAGTACTCGCGTATCCACGTACGACTCTTTGCGAAATACGCCTTTCGATTTAGGCCATCCCATCCGTTTTAGCTGCTCGACCGCGTACCAATGTATGAATCTGCTCATAACAGAACCTCCCTACTAGAAACCCGGCCGGAAAGCCCCTCCGGTGACGTTTCAGGTCGCTTTTCGGGCCAAGATTCTTATCTAGCGGTCTGCTGATTTTGCCCTGTCAGGAAGTTCTCGGCCGCAGTTCTAGGACCAGGCAGGACATCCTGTCGTTCCTGGCGCTGGCATCCTCATATGCTCCGCCTAAATCATTCCATTACGGAAGAGGGCTTAGCTGGAGCATACCCCCGCCGAACGAGCTTGTCAAGACTGCGTGGACAAATGGGACGTCCACGACTCAAGGCCGAGCGCCTTCCTGCCCTAGAGAAACTGCTCGATCATCCCCAGACAGCATGGACAACGGTAACAGTCGCCTGGTACGACGGCACTGACCGCGTGCTCGAAATCACCGTCCGAACGGCGGCCCGGTGCAGATGGGGTGGAAACGAGCGCTTCGGCTCCCGTTCCTGGCGAAGTAAGCCCCGCCAGCGGACATCAATATGGCGATTCTCAAGAAGCTGGGAGCCGGCGACCGTCGTTCCAGACTGACTGATCCAGCTTGAGCGTCTCTGCGATTCCTGCGGTTAGTCGCGCGAAAGGTGGCCGACGCAGTAGAGAGTGTTCCTGACGGGCAGTCGACGCACGTCCGAGTATTCGATCACCGAGGCGACCTCCTCGGCGCCGCGCATTACGGGCGTGGGCACTCGAAGGACGAACTCGGCTACATCGCTGGTGTTATAGCAGATGAAGGCCACGGAGAACCGCTCGATCTCCCGGTGCACCGAAGCTGAGAAGTCGGGGAAGAGCAGCGGCCCGGTATCGACCTGCATCCGCTTGCGTTCCTGTTGGATGTTCATGGTCTTGACAGGATACTCGATCATGGCGCGTCGCTTCCGCTCGTCGTCCCATATCTCGGTGCGGGCGATGATGGGCAGGTGCTTCAGCGTCGCCTCGACAACCTGCTCGTCGTTCTCAAGCCCCTGCGCCTGGGGATGATGCCTGACAACCACCTCGAAATCGAGATAGTGACCCTCAAGGGTACGCGCTGCTCTCGCGTCGCCCCCGAATTGGGTGATGTCTCCGACCTTCACGTGCCCGGCCATGAACTCGGTGCTAGACCAGATGCCGCAGAACTCACGGTTTGGCACCTGCCACAGCACATCCGAGCGGTACATCCACTCGGTGCGGCACGGCGTGATGAGATAGTACTCCTCCGTCTTGCCAGACTCCTCGTTGGTGACCTGGCATCTGGAATCCAACTGGATCCGCACAGTGTTGCGCCAGGGCATGTGGCCCGGCTTGCGATCATCGTTGGGGTTGGACTTGCCTGTCCAGGTTATGTAGGAGTTGCTGAAGTCGCAGATGTCCATGTTGCCTCCGCTGGTATTTGTCATCCCGATTGCCCGGGCTCCTTGGGAATGAAGCGGTGATTGCCCGGATAGAAACGGCTGCGCCAAACACTGTAGGTGTTCCCATGTCGCCTGCAAAGCTATGTGGCCCGACGAGTGTGCTCAGGTATCTCGCTCGCGAGACGGCGACGGCGAGTGCCGCGCTTCTTTGACTCACTGCTCAGCCATGCCGCCCGGCAGCGCCCAGTTGGCGGGGAGCTTGGCAGCATAGCCGATGTGCCGTGACGCCGTTGTCCCCGACCAGTCCCAGGTTCATCGCGAACCTTGCAGATGCTCGTTCACGGCTTCGAGGTCGAAGGCCTCGGTGTCAAAGGCGCCGCCCACCCATTCCAGCATTTCTTCGTGTTCCTCGTCTTCAGGGTCTTGGAGGACTTCCAGCAATCTGGCGTATCCCCAGACTCCACCACAGTCTTCAGGTGGACAGGCCCGCTGCCCGTCTGTGCAGACAGGATAGGACTTGCCCGGATCAACAGTCATGGTCTTCTCGACGTGCAGTTCATGTTCCCAGCTATCGCCGAAGTCGTACTCGTAACCGAACTTTGCCCCAGCCCGACCTACCACCTGGCCTAGTTTGGTCTGCGTGGCGTCCTCCATCTCTAGCTCCTCGAATGGCTGGCCATAGTACTGCCGCTTGATGATGAACTGGTACATGTGGTAGTTGTCCCAGCCCATCACCCGCTGGAGTACCAGGTGCAGCTCGTCCAGGAGGATATCCCTCGGTACCTGGAAGCGCCGCCAGATGGGCGGTTCGATGCCTCTCAGCGTCACCTTGATCTGATAGAGTCTGCTCTTGCCAGATTCACGTTTCGGCATTGACTCTCACCTCCTTTCCACACTCGATCCACTGCTTGTCCACGGTGAACCACACATCCTGTCCAACCTACGAGGGTACGACCTGCCGCCTGGCCCGCCGGCTTCGAGTCAGAGTCCGCATAGCTCTGTCCGCCTCGGCAGCATGACGGCGGCGCGCAATGCCTACCCCATCTCCGACGTCACTTCCTTCGATCGCCACGTCTGCCTTGCCAGGCGCTCCGGGTCGGGCTCTGGCAGGCCGTTGACGAACGGCTCGAAGGTCAGGCGCTCGGTCAACGTCAGGGGAGGGTCGCACAGGTCCTGGGTGTAGAACCGAGAGGAAGGGCTCAGGCCGCCCGGGAAGGTGAAGTTAGGCAGGGTAGCTACCTCGACGCAGAGGGATGCACCCAGCGCGCTCTCCAGCATCCCGCCCACCGACACGGGCACACCCGCGTCACGGCACATATCGTGGACGGCGATGGAATTGCTCAGCCCGCCGATGCGACCCGGCTTTATGATCATGTACTGGCACGCACCCACCTGAAGGGCCTGCTCTGCCGCCTTCACGCCCACAATGGTCTCGTCCAGGCAGATGGGTGTCTGAATCTGCTTCGCCAGCTCAGCGTGGTCGAGAACGTCGGCGTAGTGCAGCGGCTGCTCGATGAAGGCCAGACCCATGTCGTCGATGGCCTTGAAGAAGGGCAAGTCGTCCAGCGTGTAGCCCGAGTTGCAGTCGATGTGGAAGGTCGTGTCCGGGAAGGTGGACGTGACGGCCCTTAGCATATCCAGGTCCCAGCCAGGGGCTACCTTGAGCTTGACGCAGGGGAACCGGGCATCGACGGCCTTCTGGATGTTGCCCAGCAGCATGTCGATTGAGTCCTGGATGCCGAAGGCGGTCCTGGCAACCACCTCGCGGGTCTCGCCACCCAGAAGCCGGTGCAGCGGCGTGCCGGTGATAGCGCTCTGAAGGGTCCACCAGCAGATCTCGATCGCTGCCTTGGCGAAGCTGTTGCCCTTGAAGACGCTCAGTCGGTCGTTGAGATCCTGAGCTGTCTCGTACTCATGGCCAACCACGTGGGGCCCGAATACCTCGGTAAGGTGGTAGAAGACGCTGCCCGTGCTCTCGGGCAGGTAGTGGGGTGCGAAGAGCGGCGTCGACTCAGACCATCCTGTGTGCTCGCCACTGTGCTCGCCACTGGTCGCCTTGACAAAGACGCTGTGGATATCGGGGTCTTCCCCGTAGGCAGTGCGCCACGGGTAGATAAGCGGCATCGCTACGTAGTAGACATCGAGCCTGTCGATTCTCATGGGTTCTCCTTGCTACTGGAGGAGGTATCCTCCGTACGTTCCTCGCGCGGCGGGCCGAAGATTCCGAGAGAGCCCGGCGTGTCCAGTCCCCGGGCGCTGTGTTCCATTCCGCCGGGGATCACGCTGCATCCTGGAAGTGCGTCCGAGAAGCGCCAACAGGGAGTAGCATACCCATTGTGCTTGTGAGCATCAAGCGTAGGGAGCGTCATAGATGCTGGGGAAGCGGTCCGATCAGAGAGGGTTTTGGGAAGCTGACCGACTGTACGCAGAGCATGTGGGTCGGGAAAGCTCCTATGGTTTGCTGGCGTCGATGCGTGGACGGCTGTTTCGAGACGAGGAGTCAAAGGGGCCTTTCTTCATCGTACCTTCGGTCGCCGACTCCTGCGGGCCGCCTCAATCCCTGTCCTTTCTCACAGGTTGTCCCTGCTGACTGTCTCACTTCGAGCCTGCTCAGTACATATCCCCTTTCCTCGGGCAAGGGATTCTCAGCCGGGCCGCTGGAGTGGGTCGGGAATGGTTGACTGGGGCTGACATCGGATGCTACACTCACTCCGGCTTCTCTGATAGCGCTAACAGTGTCTGCGCTTACACCTGAGCTACTCTCACTCAACGGTTGGGATCCGGACCATCGGTACTTCCCCTGGAGGAACATATGTCAAAATGGTTGGTCTTGTTGTGCGCGGCACTCGCTTGTGTCGCGTTGGCGTGTGGCTTCACAACGCCTGAGGCTACTCGCGTACCCCCGACGCCGGTGCCAACTCTGCCCCCCGGCGCCAAGGTCGTCAACCTAAGAATGGAAAACTTCACCCATGAGACTGCTGTGATCGAGGTGGGAACGGTGATCATCTGGACAAACCACGATCAACCGCTGCACACCACTACCCACATCCCGACTGAGAAGGGCGTGAAATCGGAATGGGACAGCAAGAACATGGCCCCAGACACATCCTTCCGCCACTACTTCGACAAACCCGGTGTCTACGGCTACAATTGCCTCATTCACCCGGTCAGTGAGAGAGGGACAATCACCGTGGTTGAGGATCTCGACAAGTATCTCGAGAGTCATCCAGAAGCGGCATCTCTGGTGAGAAGAGGCGACGAGAGCTCCCCCTAGGACACAGGCGCAGGGAAGCACCTCAAGACCCATGGAGAGCCATCCGGAAGACGGAGCCCATGGTCTAGTGGCGTGCGTACTGTGCTACAGATGTTCAGAGTCGGGGCCACGATTGGGCGAACACACAGGTTCGCCCCTACCGCGAAACATCACCTGAACGTCCATAGTTCTCAGTCAACCTACCTCTGATAGGGCCGAGTTCCGCCGTCATCCGTCCCCCGACCTCTCGCTCACGGGGCTATGCATTGCATTTAGAGACCCACCACAACCTGTCATCCCGAGGAGCGCAGCGACGAGGAATCTGGGTCGCGTTGCCACGTCGAGGTTGCTCTGCTGGGAGCGAAGGAGACGCCCCAGCGGGGCGTCTCTACGGAAGATCCTTGGGTGGGACAACGTTACTTCCATGGCAATGACAGGGCGTGGCTGGGCGCCCATGTAACAGACGCTGCTCCTGGACCTACCTGCCCCGGTGAGCCCTCGATGGGGGACAATCATTCCATTAGGACTGGGTTGACAGTGTGCTAGCCTATTGGGGCTTGTCTGCGATGAGTTCGCCCCTGGCGGCCAGATCCACCAGATTCGCTTCTCCCCTCAGTCGTTTCATGGTCTCCTGATATCGCCGCTCCATCTCCGGCCCTTGCAGTTCGAGATACTTGGTTTCGTAGGCGCGGGCAGTGCTGGTCAAAGGCAGTGCCGGCACATCGACGATGGCGGTGGTTATCTGGTCATTGCCCCACTTGTACGCAACGATCTCACCCCTGCTGACGATGAGGTTCATGCCCACGTTGGCTTCCACGATGGGCACGCCGTTCTCCCGCGCGCGGGCCAGGACTGCCTCGTTCTGGATCTGTGTCTTGTTGCCGTACGAGGAGATAAGAAGAAGCCGCGCGCCGTCCAGCACGAGTGTCCGAGCGATCATCGGATTCCACCTGTCGTTGCAGATTACGATGCCTAGCCTCCCAACGGGCGTATCAAAGGCTCGAATGGCCCTGCCTACGCGGTTGAAGGCCCAGGTGGAATGGGCGCCTTCGGCAAGCTGGGTCTTGTGGTACTTCCCGCGTATCTCGCCTTCGTGGTCGATGAAAACGGCGGCGTTGTAGACCTGACGGCCCACCCTTTCCGCGAAACCGAAGCAGAGGCAGGTGCTAAGCGTCTTCGCCAGCTTCCTGAAGCGCTCAATGTAGGGGCCGTCGATGGGCTCCGCGATCTCCAGCATCTCATCCGCGCGCTCGGGGTCCTCGACGACGTCCATAACCACGTAGCCCTCGAGGACGCCCTCTGTGGTCAGCATCAGGTCGGGCTTGTCTCTGGCGGCCTCCCTGAAGAATGCTTCGACCTTGTCGGCGTTGTAGGCTTTGTCCCATTTCTTTGGCTTGATGGATATGGCGGTGGCCTTGACAGGGGCGTACATGTGAAATCCTCTCACTTTGGGGTTGCCTTACACAGGCATTGCGGGACTGTCAGCATAGAGCGATACGCACTGCCCTCCACATGATCGACCAGTTGGTCACGAAGCGGAAGCCTGCCCTCATTCGATGCCCAGTTCTGCGCGGCGGTGAAGGTGCTGAATGACGTGCGCCCTGCTCAACAGGCCCACCAGGCGGTCTCCGTCCATCACGGGTACCTGGTGGATGGAGTGCTCGCCCAGGAGGGAGAGCGCATGGAACAGGTCATCGTCGGGTCTGACCTGCCTCAAGGGAGCGGGCGTCATCGCGTCCCGGACTCTGATGCTGCTCCACGTGTGTTGCGGGACGCCCTTGACATCCGTGATCGTGATGATTCCCACAAGCGTGTTGCCCTCGCACACAGGCAACGACCGCGCGCCACGATTCACCAGGTACTCATACACGGCATCCGACAACGACACGTCGGGCGCTATGGTCAAGGGGTCTTCCTCCATTACATCCTTCACTTTGATTCCGCGGGCAGTATCCTCAAATGCCCCCTGGCGCAGATTGCCTGTCGCCGTGCTGTGGAGGAACCACCCGATCAGCGCAAACCAGAGCCCCTGTAGGACGAACCCCTGGAATACCTCCAGAGCGCCCAGACCCATCAGGCCAATCCCGACGATCTGGCCGCCCCGGGAAGCAATCGTCGTTGCCTTTGACAAGCTCCCCGTAATGGCCCACACGACGGAGCGCAGCACCCGTCCGCCATCCAGCGGATAGGCTGGCAACATATTGAAGACGGCCAGCAGTAGGTTCAGTAGCGCCAGATACCAGACCACTGCCGCAATTGGGGTGGAGTTGTCCTGGAGAGATATGACCGCAATCCAGAGGACCGCAGATAGCGCAAGGCTAGCCAGGGGCCCTACGACCGCTATGACGAACTCGTCCACGGCTTTCCCTGCGTCAGCCTTCAGGTTGCTCACCCCACCAAGGATGAACAGGGTGATGCCCTGCACACGGAATCCTCGGGCCTTCGCCACAAGGGAATGGGCGAGCTCGTGAGCAAGCACCGAGACGAACAGCATCAGCGCGCAGACCAGGCCGGTGGACCAGTATGTGACGGTCGCCCACCCCGGGTATTCGTCCGGCAAGAACCCGCTCGCCAGGCTCCATGACACCAGCGCCAACACCACGAACAAGGAGTAGTGTATGCCCACCTCGATGCCCGCGATGCTCCCGAGACGAATTGAAGCCTTCAACTGAGTCCCTTTCGGCTACCGGCTTTCGTAGGTCAACCCCACACCTACCCACTGCCAGCCTTGCCTATCCTTTAGATGTTCAGAGGGAGAGTCGTGATTTGCATAGGCCCCGACTCGTCGGCGCCGCGATTGGGCGAACACACAGGTTCGCCCCTACCCCGGAACACTACCTGAACGTCCATAGCATGGCGGCGTTGGCGCGCCGTCCTACTCCTGGCCTCGCAGCATTCTACGACAAGTCTACCACTCAGCGTCTTCCAATCGCAGGAACCGGAACCCACGGGGACGAGCCTGTTGGCGGGCATGACCGCGCAGGAAAAGGGGAGCTGCCCTTCCACCGGCGCGGCACACCCACGGCCGGTTGTCCGCGCCAGGGGACGAACACCGACGGCGAACTGCCCTGCGGCGATGACTTCGCGATGGCCCGCCCTCAGATCCCGAGCCTCGACCGTATGGCCTTCAGGCGGTCCAGGTTCTCCTCGTCAGGGCCTTTCTTGTCCCCGCCTGGGACCTCCAGAAGGAAGGGCACGTCACGAAGGGCGTGATGGCCCATGATGGCCTCGAAGCCCTCGATGCCTATGAACCCGTCTCCGATGTTCTCGTGGCGGTCCACCCCAGAACCGCACCCTACTTTCGAATCGTTCGCATGCACAGCCACCAGCCTGGCAAGCCCTATCTCCTCTTCGAACTCTTGCAGGGCTGCTTCGAGGCCCTCTTCCTCGCGGATGTTGTAGCCCGCCGCAAAGGAGTGCTGGGTGTCCAGGCACACCATCACTCGCGGGCTGTCGACCGCGCTCAGCAGCGTCCCGATCTCAGCGAATGACGCGCCAATATGAGCGCCCATTCCGGCGGTGTTCTCCACTATGAGCCATACGTTGGCCGGGCTTTGGGCGAGCACTTCCCGCGTTGCTCCCACGACTTGGTCCAGGACTCCCTCGAACCCCACTCCCTTGTGGCTCCCGCAGTGAAAGATCACCCCGGCGGCACCGATCCGTCCGGCGGCGTTCATGTTCTTGACCAATGATCCCACCGACTTCGAGACCAGATCGGTGTCGCCGCCGAGGTTGACCAGGTAGCTCCCATGTACGAAGACCGGGGAGACGTCTGCGGACTCTGCCTTCGCGCGGAAAGCGGCCACCTCCTTGTCGCTTGCCGGTTTGAACGCCCAGGTGCGTGGCGACGACGCGAAGACCTGGATAGTCTCCGCGCCCATGTCCCGCGCTCGATCAATCGCCTTGCTCAGCCCGCCGGCCGTTGAGACGTGGGCTCCCAGTCTCATTTCTCCCTCCTTCTTGGTACGGCGGGTTGCCGCAGACGTAGGCCGTGCCAATAGCGCGAATGCGTTCACGACAGATTATAGTCCGCCCGGCAACGCGCCGCCAAACGCGCGGTCACGTGTACAATGCCTTCGTGTATTACCC